>Ga0310695_10002129_pt1 | contig 42825 bp, 36 predicted proteins | sample RumenRJG_04DNA_FD_203882 | JGI IMG/M metagenome (GOLD analysis project Ga0310695, IMG submission 203882) | Bovine rumen microbial communities from Lethbridge, Alberta, Canada - RJG_04 (v2) (version 2) | ecosystem: Host-associated > Mammals > Digestive system > Stomach > Rumen | place: Canada... | reverse complement strand
GGCAGACAGTGAGGGCATGACCGGAGACGCGCTTAAGGATTTTGTTGACAATAAGCTTTTTCCTGGCTTGCAGAATCTGGAAGTTGTCGCAGACAAACTTTCTACAGGCAATAAGCGAGCTGTTTTAATTCGTGATATTTTTGCAGGCACTAACAACTACATGAAAAATGGAACTATAATCCGCCAGGTTGTGAACAAACTCAATGAAATTGATTTTAATGCCAGCGAAGACCGCCACATGTTCGGTGATATTTACGAAGGGCTTTTACGTGATTTGCAAAGTGCCGGTAACTACGGAGAGTTTTATACTCCGCGTGCTGTTACAGAAATTATGACGGAGATTATTAATCCGCGGCTTGGAGAAAAGGTTCTTGACCCTGCCTGTGGGACTGGTGGATTTTTGACGAGTGCTATTGAAAATATCAGGGCGCAGGATATTCATTCGGTTGAAGATTTGAAGACTCTGGAAGACACGATTCGTGGACAGGAGCTTAAGCCGCTTCCGTTTATGCTTTGTGTTACAAATCTTATTCTGCATGATATTGAAGTTCCGAATGTTATGAACATGGACAGCCTGAACCGCGAGTATACAAGCATCGGCGCAAAAGAGCGTGTTGATGTTATTCTTGCCAATCCGCCTTTTGGTGCAAGCGTTTCAGATGGTGTGGAGACTAATTATCCTGCTGCATTCAGGACTACAGAAAGTGCCGATTTGTTTTTGCTCTTGATGATTCGCTACCTGCGTGATGGTGGCCGAGCTGCAATTGTTTTGCCTGATGGTTCACTGACCGGCGACGGTGTAAAGCAGAGAATCCGCGAAGAGTTCTTGACTCAGTGTAATGTTCATACTATTGTGCGTTTGCCTAACTCTGTTTTCCAGCCTTATGCTTCGGTTGCTACAAACCTTTTGTTCTTTACAAAGGGTGAGTCTACTAAAGAAATCTGGTATTGGGAACACAAGCTGCCAGAAGGTCAGAAATCTTATTCAAAAACAAAGCCGATTCAAAAGAGCGAATTTTCTTCTCTTAAAGAATGGTGGGGCAAGCGTACTGAAAACGAGCAGGCATGGCGCGTTCCTGTAGAAAAGATTGCAGAAAGCGGCTGGAATCTTGATATAAAGAATCCATTTGTGAAGGAAGAGGAAGTGACGCATACTACGGGTGAACTTTTGCAGATGCTTAGTGATTCGTTTAAGAATAGTGAAGCTTTGATAAAAGAATTGAAAAAGAGTTTGTAAAACAAGACAAACAAATCCTTGAACATAGCAGCCGGGGTTTTAGGGGTGCGGTCAGCAACCCCTAGGAGAATGGGGTGTGCCGAAGACCGCAGGGCTGAGGCCAGGGGAAAGGCTTTTCCCCTCATTATTATTTTTATTGACTTGCCCTACTCCTTTATTTCGTTAAGAAGGTATGGCGTTGTCTGGTAGACGTAGTAGTTGAGCCAGTTGGAGTAGAAAAGGTGGGCGGTGCTCCTCCACTTGGACTTGACCGGGAGGGATGGGTTGTTGTCCGTAAAGTAGTTTTCCGGTATGTGGATATCCAGGCCCTTGCTGATGTCGCGGCTGTATTCCTTGGCAAGGGTGTCGCTGTCGTATTCGAGGTGGCCAGTCATGAAGATTGAGCGGTTGTCCTTTGACTTTACAATGGTTACTCCGCTAACGGGGCTTGTGGCAAGAAGTTCCAGCTTGGGGTTTGCAAGTACGTCCTGGTCCTTGATTATGGTGTAGCGGGAGGTTGGCACGGGGAAGCTGTCGTCAAAGCCTCGGCAAAGTGGGTCGGTTGGTGCAAGCAGGTCGCTGTAGAAGATTCCCGAATACTTTCTTTGCATTACATACTTGGGGATTCCGTAGAAGTGGTAGAGGCCGGCCATTGCCCCCCAGCACAAAAAGAGGGTGCAGTAGGCGTTTTTCTTGGCGTAGTCCATTATGCGGCAAAGGTCTTCCCAGTAGTCAACTTGCTCAAAGTCAAGCTGTTCGACGGGGGCTCCTGTTATTATCATTCCGTCGAATTTTTTGCTGAAGACTTCGTCGGATGAGATGTAGAATCTTTCCAGATGGCTTGAGTCTGTGTGGCGGCTAACATGGTTTTCCATGCGCACCAGGGAAATGTTTATCTGGAGCGGAGTGTTGCTCAAGAGGCGCAGAAGCTGGGTTTCCGTAACCTCTTTTGTTGGCATGAGGTTTACGATGGCAATTTCCAGCGGGCGGATGTCCTGGGTGGCGGCGCGCTCGGACGTCATTACGAATATATTTTCACTTTCCAAGACCTGCCTTGCCGGCAAATCCGCATCTATTTTTATAGGCATAAAGACTCCTACATTATTTTGCCTACATTATAGCATATAGCAACAATTTGTAAAATATGCTATAATCCTGTAACGAAAAAAGGTTGGTGGGGATATGAATACAAGAGCAGACCGTAGGGCAGCGGTAAAAAAGCTAAAGGCTTTGGTGCTTAGCCCAAAAATTGAAATAAACGAATACCGCAAAGGCATAGAGAATGAATTTTCTTGCGAACTTCTTCCAGCCGGTGTTGAATGCACTGAACAGGATGCAGGCGGGGTAAAATACGACCTTCTTACTCCCGTGGTTTACGCTTCCAACAGGATTATCTTCTATATACATGGCGGTTCTTTTGTTGGCGGCTCGCGGCAAAGCTACAGGAACTTCTGCTCATCACTTGCAAACGATTCGTCTTGCAGGGTGGCAATTCCTGAATACCGTCTTGCACCGGAACACCCCTTCCCTTCTTCCGTAGACGACCTGCTTACCGCATTCCGCTCAATCTATGCGGATGAAAAGGCAGCGGCAAGGCTTGAATCTTCCGCAAAGGAAAAACCTAAATACACATTCGGCCTAAAGGAAGAAGAGCCAAAGAAAGAAGAGCCGGGCGCAAACATAATAATTGCATCTGACGGAAGCGGAGCAAGCCTTACACTGGCACTTATGTTCCGCATGACGGAAGACCAGCTTAAGAGCGTAAAAAAAGTGGTCTTCTTTTCTCCATGGCTTGATGTCTCCCGCTCTTCCCCCCTGCTCACAGGACGCCGCGTTTACGACGAAGTGCTTTCCGGGGATTCAATGCGCAGGGCAAGCGACCTGTACACTTACGACAGCAATTCGGAAAACATATTCATCTCTCCGCTAAAGGCACCACCAAAGAATTTTGAAGGCTTTCCACCCTTCTTTATCCAGATGGGAGAAAAAGAAATACTCATCCAGCAGGTAAAGCAGTTTGAAAGCCTCTTGGCACAGGCAAAGGTTGAATGCACCCTGGACATTTGGCCAGACATGATGTACATGTTCCAGTTTGCAGACGAGTTCCTGAATGAATCCCATCTTGCTGTGGAAAAGGCAGGAAAGGAAATTTCCAAGCGACCGGAAGAATATGAAGAATCTGAAGAAGAGAAATCGCAGCGGCAAAAGATTCTTGACCGCAACAACATTCGCTCGGAATAGGACGCTGAATTAGGATATGGAACTGCTTTCTCCGGCAGGAAACGTGGACAAGCTGCGTTACTGCTACACTTACGGTGCGGACGCCGCATACATTGGACTAAAGAATTTTTCTCTTAGGGTAAAAGCGGACAATTTTTACGAAGACGAATACAAAAAAGTTGCCCAGCTAAAGGAACTATTTCCAGGCCGCCGCCTGCACTGTGCGCTTAACATTTCATTCCACAATTCAGAGATTGACCGTTTAATAGAAGACATTCCCTACTTTAAGCTTTACCCGATAGACGCTTTTATTGTTCAGGACTTGGGCATAGTTCCGATCCTTCAGAAGAACTTTCCAAATGCAGATTTGCACCTTTCCACACAGGCAAGCTGCATGAACCGGGAAGCCGTAAAAATGTACAAAAGCATTGGCTTTAAGCGCGTTGTTATGGGAAGGGAGGCTTCGCTAAAGGAAATTGAGGAAATAAAGGATGCGGTTCCCGACATGGAAATTGAATGCTTTGTTCACGGGGCAATGTGCATTGCATACGCGGGCCGCTGCCTAATGAGCGCATATCTTAACGGACGGAGCGCACAGGAAGGATTCTGCTCGCACACATGCCGCTGGAACTACAAGCTTATGGCACCCATTCTTGGGCAGGCTGGCGGTGCGTTGCAGACTGACGGTGCGTTGCAGACTGACGGTGGTATGCAGACAGGTGCCGCTTCGCAAACTGGCGGTGGTATGCAAACTGCCACACAAGACGCACTCCCCATGCAAAAGGCAATCGAACTTGCCCAAAGCGGAAAGCTGGTCCTTAACGAAGAAAAACGCCCCGACGAATACTTCCCGGTCTACGAAGGCGAAAACTTTACCGCAGTCCTCTCGTCCAAAGACCTCTGCATGATAGACCACCTTGCAGACCTAAAAAAAGCCGGGGTTGATTCCCTAAAAATAGAAGGCCGCATGAAAAGCATCTACTACGTGGCCATGGTAACCAGAGCCTACAGAAAAGCCCTGGACGCACTGGAAGGAAAAATCACAGAGGAAGATGCCAAGCCCTTCGTAGCGGAACTTTACAAGGCAAGCCACCGCCCCTTTACCACGGCATTCTACTACAACAGAAGCGATGCCGACGTAACCGTAAGCGGAGCCGCAGACAGCCCCTACCTCTTGGCAGGAGAAATAAAGGGAGCACTAACAGCAGAAGAAAGCGACTTTGTCTTTAAGAAAGCAGAACAGCTAACCAAGCGCAGGCAGGACGAAAGGGAAAAACTTTGCCCACAGGCACTTGCCGCCCTTGAAGAGCGCATAAAGAACCAGCCGGACAAGCATCTTGCCGCGGTAGAAAAAAAAGAAGGCTTTGCATTCTACACCCTTGCACCGCTCAACATGATAACCCGGCAAACCCTTCTGGAACTTGTTACCCCGGCCATCGTAAGCCGAAAGCTTAAAGCGGAAGAATTCTGTCTGGTAAACCCCAATACCGGCGAAGTTTACAACTGGGTATGCGACGGCCACCCATGCGCAATTTACACCAGCATACCCCTTAGCCAAGGAGACCTCCTGCGAGCACTGGACCCAGGCTACAAAGAAGGAATTTTCCGCGACAACGGCAGGTAGATTTTTTCTTCTTTTTTTGCGGCGCTTTTTAATTCTTACATCCACTTTCTTTGCCACAAAACGTGCATCGTATTAGGCTGTTCCGGGGTTCCGCGGGGCCCTTACCCGCTCCATTGCCTGGGGTTCGACAAGCTCACCCACCACGGCAACGGCTGCGCCGCCCCTCCATAGCCTGCCGTGGTCCCTGAGCTTGCCGAAGAATGGTTCATGAGCCACAGATTCCGGGTCGAAGCCCGGAATGACGGCTGCCCCCAAAACTGCTAGGCCCATATTTGCAAAGTACCATCGAGTGGCAATACCTTTGCAATCATCTTTTTCTTGAAGCAAAAAAAATCCCGCCCTAAAACAGACGGGAATTCTTAAAAGCAAAAAAACTTTCTGCCGGGCAATTTTTAGCTTACCCGGACATAACTTAGTTTGTTAGGCAACTTTAGTTTGCGAACAACTTTAGTTTGTTCCTTCTGCTTTCTTTGCACCTGCGTTTGCTGGTGTTACATTGATTTTCTTTGTAACAAAACCGCTGCGGAGGCACTGTGTACAAATGCGGATAGTTCTTGTTGTTCCGCCGATTTCTGTCTTAATCTTAAGAAGATTAGGCTTCCAAGTCCTCTTCTGGTGGTTATATGAATTACTTACAGTATTACCGTGTCCAGTGTGCTTTCCGCAAACATCACAACTTCTTGACATATCGCTTACCTACCTATTCAATCTGATATGAGTTCTTCAATATTACAGAAATAATGCCAGTCTGTCAACATGCAAAGGGGCATTTTTGCGCATTTTTTTTGTACTCGATATAAAGCCTAGCCCCGATTGGAATGGCACGCGCAGCGTGTTCCGACCGCAGGGAGGAATGGAGGCGAAAGCCGGAACCATGGAAAGCGGGATAAAATGCCTTCCGTGGCATTTTATCCCGCAAGTTTTCTGGCGAAAACTTGCCTGTTTCTTCTGCTAACAAATGACGCGCCGTCCTTGGCGCTGCTTGTTTTACAGGATAAAATGACGCGGAAGTCTGACCGGACACGGAGTGCCGGGCACAGTAAAACCAATGCATTCGCTCCGAGAAAAAAAAGAAAAAAATTCCAGGCTTCTACTTTGTTCCGTACTGTTTTTCTATTTCGGCAATTTGGTCGCGGTAGACGGCGGCCTGTTCGTATTCCAGGCGCTCGGCACAGTCGGCCATTTCTTTTTTGAGGGCTTCGACAAGTTTTTTGCGCTGGGCCGGGACAAAGAGGTTGAGCGATTTTTTTAGGACTTCCAGGGTTACGCTGGCGTTTTCTTCTGCGTCTTCCTTTTGGTGAACGAGTATGTCTTCTACGGCCTTGCGGATTGTCTTTGGGGTAATTCCGTGTTCCTTGTTGTAGGCTTCCTGGATTGAGCGGCGACGGCGGGTTTCGTCTATGGATTCCTTCATTGCGTCGCTCATGCGGTCTGCGTACATTACGACCATGCCCTCGGAGTTGCGGGCGGCTCTTCCTATTATCTGGATGAGTGACGTTGTGCTGCGGAGGAAGCCAATTTTGTCTGCGTCCAGGATTGCAATGAAGCTTACTTCCGGAAGGTCAATTCCTTCGCGCAAGAGGTTGATTCCAATTAGTACGTCCACTTCACCTGAACGAAGGGACTTTAGGATTTCTACGCGTTCGAATGTGTCTATTTCCGAATGGATGTACTTTACCTTCATGCCAAGGCCAGTAAGGTAGTCGGTAAGGTCTTCCGCCATTTTTTTTGTTAGCGTAAGGACAAGGCTGCGCTCGTTTTTGGCAATGCGCTTTTGGACTTCCACGTAGATGTCCTGCATCTGGCCTTCGCTGGGGCGCACTTCCACGATTGGGTCAAGGAGGCCTGTGGGGCGGATTATCTGTTCAACGATGCGGGTGGATTTTTTTACTTCTTCCGGGCGGGGCGTTGCTGTAACAAAAATTACCTGGTTCATTTTTTTGTTGAATTCGTCTGCTTTTAGCGGGCGGTTGTCCAGTGCGGATGGCAGACGGAATCCAAAGTCCACAAGGTTCTGCTTGCGGCTGCGGTCTCCTTCGTACATGGCTCCAATCTGGGGTACGGTAACATGGGCTTCGTCTATCATGCAGAGGAAGTCGTCCGGGAAATAGTGCAAGAGGGTTGCAGGCGGTTCTCCGTGGGTACGGCCTGAAATTGGGCCTGAATAGTTTTCTATTCCTGAGCAGTAGCCCATTTCGCTTAGCATTTCCATGTCGTAGGTTACGCGGGTTTTTAGGCGTTCTGCTTCAAGCATTTTGTTCTGTCCGCGAAGTTCTTCCACGCGCATTTCAAGTTCGGAAAGGATGCGGTCTTTTGCACTTCCCAGCATGTCTTTGGGGACTACGAAGTGCTTTGCGGGGAAGAGGTTCAGTTCGTCAAGTTCTTCTATTGTATTGCCGTTCATTACGTCGTAGCGGCGGATTCTTGAAACCTCGTCAAAGTCCAGCTCTATGCGGTAGGCCTGGTCGGTTTCCATGTAGGGCGGAAAGACTTCCAGAGTGTCTCCCTTTATGCGGAAGTTGCCCCTGTCAAGCACCATGTCGTTCCTCTGGTACTGGACGGAAACAAGGGATGCTGCAAACTTTTTTATGTCCAGGGCCTGGCCTTTTTCTACGTGAACCTGCATTTCTTTGTAGAGGTCAGGCATGCCAAGTCCGTAGATGCAGGAAACGGTTGCCACTATGATTACATCGCGCCTTTCCATTAGGGCGTAGGTTGCGGCAAGGCGCAGCTTGTCTATTTCTTTGTTTACGGATGCGTCTTTTTCTATGTAAAGGTCGCGGGCTGGCACGTAGGCTTCCGGCTGGTAGTAGTCGTAGTAGCTTACGAAGTATTCCACTGCGTTGTTGGGGAAGAAGGTTTTGAATTCTCGGTAGAGCTGGGCGGAAAGGGTCTTGTTGTGGCTTATGATTAGCGTGGGGCGCTGCCACTTTTCTATGATTTTTGCCATGGTAAAGGTTTTTCCGCTTCCGGTAACTCCCTTTAGCGTCTGGTAGCGGTCGCCAGCTTCCAGTCCTTTTACCAGGGCGTCTATTGCTTCTGGCTGATCACCGCTTGGCTCGTAGTCGCTTACAACCTTGAATTTGCGCATGGAAAGCTCCTTGTGAACTGTTTTGTGAACAATTTATGTGGACAATTTTTACCATTATATTCCATTAAATGGGTTTTAGGGAAGGATTTTCTTCATTTCCGGTTGCTTTACATAAGAAACTACTGTGAGAATTGATTTAATGTTTCACAATGAAAGGCAACGGTTTGATATTTGATGTAATTCCTTGCCAACGCATCAAGTTGGGGCCAGCTGAAAATTGCCGGTGGCTGCGTGGTACAAGACGTCTATGGCGTAAATGGCACCCAGGGCAAAGCTTATGCAGAGGAAGGCAGGTTTGGAAAGCCTTTTCTTTACTGACAAGACGAAGGGCATGACACCATAAATTAGAAGCAGGGCAAAGAAGCAGAAGATTGCGGCAGACCTAAAGCAGACGTAGCCGTCCAAGTTCAGGAAGTTCCAGGGTTCGGTGGTGTAGTCCCAGAGGCGCAGGTTCATAACTTTTAGCAAAAAGAGCCCGGTAAAGTATTCAAGTATTGCAGCGGCAATGCCTCCTGTAAAAAAGACGAGGACAGGGTGCTTCTTTAGCGGCCAGCAGGTAAAAAGCATCAAAAGTCCGCCGAATCCATAAACCGGAATCCAGGGGCCAAGGGATGTTCCGCGGTTAATCCAGCGGCCTACGGCTATGCGGTAGAAAATCAGTTCGTAGATCCAGCCCCCGGCCGCGCAAAAAACCATCACTAAGACAAGGATTGCCACGCTTTCGGTGACAGAGCGTTTTTCTTTTTCTTCCATATTACTATTTTCGGCCAGCAAAAGCTATGTTTTTAGTTACGATATTCCCTACCCTTTTGCTTTTAGAAGCCTTCCGCTAGAATCGGGGGAAACAAAAGAAGCCTAGCCCCGATTGGAAGGGCGGCGTAGCCGTTGCCGAAGGCAATGGAGGGGGTAGGGCCCCCCGGAACCCTGCAAAGCGGGGATTCAGATGAGGCTGACCGGCTGGCAGGCCGGGCACAGTAGACCAAGCAATGTGCTCCATCAATTTTTAATAATTGCCAAATACTTGCGAAATACTTGACAGAGGCAAAAACGCGAACCATAATTTAGTGTATTCAACACAACGGAGGTTTTTCATGAAAAAACATTTGATTCAGCTTGGCACATTGTGCATGACGCTAACACTAGCCCTCGCTTCTACTGCCTGGGCACAGAACAAGGACGACTTTGTGCTTGTGGAAGGCGGCACTTTTACAATGGGGCATGAGGAGCCACACCAGATAAAGTACATGCTTCCGCATGAAGTAACCCTTACCGAAAGCTTTTACATGTGCATTCATGAGGTAACAAACAAAGAGTATGAAGAAGTGATGAAAAAAAATCCTTCAAAATTCAAGGGAGACAATCGTCCTGTTGACCAGATTTCTTGGTATGATGCCATTGAATACTGTGTGCAGCGCAGCCTGAATGAGGGGCTTACCCCATGCTACAAGGGCAGCAGAAAAAATGGCTACACTTGCGACTTTAACGCAAACGGCTACAGGCTTCCCACCGAAGCGGAATGGGAATACGCAGCCCGCGGCGGAAAAAAGGATGCACTGGACACGGACTACAGCGGAAGCGATGACATTGACCGTGTTGCTTGGTACGAAGACAACAGCGGGAACAAGACACACAATGTAATGACTAAAGCACCCAACGAGCTTGGCATCTACGACATGTGCGGAAACGTAAAGGAATGGTGCTGGGACGCATGGGAACGTCTCGATGATCCAAGTAGCGTAACGAACCCAACCGGCAGGAGCAAAATCGACAAAGACACATTTTTCATTTTACGTGGCGGTGAATATGATGATGAACCAGAGTACTGCACTGTATTTGACCGTAGCGATGATGCCCCAAACCGTGACGTAATAGGCTACGGTTTACGCGTAGTGCGCACCGCAAGCAAGGCAGACCTGGAGGCCGCACAAGAAGCCGAAAAGCCTTCTGAAGCAAAAAAGGCAAGGTCTGCACTAAAAAACAAAAGAGCACAAGGCAGGGCAAAAAGAAAGTAGAGTCCATAATCATTCTGGACGCTACAATGGGCTAAAAGCAACCCGGTAATCCATGTCGGTGCAGCTTGCTTTGTTTTGCAAACTTGCAGTGCCAAACGCAGGACTCCCAGAAGATAGGCTAAAAAATTAAAGTCTTTTGGAGCACATTCCTCTGTAAAACTGCCCCTTCGGGGGCTTTTCGTGTTACGGGCTTTCCGGGGCTTGCCCTCCCGGCCGGTACCCTTCGGGTACGCACTCCGTGCCCCCTCCAATCCCGGCTAGGATTGCTTTTGCAATTCTGCATGCTGCTAAGCCGCCTGCCCTGAAAAAAATCCCTCCATGGATTTTTTCAGGGATTGCAGTACCGCTTCGCAATTCTGCAGGTTGCTAAGTCGCCCTCCTTGGCTCTATATTTCTTGGCAAGCAAGAGTAAAATCCCTCCGTGGATTTTTTCAGGGATTGCAGTACCCCTTCGCAATTCTGCATGCTGCTAACCCGCCCTCCTTGGCTCTATAATTCTTGGCAAGTAAGAGCAAAATCCCTCCGTGGATTTTTTCAGGGATTGCAGTACCCCTTCGCAATTCTACATGCTGCTAAGTCGCCATCCGTGACTCTTTAATTCTTGGCAAGTAAGAGCAAAATCCCTCCGTGGATTTTTTAGGGATTGCAGTACCCCTTCGCAATTCTGCAGGTTGCTAAGTCGCCATCCGTGGCTCTATAATTATTGGCAAGTACGGAGAAAAAAAACATCCATCCGTGGCTATACACTCATTGGCAAGCACGGGTAAAAACATCCATCCGTGGCTATACACTCATTGGCAAACACGGGTAAAAACATCCATCCGTGGCTATACACTCATTGGCAAGCACGGGAAAAAATATTCGCATTTGTGTCAGATTTTGAATTTCTTCTGCATATATATAGTATAGAGGAAATGTATCATGCCAAATATTTCAAAAAAATCTTTTCACATCTTAAACCCCCGCCTTGACCCCAACTTTAAGGCCATCTTTACCCAGAACACGCAGGCTTCAAAGATTGCGCTAAAGTCCTTTCTTTCAGCGGCAATCGGACGTGATGTAAAGGAAGTTACGGTAGTTCAGAATGAGGATGCCAGCTTCTACAAATTCCAGCGGGCGGTTGACTACGACATTAACTGTGAGTTTGCGGACGGAACCAAGGCACAGGTTGAGATGCAGGGCTTTGACCAGCAGTACGACTATGGTAAGCGTGCTGAATACTATGCGGCCCGCCTTGTCTCTTCCGTGATGGAGGTGGGTGACGACTGGAACTCCGTGGCGCAGGCCTACCAGATTTCCGTGCTGGACTTTGTCTTTGACAGGGGCAACACAAACCCCATCCACCACTACCAGATGGCAGACTTGGGCGACGGGGCAAGGCTTTCGGGACGGCTGAACGTAATCTTTATGGAGCTGCCCAAGCTTCCAAAAGTGGTAAGTTCAGATGATGTAAAAAACTTGCCAAGCTTGCTCAAATGGTGTAAATTCTTAAAGGAAGCGGACAATCCTGGGAGCCAGGATTTGATAAGGGCAATTGTGGAGTCGGAGGACGGCATAATGAAGGCAAGCGATACTCTTAAAAACATAAGCGACGACGGCTGGCGCTGGGTAATACAGGGGCAAATCGAGGGGAAAAAGCGCGACTACACAAGCGGCCTCTTGGCTGCAGAAAGGCGTGGGCTTGCGCAGGGGCTTGAACAAGGCATGCATCAAAATGCGGTGGAGACTGCAAAAAAGTTCCTGGCAGAAGGTATTGCTCCCGAAATGATAGCAAAGTGCTGTTCCCTCTCTATAGAGGAAGTAAAGGAATTGCAAAAAACACCCTAAGGAATGCCCCCTGAAAAAGTGGCAAACTATTGTTCTCTGTCTTTGGAAGAAGTGTTGAAAGTTTAAGGGAACCCCGAAAAGTTCCCTTTTGGCGGGATTTTTCTAGCCAATATTTGCCCAATCGACCTTGCCCTGCACAAAACTGCGCGCCCTCCATGGTGCTACTTTTTATACAAAAAATGTGATAGTAATGGAGGCAAATGCCGGTTCTCGCAATGAAGTTTCAAGCGAGCCCGCAAGCGCCACATAAGGGGCATGGATGTTGGCCAAAAAAATGCCTGTAAAAAGAGCAAGTGCCGCAAAAAAAAAGAAGAAAAATTCAGAGGAAATTCAGAAAAAAATCTTTGTAAAAAGCCTGCGATTGCAGTACAATAGAGGTATGAAAAAAATCTTGGTATTGGCAGCAGCGGCTTTTGCCTTTTGCATGCAGCTGGCGTCTCAGTCGTCATTTTTTGACAATTACGTTTACCAGCAGTGGACTTCTTTTGGAGGCCTTTCTGGAACGACGGCTACTGACATTGCGCAAACCAGCGACGGCTTTATTAATATAGGTACTTATGAAGGACTCGTGCGCTTTGACGGAGTGGCTTTTTCCACTATGAGGCGCAGCAAGGACAATGGGCTTACTTTTGCTTCCGTACGCGTTGTTGTGGAGGATAGTTCAGGAAACCTTTGGATAGGCTCCAACGACGAAGGTGTGCAGCTTTTGCAGCCGGATTTGAATATGACCTTTACCACCCAGAACGGTCTACCCAACAATTCAATCCGCGCGATTGTGGAAGACAAAGACAAGAACGTGTGGGTTGGAACTGCCGGTGGCGTTGTCTACATGTCCAAGAGCCGCCACCTCTTTAACCCCCAGTTCGAGGCGGGTACGGTTTCCAAGGGTGTTATTTCCACCCAGCTTATTTGCGACAGGGACGGACGTGTTTGGCTTACTACGGAGAACGACAAGGGGCTTTTTGTCTTTAAGGACGGCCTTTTCCGTACAATTCCTTCCATGGATAAATTTGGCGACTATGCGGTTACGGACGTTTGCCAGGACAGGGACGGAAACTTTTGGGTTGGCACGGACAATTCAGGTCTTGTAAAGATTGTAAACGGAGAAGCTATTGCCGTTCACACAGGAACAATTCTGGACAGCATTCCGGTTACTGCTATTTTTCAGGCTCAGGACGGAAATGTTTGGTTTGGTACGGAATCCGGTCTTGTGGTCTACAGCGAGGGAAAATTCCATGTCTGTGACAAGGCAGAAATTCAGAATGCTAAGATAAACAGAATTATCTCTGACCGCGAAGGCAACATCTGGATTGCCACGGACAGAAACGGTGTTGGCAAGATGACCCGCAGCCGCTTTAAGATGTTCCGCACTGGAGAAACTTCCAATGCCATAGCGGAAGGAAAGGACGGCAGGGTATGGGTTGGAACTGATTCCGGCTTGTTCTGCTATGTAGACGGTAAGCAGGAGACCAATGCCCTTACCAAATACACTAAGGACATAAGAATCCGCCATGTTGCCGCTGCACAAAACGGTGACATACTGGTAAGCTGCTACAGAAAGCCCGGACAGTTACGCTACAATCAGGCAAGCGGAAAGATTACCTCTTGGAGCACGGACGAAGGGCTTGCCGGCAACAAGGTTAGAGTTGCAATAGAAGGTTCCAAGGGAGAGCTTTATGTTGGCACAACCACCGGCCTTAGCATAATCCACAAGGACGGTAGCATAAAGAATTTTAAGCAGCTGGACGGTCTTGAAAACGAGTACGTGATGTGCCTCTACCGCGACCCCAACGATGTTGTCTGGATTGGCACGGACGGCGGCGGTGTATACCTTATGCGGGACGAGACGCTTTTTGGCTGGATAACTACAAATAACGGTCTTGCGGGTAACGTTGTATTTAAGATTTCGCAGGATAATATGGGCGCATACTGGATTTGCTCTGGAAGCGGCATAACAAGGTGCCCCGACTACGACAGCTCAAAGGACGTGCTTCCTGAAAAATTTGAAGTGATTAGGGCAGAGCAGGGACTTGGCACGGATTCAGTCTTCCAGCTTTTACAAGACAGGGCTGGCAATGTCTGGATGACGAGCAACTACGGCATTTCTTCCATTTCTGGCGGTAAGCTTAGCGAAGTTGCCAAAGGCGTTACCAGCGTGATTGTTCCCAAATACTACAGCAAGAGCGACGGCCTTGATTCCGACGGTCCAACTTCCACCGCAGTAAGCATTTGCGACAGGGACGGAAGGCTCTGGTTCCCAATGGTGGATGGTGTTGCTGTTTACAATCCGGTAAAGGTTCGCGGCAGCCAAATAAAGCCTCTTGTCTGCATAGAAAACCTAAGGGTAGACACCGTTGAATACAAGGATTTTGACAAAGTTATTGAACTTAAGCCCGGCACAAAGCGTGTGGACATAAAATACACCGGCCTTAGCTTTGACGCACCTGAGCGCATCTTGTTCACCCACCAGCTGACAGGTTTTGACGATGATTTTTCCACCCCAAACACGGAAAGGTCTGTTTCTTACACCAACCTAAAGCCTGGCCGCTACACATTCATGGTTTCTGCAATAAACGGAGACGGAATCATGTCCGACAAGGCGGAGACCATGCTCTTTTTGCAAAAGCCCTACATCTGGCAGACGGAATGGTTCTGGATTGTCTGCACTGTATTCTTCCTTGCAACGGTTATCACCATTTTCTACCTTAAAGAAAGGGCCGTAACCCTGGAAAACATAAGGCTTGAAGGGCTTGTTAAGGAGCGCACAAAAGAGCTTGCCGTGGAAAAGGAAAAGTCAGACCAGCTTTTGCACGCAATCCTTCCCGACAAGATTGCAAAGGAACTCAAGGACAGCGTCCGCGCCATAGGTGAAAGCTTTGCAGACGTTACCATGCTTTTTTCCGACATCGTAAGCTTTACCAAAACTTCCAGCGAACACACCGCCGCAGAAATTGTATACGCACTAAACGACCTCTTTAGCCGCTTCGACGAAAGGGCCAAGCGCATGGGTGTAGAAAAGATAAAGACAATCGGAGACGCATACATGGCAGGCTGCGGACTACCTTCGCTTAACGAAGACCACGCACGCATCATGGTGGAATTTGCCAAGGGCATGTACCAAGACCTTAGGGACTACAACGCTAGCGCAAAGATAAAGTTCAACATAAGGATAGGCCTTAACCGTGGGCCTGTTAGCGCAGGTGTTATAGGAAAGACCAAATTCATCTACGACGTGTGGGGCAACACCGTCAACGTTGCAAGCCGCATGGAGTCTGCCTGTTCCCCTGGAGGAATAAGGGTTTCCGCTGCGGTTTACGAAAGGCTCAAGAACACGGACATAAAATTCTCAGGTCCTATTGAATGTGACATAAAGGGCAAGGGGCTTATGACCACCTACGACGTTATTATGGGAGAAGACGAATGAAAACAAAGATAGTTGCCGTTGGCGCTCTTTTTGCGCTGCTTCTTTCCGGCTGCAAGAAGGTGGAAGAAAAACCTACAGTAAAAGTCGGCCTGCTTTATTCGCTCACCGGTGCAATGGCCCAGAGCGAGATACCTGTCTGCGATATTGAACGCATGGCCATAGACGAAATAAATTCCTCAGGCGGAGTTCTTGGCCACACAATAGAAGTGGTTCAGCTGGACGGAGAAAGCAAACCCCAACGCTTTGCAGAACTGGCGCGTAAAATGCTTACGGAAGACAAGGTTGCCACAATATTCGGCTGCTGGACATCCGCATCCCGCAAGGAAGTAAAAGCCGTTGTGGAAGAAGAGGACATCTTTGGCCTGCTCTGGTACCCGCTCCAGTACGAAGGCCTTGAAGCAAGCCCCAACATCATGTACATGGGTGCCGCCCCAAACCAGCAGGTTATTCCAGCCGTAGACTACTGCCTAAGGAATTTTGGCAAAAGGGTTTTCCTTATAGGCTCCGACTACGTATTCCCCAGAACCACCGGCGAAATGGTAAAGGCCTACCTTTCCCACATAAAAGGCAAGTGCGTGGGCGAACGCTACGTGGACATGGAATGCGAGGACTTTAGCGACGTAATAAAACAGATAAAGGCTTCCAAACCCAGCGTAATATTGAACACACTCAACGGAAGCTCAAACAAGGCCTTCTTTGCCCAGTTAAAAGCTGCCGGCATTGGCGCAAACAAAATACCCGTAATGAGTTTTTCCGTTTCGGAAAGCGAAGTTAGCTACATAGGTCCGGATCTGCTTGAAGGGCATTACGTTTCCTGGAGCTACCTGCAAACAATATCATCCTTCCACAACCATCTTTTTGTTTCCCGCTTTAAAAAACGCTTCGGTGAAGACAGGGTAATAGGAGACCCAATGGAAGCTGCCTACATAGCGGTATATCTGTGGGCGGCTGCATGCGAAAAGGCCGGGACCTTTAACGTAGAGGACGTTCGCATGGCTGCAAAGGGGCTTACTTTTGACGCTCCAGAGGGCAGTGTTACCATAGACGGAGAAAACCAGCACCTTAAAAAACAGGTGCGCATCGGCAGGGTTAACGCCAAGGGGCTTATAGACGAAGTGTGGCGGAGCGACAACCTTGTAAAACCAGACCCCTATCTTAGCACCTACGTCTGGGCAAAAGGGCTTTAGTCTTTTTGTATTTTTCTTGCGGCGCTTTTTTGGTTGAACAAATGTTTCATAAAAGAACATCTTGCCATTTTTTATTTGTAAACAAGCAGTGCCCGGTCCCTGCGGTCCCTGAGCCTGTCGAAGGGTCAAAGGACCGCTAACAAAAGCTGCCTCTTTCCTACAAGAAAAAAATGGCAAGGAGGCCATCTTTGAGGGGCTTTCCGGGGTTCCGGCCTTCGCCTCCATTGCCTGCGGCAACCCGCCTGCGGCGGGCCCCTCCAATCCCTGCCGTGCTTCAATATGCAACCTACCCTCATCCCCAGTAAAGAAAACCGTCATCGAATTCCGGTCCCTGAGGCTCTCGAAGGGCCGTGTAAAATTGCCCCCACTCATACATGGCTTGGTATTCCTTGGCAAGAAAGAATACCGTTCCCTGAGCCTGCCTCAAAAAACTCCCTCCATGGATTTTTTTGAGGGTCGTAGATTCGCTCCGCAAATCTACGTGCTGCAAACCCGCCCATCCATGGGCTCTGTACTTATCGGCAAGTAAAAAAAAACGTTCCCTGAGCTTGTCGAAGGGAACCTTACAAAAAAAAGCATTCTTTAAACATCAAACTTCGGACTCTGAGCCGGTTTTCCCCCTCCAAGACCGGGTACAAGGGAATTCCCTTGAAAAACAAGAAAACATTTGAAGTTTTTATCTTTTGATGTTAAACTTTCACTTATAGGAGTTTATTTAATGGCCAAGTTAAAAGAATACGAATGCCCGGCTTGCGGTGCCATGATGGAATTTAACGTAGCAACCCAAAAACTTAGGTGCCCATACTGCGCAACAGAATTAGCCGCAGATGCCCTGGAAGACGAAGAAGAAAACCAGGAAGAACAAGCAGACGGCTCTGCTGGAGCTGCAGAAGATTCCTTTGCCGCACAATCAGGAAACTATACACAGGAAGAGCTTGAACACCTTAAGGTTTATTCATGCAAGTCCTGCGGTGCAGAAATTGTTGCGGAAGAAAACACTGTCTCAAGCAAGTGCCCTTATTGCGGAAACAATGTTGTAATGACCGGACAGTTTGCCGGCGGAAAGAAACCTGACGGCGTAATTCCCTTTAAGATTACAAAGGAAGAGGCTCAGAATATCTACAAGGAGCACATAAAGACCCGCTGGCTTGCCCCAAAAATATTCAAGGACAACAGAAAGATAGATGAGATAAAGGGCGTTTACGTACCCTTCTACCTGGTAAGCGGAACAGCCTATTCCCATGTTTCGGGCATGGGATATTCGATTGGACGCAGGTGGTCAGACAAGGAATATGATTACACGGAAACCAAGGAATACGAGATTGACCGCGACATGAACCTTCCTGTTGCAGACATTCCATCCCTCTGCACGGACAAGGCAAACAGCATACTTATGGAATCCATAGAGCCATTTGACACAAAAGGCCTAAAGCCCTATGCAGGAGGATTCCTTGCAGGTTTTGCCGCCGAATCATACAAGGAAGACTATGTTCCCAAGTGTCTTGCAAAAGCAAAGGAAAGAATGGCAACATCTGTTTATGATGCGCTAACTTCTTCCATAACGGAGTATTCCTCCAACAACATTACAAACCATACGGAAAAGATAGGCAACCTTACTTACAAGTACTGCCTGTTGCCGGTATGGTTCTTCACTGAACGCTACAACGACAAGGCCTGGAATGTGGTAATAAACGGCCAGACTGGAAAAGTTGCAGGTGTCCTTCCGGAAGACAAGAAAAAGTTTACTCTGTCTGTCTTAATAAAGGCTGTCGTAATAGCCGCGGTTGCTTATGCCGTAAAACTGTTTCTTAAATTCTAGCGGTTAGCAACGGAGGAATTTAATTATGAAGAAATTTTTGAATATATTTTGCATCTGTTTATTTGCTGCGTTTGTGCTGGTTCCGCTTTATGCCCAGACAGAAGACGGAGGCATTGTTGAAGTTGACCAGAGCGTATCTACATCTTCTTCCGCCAAGACCTATCTTGTGGACGATGCCATGCTTCTTTCATCTCCCCAGGCTCAGGCCTTGGAGCAAAAACTCGGCTCAATAAGCGAGCGCTACGACTGCGACGTGGTTGTCGTTACAAAGACAAACATTTCAGGTTCAAACGTTACAGGCTATGCTGATGACTTCTTTGACGGCAACGGCTATGGTCGTGGCTCAGACAATAACGGAATACTTTTCCTTATTACTATGGAAGAAAGGGAGTGGGCTATCTCCACAAGCGGTCATGATGCCATAACTATTTTTTCCGACTGGAGGCAGGAGCAGATAACAGGAAAGATGATGCCCTTCCTTAAGGCCGGTGACTATGCAGGTGCTTTTGATGCCTTTGCCCAGAGCTGCGAATACTATCTTTCCAGAGGCGTTCCTTCAGAAGAAACCCTTTCCGGTGAAGACGGCATTGTTTCTGGCCAGGGACATTCGGCTGGTGCTGATACAGAAAAAGGCCCCCTTGACCCTGTCTGGGCAGGAATCTCCGCACTGATTGGCTTAATCTCTTCATGGCTCGGCTCTTCCGCAAAGAGAAGCAAATACCGCACCGTTGTAGAAAGAACAACCGCATCCGGCTACGAAAAACTTGCAGGCGCAACAGGAAACACTGCCGACCGCTTTATCCGCACACAAACAAACAGAACCCTCCGCCCAACAGAAACCGCTTCCCGCACATCCTTTAGCGGTGGCTATTCCCACTCTTCCACCCATACAAGCTCATCCGGCCACACCCACGGCGGCAGCCACGGCTCCTTCTAAAAAAATTAATTGACCCAAATCTTCCCCGCAGCAAAAAAAACTGCCGGGGAAATTTTTGGGCAAAAAGATTAAAAGATTTTAAATGTAAAATAGGTTATGTGGACGCCCTATTGAGTCGCGGAGTGAAAATGAATTAAATTTTCATACTAATATATGAATGCAGGTTTCCTATGAAAGAAAATATACAAGAGTTTAAAATAGATGTAGATAATATTCATTGGATAGATAATGATGTAAAAAATACAACAGACTTGTGTGCACATGGTCATGTTTATCTAAGGATAGGATCGCATACTTGCGAATATGAAGCCACGGTAAGTGCAAGCGCTTTATATCTACTAAAAACTCTCAGTCGGGATCATCTTGCATATACTGAAAACCAGTTAGTACCTTGCTGTGGACATCTTTTGCTTCCAAAAGCTCCTGATAAGTTTGGCGAAATTTGTGATATTTGTGGATGCCCTAATGGAATTGATTGGACTGTAAAGCATAATAAGAATTTTATTCTTTTAGTTTTAGATGAGAATGAAAGTTTTACAATTCCGTTTGAGCAATATAAATCAGAAGTCTTTTCTTTTTCTGATAAGGTAAAGATTTTTTATAAATCTAATCTACCTCGCGATGATTCGGAAGAATTCGAAAAAGGCGGATGGAAAGCTTTTTATGAAGAATGGCAGATGCATTATAAGAAATGGAACTATTCTTTCTAGTAAGAAAGTATAAATCACATAGGTTCGTAGCCGACAGCTGGTCAGTCTGTTGTGTGGTTTAACTCATTGTTATGTAGACACCCGCACTGGGACGCAAGGAGAAAATATGATTACTCTAAATGATATATTAAAATTTGAGAATATTGAAAACGTAAAAATTCGATTTAATTTACAAGTCGATGGAAATTGGAATCCGATTGAAATGTTTAAAAATCATGATATCGATTTATTATTACAAGGACATTATTGGAATTATTCAAGTCAAAAATCATTTCAAGAAGGTCAAGTTACAGTAGGTTTTATTATTTTAGATAAAAAATTAAATACTTGGTTGTTATTTCATGTTGGAGAAGTAACAAAAGATTTAAATAAATATAATAGTGTTGGATATAAATTTAAGAATCTAGAAGAATACTCAAAATATTGTGGAAGATTGATTGTTAAATTTAAAAATGACAGTCAGATGATGATTAGAAAAGCAAGTTCTGTAATTGATCAATGTGAAGTATATCAGATTTTACCAGAAGTATTCGATGATGATATATTTCCTGGCTATGATAACGTAAATATATCTTGGGAAGAATTATGCCGTGTAATAGAAAAACAAACTTGGAAAACTGCATTAGAAAATCAAAAAGGAGTATATTTAATAACTGATGTTAAAACTGGAAAACGGTATGTAGGTTCTGCCTATGGACAAGATATGATTCTGGGGCGCTGGCGTAACTATGTTAGTACAGGGCATGGGGGTAATAAAGAATTAAAAAAAATTGATTTTGAATATATCAAAAAGAATTTTCGATATTCAATTCTTGATATTTTTAAATCTACCATAGAGGATAGCGTGATTATTCAAAGGGAATCATGGTGGAAGGAAAATTTATTAACGAGAAATAAAAAATTTGGATACAATGATAATTAATTATTTCGTATAACAATCCGCTTCAAATCGGATGTCGGGTTTGCACTGTGGACGATAGATTAGAATGTATCGTATTTATAATGAAAATAAGGAAAATAAAAAATGACTTGTTATTATGGAATAGAAAACGATGGGGAAGTGCATGTGTCTCCTTCTTCGTCCAAAAAGTTTAAGGACTTTCCTGGTCCTGTTTGCAAAAGTTGTGAAGAATTTTGGATGGAAATGCAAAAGCTTCCTTCTGTAAAGAAAATCGAATGGTTCTTCGGTACTTTGCCAGACCTTTCTGCAGCACGACCTCTTCCAAAGCTTGAAGAACTTAGCTTTTTAGGCATAAGGAAACTTTCGGATATTCATGGAATTTCCGTCTTAAAAAATACATTAAAAAGACTTCGTTTTGAATTTGGATCCGGCAAGACCATTACAGACTGGTCACCAATTGGAGAACTTTCAGAGTTAGAGGAACTTGTAATTTGCAACAATTCAGTTATTTCTGATTTGCATTTCCTTGAAACTCTTCCAAAGCTAAAAAGTTTTCGCATAGTATCTGTAAAAATCCAGGCAGAGGATTTGTCGCCATTAAAGAATATTGAACAAGTCTGTTTTTTCAAAACAGGTATTGATAAAAAATTAAAGTCATTCCTTTCAGAAAAACAAATGGATTTTATGAACCAAGTAAAAGAGAGAATTGAAGTCTTGACAAAAGATTATAAATAAAAACGATTAAGGAATATGAACACAATCACTTATTTATTTTTAACAGAGAAAAATTTTAATGAAGATTCATTGGATGATTTTTTGCGGCACCAAGAGGTAAAAGAGTGCTGGAGAAAAAATAGCAATGATGAGTATGTCTTGGTGGCAAACGAATATGTGGAAGATTGGGACTTAAATAAGCGAAAGGAAGTGGCACGGGAGATTCTGCATAAAATTGCGGGGAAGGGTTTTGCCTATGGTGCCTTTTGTGAAGGAAAGGTGGTTGGATACATTTTAGTGTCTAATGAGTTTTTTGGAAGCAGTAATCAATATTTGGAACTGCTTTTATATCATGTGTCAGAGCCGTATCGCAGGCATGGTATTGGAAAAGAACTTTTTGAGTTGGCTTGTAAAAAGGCAAAAGAGATTGGTGCAAAGAAGTTATATATTTCAGCACATTCGTCTAAAGAAAACCAAGCCGCTTATAGAAGATTGGGTTGTACAGAGGCAGCAGAAATCAATCAAGCGATAGCAGAAAATGAACCCTATGATGTACAGATGGAGTTTGTTTTATAAGCTTATAAAAAAAATCATGAATTGATTCATAGCTATAGTGCGGCTCGAAGTGTTGGGTATGCAAAAGTGGAAAAAATGAATCAGGATAGACTTGATATAGATGCGCTTAACAAATATAATATGCCAAAACAAAAAATAGAGATAAAAAAATGAGCATATTTAAAACAAAGAATTTTCTTGCGCTTTTGGGAGCATGCATTTTGTTAGCTTCCTGTGTGACCAATAAAGATTTTGTGGCCATGCCTGAATGGGCTAGCCTTGCAGCTGAAAGTGATTTGGCGGAGATTTTTTTGAACTAAAATGGACTGACGAAAAGACTCAGGAAGTTGCTGTGGCTGAATACCTTGCTGGTGTTGGCACAGAATTGCACTTTGAGGCAAAGACAGAAAATCTTACTGACGGCAAAGAAGTTTTTGCATACATTTACCGGAGCAATGCCAAAGGCAAGGACGATTTTGTTCAGAAGGTTTTATGCAAAGTAAAAGACGGCAAAGTTTTTGGCGAACTCCAAATAATAGAGTCAGTTGAATTTCTTGACGGCCTTTCTGAAAATGACGCTCTTGCATATTTTTTTGCGCTTGGCCAACAAATTTCAAAACCCATAAAAATAGGCTTTGCTTTTAAAATAATAGTCTGGGGCAATCCCTACAAGGACGTTCAGAACAATTCTTCCTATGTGCTAGAAGACATGAATGACGGCAAAAAGTATTCGCAGCGAAGATACTGTAGCGACGACAGAATCATTGTTGATGACAAGCATTATTATCTTAAGTGTACAAACGTAAAGCCAGGGGTGATCTACCGCATAAGATACTGCTTGGGCAGAGAAAGTTTCGGATCTGTTATTTATGACGATATTTCGTTTGGCGCCTTGATGGAATAGGAGTGGCAAGCTATTGTTGTGCAAGTTCCAAAAAGCCGCTATAATTCTTTTGAGGTTTGTATGAAAAAGTATTGTTTTGTTCTTGCAGTTTTTTTAGCTGCTGCTTTTGCTTGCTTTGCCCAAGGCTATAAGTATGTGGATGCTTCGTCTGGATTGCGCGTCCGTGACAGTGCAAGTTTAAGCGCAAAGAAGATTGGCGTAGTTTACGACAGGATGAAAGTTAAGGTTGTTGAACTTGGCCCTAAGGTTACAATAGACGGAATATCTTCCAACTGGGTAAAAATCATTATGCCTTTGGAATCTTTTAAAAAACAGACTAGCGTTACCGGTTGGGTTTTTGGTGGCTACCTTAGCGATAAGTTAAAACCCTTTTCTACGGCAGGATGGACCGACTCTGATTTGAAAATCTATTTGTCCCGCTTTCTCTGGATTTATGACGGATTCCGTTTTATGAATTTTGAGGCAGACGGAAAATACAACTTTGGTCTTATGGAATCTTCTCTTGGCGGAGTCGGAACATTTTCTCTTTCAATGAAAGACAAAAAGATAATTGTAAAAGTTTCCTATGGTGATGATTCTGACGAATGGACAGATGTAAAAACAGAAGTTTACGAGATTGTATCCATTTTAGAAGACAAACTTTGCCTTAAACGTGATGGTGAAAAACTTGAGCTTTATCCGGCAATTTTTTCGCACGACTATTTTTACTACAGCCTTTGTAACAGCAACACTTCCGTCTCAGCCTCATTATATCTTAAAAGCTACAATGCACTCTTCTACGAATGGAGCCGCGACTACATAGTCAACGACTTGAGCAAAAAAATGCAATTCAACGAAGTCTTTTACAAAAACATGAGCCTTATGGGAATTGAACTTGAATAGCCCTGCTGCTTTAGTTTACGTCCAGATTGTATGTTACGGTCTGGGCGGAATTGAGCATGTCCACAACTGTAACCGAAAGACCCACGTGGCCGTAGGGGAGTGAAATCTTTCCGAGGAGCAGCCTTGTGTCGTCCGGGTACATAAGTTCTACCGGGTAGTTGTTGTTGCCTGTAATGCAAAGCCTGCCGTTGTATTCCTTTAGAGTGTCGTAAGAAATGCGCTCAACCGTTGCGCCGTTTATTGCAACTATTGTCCTGAACGGAACTGCCGTTGCATCGCGGGTCTTGTAGATGTAGTAGGTTCCAGCCTTTAGGTTTCTCTCGTTAACAAGGTAGTGGGTGGTTCCCTTTTCGTCATCAAGGGTGATGTAGCCCATGCTTACGGGAAGCTCCGCACCAATCTTTGGCATGAGCATTCTTGGGTTGATTGAAATACCGCTCTTTGTGTCCAGCACCTGGAATTCGAGGCAGCTTTCCCCTTCCTGCCAGCCTGAGTTTCCGCTTGTGCCGAGTGGAGTTCCTGTAGAAACAAAGGATGATGCGCCAAGGGAAGCCGGTATGGATTCAGCGTCAAGGTTTGCGTATATTGTTACCCTCTGGTCGCTGTGTCCAAGAATTACTGCGTTGCCGAGTGTGGATTCAAACCAGCCGTAGTCTTCCGTGTGGTCGTCTATAACAGCCAGTATGTCTCCCGGGTCTGCCGTCTTAACTTCCGAATTGTCCTTAAAGATAAGGGAAGAACTTATTGTGCCACCCCTAAGCTGACCAAAGTATGAATGGAAGGTGTCCGAGTTGGTCTGTGCCTGTGGCCAGCTGAATGCAAATAGGGCAGCCGCTGTGCCAAGGAGTGTTACCGCAAGGGTTCCTGCCGCCAAATATTTCTTTTTGTTAAGTGCCAATTTTTTTCCAAAGCCAAAGTCTTTCTTCATTTTTGCTGCCCCCTATTTTCTTGAAACCGAAAGTTTTGAAATCTTGTCGTTGCGGCCAACAAAGAGGGAGTTTCCCCTTACTTGTATGCATGAATAGTTTGCATTATAAGAGAAGGATGCAACGCTCTGGTTGAATTTTTCTATTACGGTTATAGTGTATTTTTTTCCGTACCTGCTAAGGATGAAGGCAAGGGTTCCCTCTTCGTTCTCCTGAATCTGAACCACGTGCCCGCTTAGCGGAAGCTTGTAGCTCTGCATTTTTTCCAGGTCAACAACACCAAGGCCTCCTTCGTAGCCGTAGTAGACAACGTTGTCCTTGCTGTTGAATTTTACAAGCTCCTGCTTTACAGAAGCCTTTTCAAGATATTCGTGGAAGATGATCTTGCTGTGTTCACCGCTTTTCTGGGCCACAACAAAACGCTGCTGGTCCTGTCCGCAAACGCAAGCAACCGTGTCTCCGCTCTTGGAAATTCCTGCTCCAAGTATAACGGAAAAATTGCTTCCTCCCGGCTGGAACTTCTGGTCAACGCCGCCGTCCTTTGTAAAAGAAACAAGGGTTCCGTCTGCAAAGCCTGCTACTGTTCCTCCCGCACTGGAAGAGAATGCAGTTACCGGGCAATAGCTTTCGTAGGCCCACTGTCTTTCGCCCGAACTTGAGCACTGGACAAAAGAAGACCCGCCCGGCAAGAATACGTAGATTCTGTCTTCGTCAAAGAAGGGAAAGCCTGCTTCCTTGATTGTGCCGGCCTTTTCTCCGCTTGGCAAGAAGAAGTCAGTGCTGGTGTTGTTTGCGGAATAGGAAGTGTAGTATGAGTCGGAGATAGAAGCCTTGAAGGGGTAGGTTACAAGGTTTGTGATTTTTCCCTCGGGCGTAAAAAAGCCCATGTTCTGCCCCAGCTTAAAGGGAATTGTTTCCTGGGCGGAGCTTCCCCCCTGGACCCTGGTGATTCCTTCCGTCCATTCCGGGGTAAGGTGCAGTTCCGTGCTCAAAGGCCTAAGGGCCAATACAATATATAGAAAACAAAATGCCGCCACACCCAAAATCCTGTTGCGCATGGCCTTGTTAAAGATGTCATATTTTTTCATTCCTATATAATAGTAAAAGAACGCATTTTTAGCAATAGAGTTGGACCTTCTGCCAGTTCACTTTTACAGGTTGGGGGGCTGAAGGTGGCATATTAAGGCACGGCAGGGATTGTGGCAGGCGGAGCCTGCCCTGGAGTTTTCTGCGAAAACTCCGTTAGCAAGTGCAAGCACGGCAGGGATTGTAGGGGCGGCGTAGCCGTTGCCGTAGGGTGAGCTTGTCGAACCCCGGCAATGGAGCGGGTAGGGTCCCGCGGAACCCCGGAAAGCCCATAAAAAATGGCCTCCTTGCCATTTTTTTCTTGCGGGAAAGTGGCGTCTGTTTTTAGCGGTCCTTCGACCCTTCGACAGGCTCAGGGGCCGCAGGAAGCGGCTGCTATCGGTTTGCATTAAAAAATGGCAAGATCTTCTTTGGGGCACTTGTCTTTTGCAGATGAAAGCGCCGCAACAATAAAGAAGAAAAAAAGACCCTGTAACAAAAAAGGCTTTGCTTGTTTTTAAATATGATTTTTCGTAAACTCATTTAATAAAAAAAAGAGGAAAATTATGAAGTTTAAATTTTTGAATTCCGCATGGCAGGAGCTAAAGAATTCTGCCCTTAAATTTCCGGCATTTTTTTCGGGAACTATATTTGCCGCAGTTTCTGCAACGCTATCTGTTTGCAGCAACGACATTTTCAGAGGTCAGTACGAAGCCTTGCGTAAGTCCGGCGCTTCCTACGACAGCGAGCCATATTCTGTCCTGCGCGAAAGGGAAAATGCCTTTTCTGAGAATGCTAGCTTTCTTGCACTTTCTGCAGTCTGGTGCTGCGCGGCATCTTTTTTTGCGGAAATGCTCTGCCGCGTCCTGTGCGCAAAAAAGGACATTCAGGGTAAAAAGAAGGCCCTGATTCACGCTGCGGGACAGGTCTTGAGCGCATTACTTTCGGTTCCAATATTTTTCTTTTTAAAGTCCGAAAGCGACTGGAGGCCCTTTGTCTACGGTTCAAGCCTGTTCATTTTTGTGGCCATGGGACTTTGGATGCTGCACAAGTTCCAGGATGAAGAAAAGGTCGTGCCCAATGCGGTGGTTTCTCTTGTTATGCAGGGGATTACCGTAACCTGCCTTGTGCTGGGGCTTCTTCTTGTTGTCTTTGCATTCAAGAACCTTATCTATTCTTTTTCCAATAACATTCCTTTTGCGGCATGCTTTTTCTTTTCGTCTTTCGTGATTGGAATGAACCTTTTGGTTTCCTGCGTTACCCGCCCCAGGGAAAGGGTTTCCATACCAAAGGCTTTTAACGTAATTGTTTCCTGTGCGCTTCTTCCCATTTACGCAATGCTGCTCCTTGTGCTTTACGTCTACTTTGCAAAGTGCATCTTTACGCGCAGCATGCCAGTTGGAATGGTGAATCCGTTTGTGTCCGCCGCAACTGCTGTCTACCTTTTCTTTTATCTTGCCCTTCCGCGAGAGGGAACTTTTTCTGCCGCCGGAAAATTCCTTCGCAGATGGGGTTCCGTTTTTCTTTTGCCGCTCATTGCCCTGCAGTGCTTTTCTTTTGGAATAAGGATACGGGAATACGGCTTTACCCTTTCCAGGGTGGCAAGTCTTTACTATATAATTGCAAGCATAGTCTTCTGCATTCTTCCTTTTGTAAAGAAGGGAAAATACATGAAGTCTGTTTACCTTGTGCTTTCTCTTGCCGCGTTCTTGATGGCAGTTCCGGGGACAGGCTGCATAAGCATTGCCCTCTTTAGCCAGACCTCCCGCATTGTGGGCATTTACAAGGCACATTCCCTCTATGAAAATGGAAGGCTTGACGCAGCAAAGGCTGAGGCTCTTCTTTCTGACAAGGAAAAGGCGGCTGTTGTTTCTGCTGCCGATGAACTTAATGACTTTGAGAAAATGCCATCCTGGTGGGTTGAGTCTTCCAAAGAGGAAAATAAGTATGCAGATGCTTTTGAAAAGACCTTTGGTTTTGCCCATTCAACAAAATATGCAAGGCGGGCAAAAGGTGAGGCTATGGAACTTTACAATTCTCTTACGCTTTATCTGCCTGCAGGGGCTGCGCTGGACGTTGGGGAATTTTCTACCCTCTATTCATTTTATGAATCAGGCAGGGGGAGCAGTGATGGAAAAGGTGTAATTTCTTTTGGCCCCGAGTCTGAAGAAAAGGAACTTGATTTTACAAATGAACTTAAGGAATTCCTGCTTAAAAATTCAAGCAAGTCGGAGGAGCACTATTCCTATGGCAAAGAGGTGGAGCATGTCCTTACCCTTAAAAAGGACGGCTGGACTGTTATCTTTACCCGCCTTGAGCTTTCCTTGAAGGATGGGGATTCGGACTTTTATGAGTTTTCTGCGTCGGGGTATGTGTGTAAGTAGGGACAGTTTTTTGTAATGAATTTTTTGTGCAGCCACTGACGCTTAAATTTGGGGCATCGTCATTGTAAAGCCTGTCTATGCAGGCAATGATGATGTCCCGTTTTTATTTGGTACGATGAAAATTTTATTTGGTACGTTGACTTGCTTTATTTGGTACGATGAAAATTTGACTACGCCTTTATGGAAATAACCAACAACGCAATAGAACATTCCGGCGCAAAGAAGATTCACGTCCAAGCCCAAAAATCCATAGGGAAAATAAGAATTACAATTCAGGATGACGGCATTGGCATCTTTAAGAAAATAAAAGACAGCTTGGGACTGCAAAATGAAAAGCAGGCTGTTATAGAACTTTCCAAAGGAAAATTCACTTCGTCACCGGAAAACCATTCGGGAGAAGGAATTTTCTTTTCGTCCAAACTGTGCGACAAATTTTTCATACTGTCTGATGGCCTTATCTTTTCTCCCCAGCAGATTGACACGCAAACAGCCGGTGGCGAAGAGCCTGGAAAAGGAACAAAAGTAACATTCGAAATTAATCTTGACACAAAAAAGGTTGCAAAAGAAATCTTTGACGAATACGCAGGCTTTGACTACGACAAACCCAAATTCAAAACAGTGGTCCAGCTGCGCTTTATGCAGCAGGAAGGTCTTACTCTTACCTCCCGCTCACAGGCAAGAAGGCTTTTGACCCGCATGGAAAAATTTACAACCGTTGTTCTGGATTTTCAAGAAGTAAACTTCATAGGCCAAGCCTTTGCCGACGAAATATTCCGCGTCTATGCAAAAAAGCATCCGGCCATAAAGTTCCAATCCACCAACGAAAGCCCCCAAGTCCGCGCGATGATAGCACATGTGGAGGCGCAGTAGGACAGAATTGTGTGGCACATCTTGGCAAGAAAACCAGAGAGGGCTGATTGTGTTTTTCGGAGGCAAAATTGAAATAGATACAAAACTCTCGGAGTCCTTGAAAGAGTCTGAGTACAATCTGTTTGTTTTTCGAAAACTTCGTTAGCAATTGCAAGCGCGGCAGGGATTTGGGCAGGCGGAGCCTGCCCTGGAGTTTTCTGCGAAAACTCCGTTAGCAATTGCAAGCACGGCAGGGATTGGAGGGGCGGCGTAGCCGTTGCCGTAGGCAATGGAGGCGGAAGCCGGAACCCCGGAAAGCCCATAAAAAATGGCCTCCTTGCCATTTTTTCTTATGGGGAAGTGGCGGCTGTTTTTAGCGGTCCTTCGACCCTTCGACAGGCTCAGGGGCCGCAGGAAGCGGCCGCTATCTGTGTGCATTAAAAAATGGCAAGATGTTCTTTGGGGGCACTTACCTTGCGCAGATTAGAGTGCCGCAATAAAAAATTCAAAAATCTTTTTCATGCTTGCACAAGAGGAATAAAAATTGTATAATTATGTCTAGTTTGTCAATGGTGACTGTATAAATATTCAGTAAGGTAGGTGGCACGCATGGCTGATTTTTCTTTCATAAACAAGTTGTCGGTTTTGGCCCAGAATAATGACCCCATAGATCCTTCGCTTTATCAGAAATATGATGTGAAGAGGGGCTTGCGCTATGCGGACGGCAGGGGTGTCCTTGTTGGTCTTACCAGAATCGGTGATGTTGTTGGCTACCGTCTTGATGAGGCCGGTAACAAGATTGCTGTTCCTGGAAAGCTTATCTACCGCGGCTACAATGTTGAGGATATAGTTCACGACAGCCAGAAGAACCACCAGTTTGGCTACGAGCAGTGCGTCTACCTGCTTTTGTTTGGTCAGCTGCCTACTGCTTCCCAGCTTGAGGAATTTAGTGCGGCCCTTGGTGCCCTTAGGACTTTGCCTCCCAACTTTACCGAAGACATGATTATGAAGGCTCCTTCGAGCGACATTATGAACAAGCTTGCACGTGGCGTTCTTGCTTCCTATTCTTACGACAACAATCCTGAGGACCGCACAATAACGAATGTCCTTCGCCAGTGCATTGAGCTTATTTCCCGCTTTTCTACCCTTGCGGCTTATGCTTACCAGGCAAAGAGGCGCTACTACGACGGAAAGAGCATGTATATTCACAATCCGTCCCCGGCCCTTAGCACTGCGGAAAACTTTTTGCGCCTTATAAGGAGCGACAAGAGTTATACCCGCCTTGAGGCTGAGATTCTTGACCTTGCGCTTATCCTGCACGCTGAGCACGGTGGCGGTAACAACTCTTCTTTGACGATTCACGTTGTTTCTTCTGCGGACACGGATACGTATTCTGCGGTTGCGGCTGCGGTTGGTTCTTTGAAGGGTAGGCGTCATGGTGGTGCCAACATCCGCGTAATGGAAATGATGGACGACATCAAGAGCCATGTTAGCGACTGGAGCAACGAGACGGAAATCCGCGAATACCTTAGGAAGATTGCCACAAAGCAGGCTTTTGACCACACAGGACTTATCTATGGTCAGGGTCATGCGGTATACACTATAAGCGATCCCCGTGCACTTCTTCTTCGCGAAAAGGCTGCCGAGCTTGCACGCGAAAAAGGCATGGAGGAGGAATTCAACCTCTACCGCTCAATCGAAAAGCTTGCACCCGAGGTTATTTATGAGCTTCACGGTGACAAGAAAAAGATCTGCATAAACGTGGACTTCTACACAGGTTTTGTGTACACCATGCTCAACATTCCGCGCGAGCTTTTTACTCCGCTTTTTGCAATAGCACGTATTGCAGGCTGGAGCGCACACCGCATAGAAGAGCTTGTTGCAGGTGGCCGCATTTACCGTCCGGCTTACAAGAATGTTTCCGAAGAGCGTGACTATGTTCCTATGGAATGCCGCAAGGAGTCCGATTCTGACCAGGCTACGCTTTTGGCTTCGGATTCAAGTGCGGATTCTAACGAGGTGCGTACTTCCGGGCCAAGCGACTAGTGTCCTGCTGCTGCATCAATCTGGTGCAGCGATTGCCGCTTCGCACTGTGTGGCGGTCAGTGCCTCTAGTTCCTCAAGGGGAATCTGGGTGTATTCGGATATTTTTTCTAGCGGAAGGATTGCGTCTTTTAGCATGCTAAGCGCATATTTTTTTAGGGCTTCTTTTTGGCCAATAAGTTCCCCTTCTTTTTGGCCGATTTTCTGTCCTTCTTCGAGGCCTCTGTTGTAGCTTAACTGAACTTCCTGTTCCCATGTCATAAACTGCTGCCTCCACTGTGCATTGTGGCGGGCAGATGTTACAAGAAGGTCAAGGTCTTTTGTAAATTCTGAGTCTGCACTGCCGCCGCTTAAGAATTTGAAGAAGTCTTTTTCTTCCTCTGACGGCATTATATCATATTTTTGTGCGTTAAAAAAGATTTTGTAAGTTCCATTGTAGAAAGCAAGTACAAATCTTAATGAAAACATGTAAAGGTAAATATTAACACGAAAGCACTTCCATTCCCGGCAGGAACCGCGTCAAAAAAGCCGAGCGCGGATATAAGGTATCAGACTCGCTTCGCTCGCACCGCGCAAATGCTTTTTTGCCGCGTTTCCCGCCTCCATTCCAGTGCTTTCTTAACATATTTTTGCATTACGAGTATTGAAAATATGCACTTGCCTTCTGCATTCATTGGGGCAAGGGTTGCGTTCTCCCATGACGTAATCTGTATTTTGTTCATTGGTACCTCTTTAGGATTTAGCTTTTTGGAAAAGATTAAATTTGCATTCAAAGTTTTCTATATATTATATAGTTGAAGAAAATTCAGAATCTGACATGTTTTCGTATAAAAAGTTAAAAAAGATTTTGATTGCAGCCTGTACCGGCCTTTTGTGGAAAGTTGCATTTTTTTGTCGCATATCCTTCCTTGCAAAGCTGCCTAGCCCGGATTGGAGGGGCCCGCGATAGCGGGTTGCGCCAGCAATGGAGCGGGTAGGGTCCCGCGGAACCCCGCAAAGCCGGATTTTAAATGCCCTGCCTTTAATGCCCTGCATTAAAGGCACAGTAAAAAAAGAGAGCAAGCTCCAAGAGAGAAAGAAAAAAAATATACTGCCAGCTGTGGCTTTTTGAATATGCCTATCGAATCGCCTTGCTTATGATTCCGCCGCCCGCCGTGATTCCGTCCCTGTAAAAGACAACCGACTGGCCTGGCGCAACTGCCCGCTGCTTTTCCTTAAACTCCACAAGGTAAGCCTTTCCTGCAAATTCTTCCCCATCTTTGGGAGTGTAGGGCGAAAGCACCGCAGCAACCGGTTTTGCAGCAAGACGTATTTTTACCTGGGCTTCAAAAGTGCAGTCTGGATCGTAGCCTGCTGGCCAAACCAAATCGTCTGCTATGAGCGAAGAGACAAAGAGCTCGCTGTCCGGGGCAAGTACCACAAGATTTTTTTCCTTGTCGATTGCGCAAACGTAAAGGGGCATTTTTGCGCTTACGCCAAGCCCCCGCCTCTGGCCAATCGTATAGTGCTCGATTCCCCTGTGGCGGCCAAGAACGTGCCCGTCCAAGTCTATTATGTCGCCCGGAACAGAAGGCTTGTCCGCAAAGAGGTAGTCAAGGTAGGCTTCGGGAATAAAGTCCTGGCTCTCCTCCCTGTTAGCCGCAAGAAGTCCCCGCTCCTTTGCCATGGCAAAAATATCTTTCTTGGAAAATGTGCTAAGCGGAAAGCGGACCTTTTCCAGCACGTCCGAAGGTATGCGGTAAAGAAAATAGGCCTGGTCCTTTGTTGCGTCTTGTGCCACCGCAATCTGTGCAGGCTTTGAATTTCCTGCCTGGCTTTGGGATGCCTGTGAACCGTATGCGGATGCAAGGCTTTCACTTCCGCGGACAACCTTTGCATAGTGGCCGGTGCAAAAATAGTCGTATTCAATGCCCAGCTTTTGTATTCCGGAAAGCAGCGCCCCGAATTTTATAAAGCGGTTGCACCTGATGCAGGGGTTGGGGGTTCGGCCTGCCCTGTATTCAGCTTTAAAGTAGTCAAGAACCTCTTTTTGGTATGCGTCCTTTACGTCTATTACGTGATAGGGAATGCCGTTCTTTTCGCAGAATTCCCTGCATTCGTCAATGTTTTCCTCTTCACCGGGGCCGTAGCAGCTTTCATGCATTCCGACTGCTTCTGGCAATATGGGGAGGTCGCCTTTCCATAGGGACATGGTAACGCCGGTTACTATGCATCCCCTTTCCTTTAGGAGAACTGCGGTCATCGTTGAATCAACACCGCCGGACATACCAACTACAACACGGTCTCCGGCCTTTGGCATTTCTAGTTCTGAATAGGTCATTCCAATAATATATCAATATGGTAGGATTTATGCAATATTGGCTTTTTCTTTTTCTTTTTCTTTTGGAAGCTGCTTTTTTGGACGACCTCCTGTCTGCTCTACCATTTTGCTCTTTGGCTAAAATCGGCATTTGCCATTTTTTACTCGGCAAACAAGGAGTGCCATGGATAGCACGTCAAGTGTTTGCATGTCAAACTGCGGTTTTTCGGAGAAAACTCATGGTAAAAAATGGCAAGGAGGGCATTTTTTACCCGCTTTCCGGTGCTTGCCCGCCTTACGGCGCGCGGCCCGTCCATTCTGGCCGGTCGCCTTCGGCCACCTACAATCGGGCGTAGGCTGGTGTGGTGCTTCAAAGACCTAGACTTCTTCCTGCAAGCCTTTAACTTCCTCTATGGAAAGGTTTGTCATGTCTGCAATCTGCTCCAGACTGCATATTTTTGCTTCCAGCATGCGCTTGGCCGTCTCTATCTGCGCCTTGTGTTCCCCTTGTTCAAGGCCTTGCCTTAGTCCCCGCTGCTCTGCGTTGTAAAGGCCTGTATTGTAGTCCATCCGGGCTTTAAAAATAGAATTCTCTATTGCCCAGTTTATGTCGTCTTGGCTTACTTTGCTTAGAGCGGTTTTTGCATTCATAATCCCTTCCTCGGAGTTTATGAGACTTTCAAGGTAGTCTTTCTTGGTCTCGTCTTCTGCATAAGAAAGAAACAGTCCCCATTTCTCCAGTTTCGTAAGTTTTTCTGGCGGTGTACCCAAGAGTTTCTTTATCTTGAGCAAATCAAAGAATATAACATTGAGCCTTTCGCCAAGCTTTCCACCGCTGGCCTTTCTCATAGTATACCACTCAAGGGCAGATTTGTCATCTTTGTCAAAGTGGAAGTCAAGCACGGAAATTTGGTAGACTTTTGCCACTTTCCAATTCTTGCCTTTGCGTGCGCTTAAATTCAGCAGTCTTGCCGCCTGGGTTTCTGCGCGTACGGCATAGTCATATTCCTGCTGCCGGGCCTGCATCTCAAGGTCTGCCCTTTCATCGTCACCAAAAATTACGCTTACGTCAAAGCTCATCTGCATCTCGCCAATCATGTCCACCGGTGGTTCGTTGGGAACAAGTTGAACTTCCTTGACCTGCCTTCCAAGTAGTGTAGAAATAAAATCCTGAAGAGCCGCATGGGATTCCTTTGTTTCCTGTGTGAACATGGCCTTAAAGGAAGCGTCGCAGCGAGGATTTAGCAGTGCCGTCGGTGTAGGCCTTAGCCGTGTTTTCTTTTCCATTTGTCCATCCTGCCTAATTAATAATTAGCTTCTATAAATATATATGCTTTAAAAGACCTGTTTCTGACACAAATACGGCAATTTTCTTTGCAAAATGTTGTACCGCAAAAAGACATCTGCAATTCCACTGTTTAACATCTTTCCTATGCTCTCCATCAAGTGTATAAGCAAGTGCTTTTTCCAAACAGAAGTTTCACTATACGATAAAATTATAGGTACGCTGGAATGGAGCCGGGGTTCGTGACGAAAATCCATTTTGCGCGGTACGAGCGTAGCGAGTTTTATTTCCTATTCCGCGACACCGTGGGTTTTCAGACAGATTTGACTGGGAGCGGAACCCAAACCCGATTTCCCTGCAGCTTCAAAACCACTGTTGAACATCTTTCCTTAAAACTGTATAATGGAAAATAAAGTTTTTTCTAAGAGGTTGATATGTTACTTAACGGTTCCCAGATAGTTGTTGAATGTCTTGTTGAACAGGGCGTTGATACGGTTTTCGGTTATCCCGGAGGAGCCATCCTTAATATTTACGATGAACTCTACAAGAATCAGGACAGGATTCACCACATTCTTACAGCCCACGAGCAGGGTGCATCCCACGCAGCAGACGGATATGCGCGTTCAACAGGAAAGGTCGGCGTCTGTATGGCAACATCCGGCCCGGGAGCAACAAACCTTGTAACAGGCATTGCCACCGCCTACATGGATTCATCCCCAATCGTAGCAATCACATGCAACGTTCCAACACCGCTTTTAGGCCGCGATTCATTCCAGGAAATAGACATCACCGGCATCACCATGCCTATCACAAAGCACAACTTCATGGTGCATAAGGTAGAAGACCTTGCCGCCACAATCCGCGAAGCCTTCATCATAGCAAAAAGCGGAAGACCGGGGCCTGTCCTCATAGACATTCCAAAAGAAGTCACCGCAAACCAGACGGAATTTGAGCCGCTCAAGAATCTTTCGGACGCAAAGCTTGAACTTTCAAAAGACAAGGACAACCTCCGCCGTGTGTTCAATGCGGCAGTTCCCACAGACGAAGAAATTGCAAAGGCCGCAGAGATAATCAACTCTGCCAAGCGCCCTGTAATCTATGCCGGTGGCGGAATCATCATAAGCGAGGCAGCAGAAAAGCTTAAGGAACTTGCCGTAAAAGCAGACATCCCTGTTAGCGAAAGCATGATGGCACGCTCAGCATTCCCTTCATCAAATGCCCTTAACCTTGGCATGGTTGGTATGCACGGAACAAAAGCCAGCAACATGGCCGTAACAGAAAGCGACCTTGTCCTTGCACTTGGAGCCAGGTTCAGCGACCGTGTAATTTCCGACGCAAAGCGTTTTGCAGAAAACAGCCGCGTATTCCAGATAGACGTAGACCCCGCAGAAATCAACAAGAACATACCTGTAGCAGGAAGCCTTGTTGGAGACGTAGGAGCAATCTTGGAAAGACTTCTTCCCCTCATCCAGAAAAATGACCATGCAGAGTGGAAGGGCCAGATAGAAGAATGGAAGAAAGTCTACCCCGCAATGTACGATGAACACCCCGCAGACTCAATCAATCCAAAATTCCTTTGCGAATGTGTCCACAAAATTGCAGGAGACGATGCCTTTGTTACAACAGAAGTTGGTGAGCACCAGCTTTGGGTAGCCCAGCACTATCCATTTGAAAAGCCGCGCACCTTCATCACATCCGGCGGACTCGGAACAATGGGCTTTGGAACTGGAGCCGCAATCGGAGCACAGTTTGCAAACCCAAAGAGACGCGTAATCCACATAGCAGGCGACGGTTCATTCCGCATGAACTGCAACGAACTTGCCACAATCGGCCACTACAAGCTTCCAATCGTAATCGTCGTGGTAAACAACGGAACCCTTGGCAACGTCCGCCTTTGGCAGCGCGTCTTCTACGGAAAGCGCTATTCCGCAACCACCTTGGACTTTGGCCCGGACTGGGTTTCACTTGCCGCCGCATACGGAATCAAGGGCTACAAGGCAAACACGGAAGTTGAATTTGAAAAGGTCTTCAAGGAAGCATTTGACTCCGGAGAGGCCGCAGTTATAGATGCAAAAGTCGGAATAGACGAACCCGTACTTCCGATGGTACCCGGCGGAAAGCCAATCTTTGCCCAGGTGATGAATTTGGGAGACTGACGCGGAGGCGCAGATGAACGATATACACGAATCAGGAGAGGACTACCTCGAGGCAATCTTGTGCCTAAAAGAAGAGAACGGAATTGCCCGCTCTGTAGACGTTGCCCGCAGACTGAATGTGTCAAAACCCAGCGTAAGCCGGGCAATGAGCATTCTGGAAGAAAAGGGCTACGTCTTTGTAGGCAAGATAGGTTCCCTGGAACTTACGGAAGAGGGAAAGAAACTTGCTGACGAAATCTATGCCCGGCATGTGCTGCTTACGAGATTCCTCCAGAAGATAACCGGTGTTAGCGAAGAACAGGCCGAAGAGAATGCGTGCAAAATCGAGCATGACATAGACGACGACGTTAAGCGTGGCATAGAAAAATGGATGAAGGAAAACAGCTAAAAAAATTACTGTTTTTTATATGCATGCCTCTGCTTGTCTTTGCCCTTGCCGCAGCCGTCTTTTTGTTCATCGTAAACAAGGCATCCCCGGACGGCATGCTAAGAAGCCGCTTTGACTCAAAGACCTGGATGGAGCTTCGCCTGGGGGAGGAGCTCCACTTCGACGTCGAAAACAAAACCGACCGTTCCTTCATGATGATAGCCATGTGCGGCACAAAAAGCCACATCTTTACGGTAACGCCTTCTTCCCACGCAATCTACACCCCCCTCTTTAGAATCCCGTCCAGCAAAGTAGACCTAGAAAAAGTTTACCTGCATTTTATTGACGAGCAGAGCATTCTCTTGCAAGACCCCGTTGAACTTTTTATTCCCCTAACAGCCGCCGACGGTTCCCTTTTCCCCTACTGCGCATACGGCGACCTTACCTGCGAAGCAATGCTCATGGAAGCCGCCGACGGTGCATTCATGGCCGCCTACATTGCAGACTAATCCCCTCTCGCCCGCATCCCGAACAAGCAACCGTCATCCTAAATTTGTAACTGTCATCCTGAACTTGATTCAGGATCTGTAACTCTTTTTAATTTTTTTGAATTCTCTGGACGGTAATTTCCCCCGCTCTACCATATTATTTTTACTCTAACCCGACCGAAAGTTTTCTTTCGTCACCGCCGTTCCGCCCTTCGCTAACGCTCATACCGCCCTCCGTGCGGTACTGCCGGGGCTCCATGGCGGCGTAGGCTGGTGCGGTAAATTTTGAAAACTCGCAACTTATCCTGCAAAAGCAACCTTGGAAAATTTTCCAAAATTTGATATTATTATAAGCATAAGGTATTCACTGTAAAAGCTTTTATGGCGGATACTGAGATTGTTTGTTATGAGAACGGCCGTATTGGGGCGTTTCTCGAAGGAGAAAAAGAAAATGAAGAAATTGGTATTACTTTTAATTTTATCATTGTTTCCTGTTTTCGTTTTTGCAGGTCCTTTTGGATTAAAAATGGGAATGTCTCTTGAGGAATTAACTGCTGCTTGTATAGAAGAACCTGAATATATTGCAGATGATAGATATTATATTCAACCAAAAAAATCACATCCTCTTTTCGACGGTTATGTAGCTTGGATTAGTGAAACAAATGGCTTGTATTATATAAAAGGCATAAGTCGAAAAATAAAAACTACTAACTATGGAACAGAAGTAAAACAAGAATTTTCAAAGCTCTTATCTCCTTTAGAAAAAAAATATGGAAAATTTAAGAAGGTTGATAGACTTGAGAAAGATGTTTTATCTTATAAGAGAGGAGAAAAATATTGGATGCAAACTATCTCTGAAGGTTCTAGAACTTATGAAGCTCATTGGGATGTAACAGAGGTTGATTCTAAAAAATTCGAAGGACTAATATCTATTGCAATAGGGGTTAAAACTGAAGAAATCTATGTAATAGATGAAGCATATATTTGGATAGAATACGGATTTATTAATGCGATAGAAGGTTTTGATAATTTAGATGACGTTTTATAATATTGAATATTTTTTCAGCAAGTCAAGCTTGCTGAAAAAAAATAGAAAATTTAAATAAACGTGGGAAAATACAGGGGTTAGAAAAACGAGGCAAACTGGTTTTTAGGAATATAGAATGGCAAAGAAAATTTGGTATAGTACACCATTAAAGATGTTTTGGAATGAAGTCTATCCAACTCAAAAGAAGATAACACCGGAATTATCTGATGAAGAAATATTTAAAGCTTTGGTTTATCAAAATGCAAAAGCACCTATTATTCCACCAGAAACAGAATTTGAAAGAGAAAACTTTAGAATTGGATTAGATTTATGGTGGGAGGACTATAATAAAAATTTTTTACATATATTTTTTATTGATAAGCAATTAGAAGATTTGCTTTCTTCAAAAATATTATTAAAAGATATTTCTGGTATAAAACAGTATTTATTCGATAATGGTGAAAAAAAGGCCATAGTCTACAAAACAACTAAGCAAGTTATAAATTGCATTTCTTATGGTTATGGAATTCATATTCCATATGAAACTGAAGGATATGCTTTTCAGTTAAATGTATGGGAAAATAATACATTTGAAGTATGTTTTTTTCATAAAGGAATTTGCGGACGTTTAACAGAAACAATGTTTAACGAGTTAAAAAACAAATATGATAAAGAGTCTATTATGTTTAAGAAGTATTTTAGGCTTGCTATAAATACTTTGGCGTACATGAAAGTTTTTCCAGACTGTGTCGTAGATGGCGTTCCCAAAATCACAATAGATAGAAATGAAAAAAGGACAGACAATAATATTACATTAAAAATTTCGGAAAAAATTGTTTCAAAAACAGAAACTGGAAGAACTGTAACACCTCATCATAGGAATTGGTACATAAAATATTTGCGCTCAGATTTTTATACAAAAAAAAGAGGGCAACTTGTTCTTGTAAGAGAGACAATGGTAAATGGAAGAGCAAAAACATATTATACGGCTTCTGACTTAGAAAAATGTGTTGATGCAGAAGGTTCATAACACAGTCTCAAGGCCGTGTGCGGTTTAAGCAATTGCTATGACGACAGGCCACTGGCCTGCTTTTTTAGGAAGGAAAAATGAAAAAAATTATTTTATCAATGATACTAACAACATTCTTTTCAATTGCTCTATTTGGGCAAAATATTGAAGATTTTGAAAAAGATTTTATCAATGCAACTAAAACTGAGTTTACTGAAACAGATTTAAATAACATATATCAGACATATTCAGTTTTCCTGGAACCTTACTATGACATGATGGAGCTTAAGGAAAATGATGAACAAATTGTTGAATATCCACTGTCAAAATTTAAAGAAACTGCCAGTTACAAAAATAATATTAATATTTTATTTAACTCAAAAAATGACAACCAACGATTATTGTCTTATTTGGTTATTGCAGGAGCTGGTGATAAAAAATTTGAAAAAAAACTTTTAGAAAGACTTAAAACCGAAAAGTCCGAGGGCAATATTATTTGGGCTGGTATGACTTTGATGGTATTAAAAACCAAACATACAACCGCTTTGTTTGATTTTTTGGTAGAATACGAAAATTTTGGCGACAGTCATATGATTCCTTTGTATATTCAGCTGGATAAGAAATCTTTACAAAAAACTGCTTACGATAGAATTAACAGTGAAAATGTAAGGGCAAAAATCCTCGCCGCTCAAATTCTTTCGATTACTGGTAAAAATAAGAAAACCGAAAAATTATTACGAGATGCAGTCAAGAACTGGGATTATAGTATAAAGGGGTATGCAATTTATTCTATAAAAGAACTTAGAATTGGCAACCTTAAAAATGATTTTATTCCGTTATTAGATAATCCACAGACTCGGAGTATTGCAATTCAGGCTTTGGCTAACAGCCCGACAAAAGAAGATGTTGATTTTGTAAACCAGTTATTGGATAACAAAGGCCCTGTTTCCGAGGAGCTATTAGACGGATATTATGAATCAAAAAATATAGAAAATATAAAAGTTTGGTTACACTTAGTTTCCACAAGAGAGATTCCTGAAAATTATTCTTTTTATGTAAATGAACAACCTCTTTTATTTTCGGATGAATTATTAAAAGATGTTCAGAAAGCATTAAAGACGACAAAACACATACAAATTCAAAAATATCTAATTAGTGTATTGGAAGGTAGAAGTGACCAAGAGTCACTGGATATAATTTTTACTTATTTAGACAGCAAAGATTCTTCAGTCAGGTATTGGACTGTAGATGCTTTGAAAGGAAAGCAACCTGTTGAAGTTTTAAATAAACTGATAGAAATGTTAAAAGCTCCAGAACAAAGAGTTGTTTCAATCACCAATGTATTGATAGAAAATAAAATTGACTCGCTTCAAACTACTTATGAAAAAATATACCAGACAGAAAAGAGCTTGGAGTGGCAAAGAAGCTCGATTGGATATCTGTCAACTTTCCCAAAACAAAATCATAAAAAGATATTTCTGGAAATATTAGAAAATGCTAAAGAGGATTCTTTTATAAAGATGGATGCTGCTATGGGGCTGGCAAATTTAAAAGATGAATCTTCTGTAGATGCAATAATTAAAACTTGCGAGAAAGAAAGTGCCCATAGTGATTATAACGCTCGGACTTATTTAGTCGCATTGTCAAAAATTAAAGGTGAAAAGGCAAAAAGATATATTGAAAAATATAAGAATAGTAAAGAAAATATGGTTAAAGATTTAGCAAATGAATTACTTGCAGGTTGGGGTAAATAACATATTCTAACCCCGTTCATTGTTATGTGTGTGCCCATGCAGTAGCGCAGGAAGTAAAAAATGGATGATATATTTAATTTTAAATTACATATAAAAGAAATAATCACCCCAATAATGAAAAATTTGGGGTTTAAGAAAACAAATTTAAATTTCACAAGAATAAATGGAAGGTATCTGGAAAAAATCGTACTTCAAAAAAGTCAGTTTAATTTAGCTGCGTCAGAAAAAACTATTTTTGTAAATTATTATACATACTTAAAAGATGACCAATCATATTGGCTCACTTTTAATCGGCTAGAAAATAAAATGAAATATGCATTTTATGACAGCTGGAGTTTTTTTGATGAAAATGACTTAATTAAAATGCTAACTTTCTTAGGTAAACTTTTAAATAACTATACCAATACTTTTTATGAAGCAATGGAAAAATATCTGGATACAGTTTCTGAAATTTCAAGAGACATAAAATGTTCAAATAGTATTGAAGAAAAATGTTCAAAAATATTTAAGGATATTCAGCAAAAAATACCCGAAGAAGAAGTTTTAATATTTAATCTTGAAAAAGAAAAAAGATTGCCTCCTAAAATTCAGTATTGTGCTTGCACTGATATGTTAGTAAGTAAATATAATCTTGATAGCTTTCCCATTGAAATATTAAATCAAGGAAAAGAACTGAATGGTTTAAAGATTATTTTTTCTGGAGAAGCAATAAAAAAAGACTTTATAAGTATAGAAAAAATAGTCTGTTGCAATTATTCTAAAAAAGTCTTGTTTGAAGTAGAAGAAAATAAAATTAACGAAAATGAAAAAGATAAATATTTGATGTTTTCATTTGATGATTTAAAAATGAATCCGGGATATGACGAAAGCAAACTTTCAGAACTTGCCAAGAAAGATTTTTTTGCATTTCAACGAGCAGACAAATATCATAAATTCGACGTAATCAAATTTCATGTTTATTACAAAATAAATAAACCAGAAGGCAAATTTCAAGTTTCGGTTTGTCCAAATGAAAACTATGAAGAAGGCCAAGAAGGATGTATAATAGAAATTAGAGAAAATGAACCTACTTATGAAGAGGTTATGGAGAAATATGGAATAACCACATGACAAATCTTTGAATCTGGCAGGTAGTCAAGCTGCCTGTGGT
>Ga0310695_10002126_pt1 | contig 42882 bp, 40 predicted proteins | sample RumenRJG_04DNA_FD_203882 | JGI IMG/M metagenome (GOLD analysis project Ga0310695, IMG submission 203882) | Bovine rumen microbial communities from Lethbridge, Alberta, Canada - RJG_04 (v2) (version 2) | ecosystem: Host-associated > Mammals > Digestive system > Stomach > Rumen | place: Canada... | reverse complement strand
TTCTTAAATCTTTCAATATTTTTGAAATTTTAACTTTAACTTTTTTACCGGAAATTGCATCGTTTACTTTACTTAAATACTTTGCCAAAACAGCTTGTCTTTGTTTTGCCGGAATATCTTTTGCTTTATCATCGAAATTTTGTATTAAGTCTGCCAATTCCGCAAAAACTTCTATTTCTTTTATGTTCAAATCATCAGCTGTTTTTTCCAATAAATCTGCAATTTCGTTACAGTTTTGAGCAAGTGCGAAAGAAAATGTTACATTTTCACCTTTAACCTGATCAACGGCATCGTTCCAGTCTGCTCTTTTTTGTTTTAAAAGATTGTTGTTTCCTACATCATAGAACATTGTTTCTATTTGAACAAGCATATGTTCAATTACAGTTCCGGTATATTTTTTCCCGCTGATGGTTTTTTGATTTTCAATATAACCTTTTTTCCATTTATCGTTTTTGGATTCGCCTCTGTTTTGATAACAATCTTTAAAATAACCTATACCGTCTCTAAATAAGAATTTTTTATCACCTAAGAAGTTTGCAAGTATCATAACCGTTTGTGCCGTCCAATAAGGATGATCACACCACAAACCGTTAACTTCATCGCTGCCGAACTCTTTTGTTCTTGCAAAAAATCTTGTAGCGTTTGTTCCGTCAAGTCTTATACCTTCAAGAGTCTTCATCGTTCTTTCTTCAAGACCTTTCGGGTCAATTACGGTTGCAGCCATCATGTCTTGCCAAAAATCTCTCCAACCTGCAAAATCAGAGCCGTAATCGGTTTGAGGATGAGCGGTGTTTCCGAACCAATATCTCATGGATAACTGGTAACACCACCAATTATTCCACAAATTATCAAATTCTTTGTTTGCTGTTGTTATTTGAACTCTTGATGCTCTTTCCTGCCAATATTTGTTTAAATCATCAAATGCTTTAAGAGCATTTTTATATGTATATTTCTTTATTAATTTATCCGCATCTTTACTGCCTGTAAAAGTTATACCGTTTATTACAACGAAACTTACGGTTTTTCCTGCAGGAATTTTTACTTTTTTGAATTCAATTGCTCCTACTGCTTCTTTACCGTAACATTGTTTTTGAGGAGCAATGTCGTTTAATATTGAATCCGGTTTTAACCACATATTGTTAGGTCCGAGGAATGTTTCTCTGTCGGAATAAAATCTGTTGCCTTTTTTACCGGTTTGTGTTTCGGCACTCATAAAATAACAAATATCACTTGAATCGGTTGAACCTTCTATCCATTCAAGACCGGGGAGAATTTTTATACTGTTTTTTACTTCGCTTTTATTATAAAGTCTTACAACATCTCTGTGGTATTCAACATAAGCTCTGCTTCCGCCGTAAATAGGAACGGTAGGAATAAAATCTATAACTTTATCTTTTTTTGAATTGTTTGTAATGTTTACAAGCCACAATTCCGCCATTTCTTCCAACGGAACAAAAATTGTAGTTTTAACATCCAAATTTAATTTCTTTGAAGAACCGTAAAAATTTACATAACCTAATCCCATTTCATATTTAGGATTGGATGTTTGAGTATCGGTTAAATCATAATTGTTAACAAGCCAGGTTTGTTTTCCTTCTCTTATCCAAATAAATCTTGCTTGACCTTTAGGAAAGTTCGGTCCGTCAAATTCTCCGAACATTCTTGTATAATCAAACCCTGAAAATCCTCTTAAGAAATTATCACATATAGAAAAATATTTCGGACAGTTTGCTATCATGTGAATTAAAGGTTGTTTTAAACTTCTTGCATCTTTTACAACACATTGACCTTGTTTGTCGTAAGACCATAAGTTCTTCATTTTTATCTCCATAAATAAAATACGAATATTTAAAATATTTTATCAAATATATAAAAAAACATAAAGAGTTTGACAACAATATTAATTTTTTTGTTTAATCTTTAACTATGGGAAATATTGAAACAAAATTAAGACCGTCCTGGGACGAATATTTTATGAAACTTGCATGGCTTGTCGCCGAAAGATCGACTTGTCAAAGGCATCATGTCGGTGCGGTTATTGTCAGAGATAAAAGAATTTTAACGACAGGTTATAACGGAGCAGCATCGGGTACAAAAGATTGTTTGGAACTCGGTTGTTTAAGAAACGAAATGAATATTCCTTCAGGAACAAGGCACGAAATTTGCAGAGCAATTCATGCCGAACAAAATGCAATAATCCAAGCAGGAACACATGGTATAAATATAAATGGCGGAACATTGTATTGCACACATTCTCCATGTATATTATGTGCAAAAATGATAGCTAATGCAAAAATAGCGAGAGTTGTTATGAGTATAGAATATCCTGACAATTCTTTTAAAAAGTTATTTGATGAAGCAAAAATTAAATATTGCTCTATGCCTATACCTGACCTTAATATTTCTTTTAAGAAATAGAATTAGCCTTTATATTCTCTAACCAAATAAATTAATTTCCCTAAAATTTCAATATTGTCGGAACTTATTGTAGGATATTTCGGATTTGAAGATTTTAAAAATATTCTGCCGTTTTCTTTATAGAATATTTTTACTGCAGCTTCTCCGTCAACCAAACCTACAACGATATCACCGTTATAAACTCTTTCACCTTTTGAAACTACTATTGTATCGCCTTCGACAATCCCGGATGGTTCCATACTGTCACCTTTAACTTTTAAAGCAAAACATTGTCTGTTTCTTGTTATATCGGTATTGATATAGACATAATCACTGGCATCTTCTATTTGTTCCAAAAAAGTTCCTGCATGAACCGTTCCTAAAACAGCAACTTGAGTGAATTGTTTTCTGTTCGGAAAATCTATACCTCTTGATAATGAGCCTCTTTTAACAAGGAAATTTTTTGCAAGTAAAGCTCTTAAATGCTGTTGTATCGAGCCGATTGACAAATTAAAATGTTTTGCAATTTCTCTTACTGTTGGCATCATTGCGTTTTCGGAATGGAATTGTTTAATAAACTCAAAAACATTTTTTTGTTTATCCGTAAGTTCTTTCATAAAACCTCCAAATATATTTATATTATATTTGTATTATATCATATATTTGTATTAAAAACAATGTTTTTTAATTTTACATTAAAATTTAATAGTTATATAATTTAAGATGTAGATTTTTAATAAGGATGTAATTATGGATATAATAGATTTTCATACTCATTTATGGCCTGAAAAGATTGCCGAAAAAGCAAAAGAATATTTGGAAAATGCTTTTAAAATGCCGATGAATGCTATTCCTATTGAAAAAAATCTTTTAGCGGAAATGGATAAAAACGATGTTTCAAAAAGTGTAATAGCATCTGTTGCTTCAAGACCTGAACAAGTTGAACATATAAATAATTGGCTGTTTAAGCTAAACTCCGAAAGATTTATAAAGTTTGCATCATTGCATCCGTTTTATGATAAATGGTCTTACGAACTTGACAGAATAAAAGATAATGCTCAGGGAATAAAATTTCAGCCGGAATTTCAAATGTTTTATATAGATGATGAAAGAGTTTTTCCTATCTATGAAAAAATTCAAAAATTAAAAATTCCGCTTCTTTTTCATTGTGGATACGAATTATCAACCGGATTAATTCAAGCAGGACCTAAACAAATGTTAAATGTAAAAAAGCATTTTCCGGAAATAACATTTATAGCAGCTCATATGGGTGGATTTAAACTATGGGATGAAGTTGAAGATTCAATTATAGGAGATGATTATTTTTATATTGATACATCTTCTGCTTTATCTTTTATGAATAAAGAACAAATTTACAGATTTTTAAATAAACATAACAAAAATAAAATTCTGTTTGGAACAGATTTTCCTGTAGGTAATCATAAAAAAGAAATAGAGTTACTTAAAAGTTTAGACATAGATAATGAGTTTAAAGAAAAAATATTTCACTTAAATGCCGAAAAACTTTTAAATTTGAATAATAAATAGAGAATTTTTGTTTTTTGTCAAAACTTTATATAATAAAAAAATGATTTTAAGAAAGATAATTTTAATTTTAATTGCAATAATTTGTTTAAATACGATTTGTTTTTGTGAAAAAAGCGGTACCAAAGATAATGACGAAAAATTATTTTATAGTAATATTATTGAAAGAGATGACTATAAAGTAATATTAAAACAGTATGCAAAAGAATATCCTATTGCTTTATATGTAGTTTATAAAGAATATACTCCGTTTATATCAGAAATTCAAAAAACTTTAAGAAAAGAATTACTTACAATATCAAAAACAATCGATAAGAATACTGTTGTTATAGCATCTGCATGGTTTGATGATCAAATATCGGATGAACTTGAAAAAATAGAACTTTCCACAAGAAACAGTGCATTTGTTTGGGTAGGTGCCGAAGAAAAAACAATAAAAACTTTTCCTGACTATATAAAATATTTAAAAGATAAAATCGCAAAAGATAAAGAACAGGAAAAATCCGCAGTCCAAAATTCAAAGCAATAATTTCTTGTTTTAAATCTAATAAATCTTTAATACGGCAAATTTCAAATATTGTGTTTCCGGCATTGAAACAAGTATAGGATGATCTTTTGCCTGTGTTGAAAGTTCCAAATATATTGCTTTTTTATTTGCTTTTGCAACGGCTTCCTGTAACATCTTTTTAAAGTCGCTCATTGATAAATGATGAGAACACGAACTTGTTACAAATATTCCGCCGTTTTTTAATAATTTTATCGCTTGTTCGTTAAGTTTTGCATAATGTTTGTATCCCGCAAAAAAATCTTTTTTGCTTTTTATAAGTCCCGGCGGATCAATATTAACAACTTCAAAATTTTCCGCTTGTGCCTGTGAAGAACAAATATATTCCTGTGCATCTGCAACCAAAGCATTAAAATCTTTATATCCGTTTAATTCGTAATTTTTTGCTGCAATTTCCAATGAAGGTCTTGAAGAATCAACAAAAATAACTTCTTTTGCTCCTGCTTTTAGAGCATTAAGACCGAAAGAACCGGTATGAGTGAAACAATCCAAAACTTTTTTATCTTTACAGTATTTTTGAAAAGTTTTTCTGTTATCTCTTTGATCAAAAAAGAAACCTGTCTTTTGACCGGATTTTATATTTACATGATATTTTATATCGTTTTCCGTTATTATAATATCATCGGGAATATTTCCCGAATATATTTCGTTTTCACCTGTTAAATTTTCAAGTTTTCTCAAATGAGAATCGTTTCTTATCATTATACCTTTCGGTTTTATGATATTTTGTACGGCTTCCAATATATCATGTTTATATTTATCTGCTCCGGCAGAAACAAATTGAGCAACACAGTAATCTTCGTATTTGTCTAAAATAAAACCGCTTATATCATCGCTTTCACCGTAAACAACCCTATATGAATTTTGATTAGGATAAACATATTTTCTTAATTCAACTGCTTTTGAAATTTTTTCTTCCCAAAATTTAGTATCGACAATTTCGTCTTTCTTTGATATTAATCTGAAAGCAATTAAAGAATGAGGATTATAAAATCCGAGACCTATAAAATTATTTGATGCATCATAACATTGAACGATTTCACCTGCTTGTACTTTGTCCGAAACAGCCTTTATTTCGTTTGAAAAAATCCATTGATGTCCAGATTTTACTCTTTTTTCTTCACCTTTTTTTAAAATTATACTTTTCATTTTAAACTCATCCGTATATATTTTTTGTTCCTGATATTCTATCAATTTATCAAATATTTTTAAATATTAATTTAAAATGTGCAAAAACAATAAATATTTAATATAATAGCCGTACTAATTCATATTAAAAGGAATATTGTATGAACATAATTAACGGTAAAGAAATTTCTCAAAGCATAAGACAGGAACTTAAACAAAAAGTGGAAAATTTAATTAAACAAACCGGCAAAACACCGGCACTTGCAACTATTTTAGTCGGTGAAGATCCGGCAAGTAAAGTATATGTGGGTTCTAAAATTAAGGCATGTGAACAAATAGGAATGAAATCTTTTCATAATCCTTTACCTGCGAATGCAACAGAGCAGGAAATTATTGATTTAATAAAGAAATTAAATGAAAATGAAGAAGTAAACGGTATTTTATTACAGTTGCCTTTGCCGAACGGTCAAAATCCGGATGAATGTATAAGAGCAATTGCTCCGGATAAAGATGTAGACGGTCTTCATCCGTATAATGCAGGTATGCTTACACTTGTAAAATCGTGGGATGAAATAGTTAAACAAAAATTGTTGGTTTCATGTACTCCTATGGGGGTAATTTACCTTTTAAAATATTCAAATATTGATATATCCGGAAAAAATGTTGTTGTTGTAGGAAGATCCAATCTGGTGGGAAAACCGGTATCAATGCTTATGCTTGCAAATAATGCTACGGTAACAATGGCACATTCAAGAACACAAAATTTAAAAGAAATAACCAAAAAGGCAGATATTGTTATAGCTGCAATCGGTAAGGCAAAATTTTTAAATAGAGATTATATAAAAGACGGTGCAACTGTTATAGATGTAGGAATTAACAGAGGAGCGGATAAAAAATTATATGGTGATGTTGATTTTGAATCCGTTAAAGATATGAATATAAATATTACTCCTGTTCCCGGCGGTGTAGGTCCTATGACAATAACAATGTTGCTTCATAATACATTACTTTCTTTTGAAAGACAATGCAAAATATAATTTTAAAACCAATAAAAGCAACGAAAAAAGTATTTGATTTGTTGGAAAAAAAGAAACTTATAAAAACTTTTAAACCGACTGAAAATACTGTTACTACGAAAAAAAGAAACGGTTGTGTAGACATATTATATACATCAAGAAAATGTTTCGGTGCACATAGATTTATGTGTATAGGGAAAAAGAATAAAAAAGTTCAGTTATGTTATCATTTGGATAATGAAGATTTGTTCTTTTTGAATCCGCAAAATACCGAATATGCAAAATTATATCTTGTGTTTGCTTTAGATAAGATAGATGTTTTTAATAAAAAATTAAAAAAAGAAGTTTTAAAAAATAAAGATTTTATTACCGTTGAAATATGTTTTAATGATCCGAATTTGAGTTTTTTTAGTGTGTTAAAAGGAACGGTTCATTGTGAAGTTGTTGATAAAAATGATATTAGGCAACATCCTGTATTTTTTGTCAGTGAGTCGTCCGAATTAAAAAATAATAAAATAAAACATAATAATATTGAATTTTTAATATATGGAGAAAATATAAAATGCAGTTAGATTTTTTAGTTAACATTTTTGTCCCTGTAATAACGGGATTGGTTTATTTTATAATGGCAATTGAAGTTATAAGAGTAAGTAAAATAAGAAAATTTATGTTCGGTGAAATAGGATATAAAAAATTATTTGTTGCTTTTATATTATTCGGAATATATTTTATTACAAGACCTTTACAAAATGTTTTAGGTCCGCATCCTATTCCTATGATTGTTAATTCTTTAAGACAATTCTTTATTATGGGAATTATTGCTCCGTCGATTTTTATCGGTATTTTACATTGGGTTCCGGGAGAAAGCGGTGCACCGAAATCCAATGTCTTTGCTTCTTATGCAATAGGTATTTTGATGGGAACAATTTTTGCCCTTACAAATTCAATGGCCGTAACCGGTGACAGAATTATAGCAACGGTCGGAAGTTTTAATTTGTATGATGCCGTTTGGTTTGCAAAATCCGACAGACAAATTCAATTGGTATTAATTCATTTAATTTGTCAGTTAATTTCACCTGTAGGATTAATATTGCTTGCGGCTGCATTTGTAAGACACAGAAGACATAATTATTTGTTAGGTCATATTTACACAAATATGAAAACAAAATGGAGATATTTGGAAACAGGTCTTATTATATTGCCTTTAAGTTTTGTTTTATCGGGAATATTTGCATTATTCGGCAGATATTATCAGTATTTATGGACAATATATTTTGTCGGTGCAATAGTAGCGGGAATGTTTGTTTTATACAGTATTAAACTTGCACCGAGAAACAAACCTAAAGATCTAGAACAAATATAATTGAGGTGTAAAATGTCATATTTGGTACTTGCAAGAAAATTCAGACCTTCGACTTTTGATGAAGTTATCGGTCAGGAACATATTTCTCAAACATTAAAAAATGCAATAAATGATAATAAAGTGGCACATGCATACTTGTTCAGCGGTCCCAGAGGTACGGGAAAAACCACTATGGCAAGAATATTTGCAAAAGCTCTTAATTGTAAAGAAGGACCGACAGATCATCCTTGCGGAAAATGTCAAAACTGTTTGGAAATAAGTAAGAATCAAAGCATGGATGTTTTTGAAATAGATGCCGCATCAAATACCGGTGTAGATAATATCAGAGAATTAAGAGAAAATACAAAGTTCGGTGCTACAAATTCAAAATATAAAATCTATATTATAGACGAAGTTCATCAGTTATCCGCGGGAGCATTTAATGCTTTGCTTAAAACGTTGGAAGAACCGCCGGAACATGTAATTTTTATTTTGGCTACTACGGAACAACATAAAGTACCTATTACGATATTATCGAGATGTCAGAAATACAGGTTCAGATTATTATCCACAAAAGAAATTGAACAGGCAATAAAAGCAATAGCGCAAAAAGAAAATTTTGAAATAGATAATGAGGCATTAAATATTATTATTAACTCTTCGGGCGGTTCAATGAGAGATGCTTTAAGTTTGTTGGATCAGGCACTTTCGGCATCTTCGGGAAAAATAACCGGTTTGTATATGAGAAATTTAATCGGTTTACTTCCTAAAGAAATAATCGCAAAAACCACACAAGATTTGGCTACAAATAATACATACAGCTTGTTGCAGACATGTAAAGATGTTTATGAACAAGGTTTTAATATGATACAGTTTGCAAGAGATTTAAGAGATCATTTAAGACAATTGATGATATTTGCAATAAATCCGGAAATTGCCGATATTTCCAATGAAGATAAAAAACTTTATGAAAAACAAAAAACTTTATTTACCGTTCCTCAGTTTATAAGAATGACAAATCTTATATCAAGAGCTCTTGAAGAAATGAAATGGCACGATCAACCGAGAATTTTATTGGAAATGTATTTGCTAAAAATGGCAGAACCGTATTACAACATAAAAGAATTAATTCAAAAAATAGATGAATTAAGTAAAAATGTACCGAAATCCGCAATGAATTTTCAACCTGTAAATAATACAAAGCAATCCGTACCGGAAGAAGATTATTCTTTTAAAGAAGAAGAACATCCTCAATTTGAAGAAGAAGTTATAACTATGGCGGATTCCATAGATTACGATTTAATCGGTTTATGGAATGAAGCGGTAACGGATGTTGTTAACAAACATCCTATGACGGCTCAACCTTTAAAAACAAAAAATGTTAAAGAAATAAATAAAAACACTATACAGGTGGCATTACCGGACGAAGTTTCTTACGGTATGGTGAAAGATTATTGTGAAGTTGTACAAAAATTAATGACAAGAAAGGCCGGCAGGGAAATTACCGTAAAGATGATAATTGAAAAGAACGGCAATGCCAATTCCGTAACCAAAGAAGATATTGTTATAAACAACGATGTTGAAGAAAACAAAGAAATGTTTGTTATAAAAGAAGATTTTAAAGAAACGGCAAAAACTGCTGTTCCTAAAAATATAGCATCAATTGCAAAAAAGTTCGGTGCAAGATCAATAAAAAAACAAAATGTACAACAACAATCATCCGTTACATTAAAAGAAAACGGTATGGACGGCGATACTTCGGACAACGAATAAAGAAAAAAATTGAATAGTATTTGTAAAAAATAAAAAAACAGGAAGAATTATCTCTTCCTGTTTTTTTGTATTAATTAATAAGATTTAATTGCCTTTTCAGTTGTTGCTTTCTATAAGTTCCTGAGCATGTTTTATTGCATTTTTTGTAACCGTTGCACCGGATATTATGTTTGCAACTTCTTCGATATGTTCTTGTTTGTTTAACAATTTGGCATGAGTAGTTGTTCTGTCGTTTGCGGTTTCTTTAAATATTTTTAAATGATTATTTGCATTAGAAGCTATTTGTGCCAAATGAGATATTGATATAACTTGTTTGTCTTTTGATATTTGTTTTAGTTTTTTGCCTATTTTATCACCTGTTTTACCGCTTGTTCCGGTATCTATTTCATCAAAAATTATCGTTTGAATATTATAATACTTTGATATTGTTGTTGCCAAAGCCAACATTATTCTTGAAATTTCTCCGCCGGAAGCAACTTCCGACAAACTTTGAATCTTTTCACCTTTGTTTGCACTGAACATAAATTCCACATTATCAAAACCGCTTTGAGTGATTTCCTGTTTTGTTATGCTTATTTCAAATAAAGCATTGTTGATATTTAAATCTTCAAGTTCTTTAATAATATTTTCGGTTAACGGTTTTATTACTTTTTTTCTGTTTGATGAAATTTTTTCACAAACAGAAGTTAACTTTTTATTTAATTCTTTTATTTCTTTGTCTATTTGCTCTAAACTTTGTTCATAGTTGTTTAAATTATTTATGTTTTGTTCCAATTCTTGTTTATAATTTAATATATCTTCTATTGTTTTACCGTATTTTGTTTTTAATTTTTTTATTAATTGTTGCCTTTCAAACATTTCGTTTAATAAATCCGGATTTAAATCGGTATCTTGAGCAATTTCTTGAGTTTGTCTGTATATATCGTCAAGTTGTGCTATTGAGTTGTTCAGTTGTTCCGTCATTACTTTAGTATCTATTCCGAAACTTTGCAAATCATCCAATTGTTTTGTTATTTTTGATAAATTGTCCAAAACGGATTCGTTTTTACTGTATAAAATATTTGATATTTCAAAACTCGTGTTTTTTATTTTTTCCGCATTTTTCAGTTTAGGTAATTCTTTTTCTATATTAATATCATCATCAATATTCAAATTTGCTTTTTTTATTTCATTGAGTTGATAATTATATAAATCCAACATTCTTTCTTTTTCCGTGTTGGAATTTATTATGTCATCTTTTTGTTTTTGTACTTTCTTTAAATTTGAATAAATATCCGATAATTTTATTAATAATTCTTTGTTGTTTGCGATGTTATCTACAATTTGTAACTGGTATGATTTATCAAACAATAAATTGCTTTTATGTTGGGCATAAAATGCAACCAGATATTTACCTATGTTGGATAAAGTCGAAATACTTACGGCTATATCGTTTATAAAACTTTTATTTTTTCCGGAACTTTCTATTTGCCTTCTTATAATAATTTCATCTTGAAAATCTATTGATAAATTATTCAATATATCTTTTACTTTTGTATTGTTGCTTATATCGAAAATTGCGGATATTGTACATAAATCTGTTCCTGTTCTTATAATGGAACTGTTTGCTCTTGCTCCAAGCAACATATCAACGGCATCAATTATAATGGATTTACCCGCACCGGTTTCACCGGTAATAACCGTTAATCCTGTTTTAAAATCAATATTTATATTTTCAATAAGAGCATAATTTCTGATAGATAAGTTTGTAAGCAATTAAACACCCCATTTAAGTTTCGTTTTTAAAGTTTTGAAGTATGAATATTTTGAAGTTTTAATGAATTTTACCTGTTTTGAATATAATTTGATTTTTAATTTTTTGTTTTTACTTAATACATAATTTTCCTGACCGTCAACAGAAACCACCAAATCCGATTTTCTGTTGTTGTCGGTTGAAGAAAATTCCAAAATATTTTTTGCATCTATAATCATAGGTCTGTGTGTTAATGTATGGGGGGAAATAGGATTAATTATAAAAACAGATAATGTCGGATAAACTATAGGACCCGACAAAGCCAACGAATAAGCCGTTGAGCCTGTAGGTGTAGATATTAACACACCGTCACCCTTATAACTTGATAAAAACTCTTTGTTTATAAAAGCATCTATTGATGTTAATCTTCCGTTATGTATGGAACGGATAATACAATCGTTTAACGCAACTGTTTTTACCGTTTTTGTTTTGGTGGGTATTTCAATATCAAGCATAGTTCTGCTTTCAAAAGAAATTCCTTTTTTGAAAATTTCTTCCAATGTGTTGTATATATTATTTAAATCCGTATATGTTAAAAAACCTAAAGTTCCAAGATTTATTCCTAAAATAGGTATGGAATATTTTGCAACCATTCTGCATGTTCTAAGCATTGTTCCGTCACCGCCCAAACAAATAATAAAATCTATCTTGGGATTTGTTTTCAATGTTTTATAAATCAGCTTTGTTTTGATGTTTTTGTTGCTAAGCCAATTTATTATTTCGTCACAATATTTCTTAGAATTCTTTTTTAAATGATTATATGTTATTCCTATAGTGTAATTCATATATTTACTTTTGTTTTTTTAATTCCATTATTATATACAATTTTTATTATTATATTAAATTTGAAAAAATTTTTGCTTTAAAAACCGGTGTAACTTTTTTTTAATCAAAAAAGTCTTAATCAATAGAAGCACACAAAAATGTGCGAAACAGGAGGAAAATAAAATGAGAAATTTAAAAATTACAAAATGGTTTATAAGTTTAGCATTGGTTTTAACTTTAAGTGTATCAAGTTTTGCAATGGGACCGGCAAATAAACAAGCAAAACCGGTACATAATGAAAAAGTTAAAATAGAACAAAAACACAATAAAAAAGATGTTAAGATTGTACATGAAAAACAGCATCATAAAAAAGATATTGCAAAACACGATAACAAAAAAGAGATTACCATAGTAAAAGTTTATAATGAACCGCAAAAAAAACATCATCATCACAAACATCATAATAAAGTTTATTACAGCAGTAATGATGATTTTGCCGCTAAATGTTTGGGAACAGGTCTTTGTTTGATTATGTTGTCTGCAATAGCAGGATAACAAGAAAATATTACCCTTTTTTAAATGCTAATTAAATGCTAAGTTAAAACTTTTTAACTTAGCATTTTTTATATGTTTTATATTTGATGTATATTTTATATAATAAATGAAAGTTTTTATTACATTTGTAAAAGGAAGGATTTTTTATGTTTTGGCAAAAAGAAATAGAAACAATGGAAGTAAGTAAGTTAAGAAAATTTCAGTTGGATTGTATCAACAAACAAATCGCTTTAGCAAAAAAATCGGAACACTACAAAGACAAACTTTCAAAAATCGGAGAATTAAAATCATTGGAAGAAGTAACAAAACTTCCGTTTACTACTAAGCAAGATTTAAGAGATTCTTTCCCTTACGGGTGTTTGGTTACAGATTTAAAAAATGTTGTAAGAATGCATTCTTCTTCAGGTACAACAGGTAATCCGACAGTTGTTTTTCATACAAAAGAAGATTTGGCAAACTGGGCAAATATTTCTGCAAGATCAATGTATTGTGCAGGTGCAAGAGACACCGATATTTTTCAAAACACCATGGGATACGGACTTTTTTCAGGCGGTCTTGGTTTTCATTATGGCGGAGAAAGACTTGGCATGATGACAATACCTGTAGGTCCGGGAAACAGTAAAAGACAGCTTTGGTTTATGAAAACTTTTAAAACGACAGTGGTTCATATATTACCGAGTTATGCATTAAGATTATCAAATACGGTAAAAGAATTGGGAATAGATGTAAAAAAAGATTTATATTTAAAAATATTTTTTATAGGAGCCGAACCTCACAGTGAAGCAATGAGAAGAAAAATAGAAGAGTTATACGGAGTAAAAGCATATAATTCTTACGGACTTTCCGAAATATCCGGTCCGGGAATAGCTTTTGAATGTCCTTATCAAGCGGGATTACATATATGGGAAGATTATGTATATCCTGAAATCGTAGATCCTAAAACATTTGAGCCGTTACCTGACGGTCAAGAGGGAGAATTGGTTCTTACTACATTACAAAGACAAGCAATGCCTTTAATGAGATACAGAACAAAAGATTTAACAAAAATAATATCGGAACCTTGTAAATGCGGAAGAACACACAGAAGAATAGCAAGAATAACTGCAAGAACCGATGATATGATGATAATTAACGGTGTGAACATTTTCCCTATACAAATAGAAAAAACCATAATGGGTATACCTGAAGCAGGTAAAAATTATGTTATTGAATTATTCGATCATAATTGCATGGATAAATTAAGAGTAAAGATAGAAATAAATAATGATACTTTTAAAGGTACATTAAAGGATTTGGAAAAATTGCAAGACAGATTGGTTAGCGAATTAAAACAAGAACTTGATGTTACACCTGTAGTTCAATTTGTTGAAGCGGGAAGTTTGCCGGTAACGGAAGGTAAAGCAAAAAGAGTAATTGATTTAAGAGCAAAAAAATAATAAAGGAGAAAATAAAATGGCATATCATATATCTGTTTTTTTAGAAAATACACCGGGAAAATTGGCAAAAATAACACAAGTTTTATCAGATAATAATATTAATTTAAGAGCAATGTCTCTTGCTAATTCGGGTGAATTCGGAGTTATGAAATTATTGGTTGATAATCCCGATAAAGCATTTGATGCATTAAAACAAAATAAAATAGCGGTAAGTAAAAGACAAATAATCGCTGTTGTAGTGGATAATGTTCCCGGAAGTTTTAATAATTTGTTAAAAACTTTATCCGATAATAAAATAAATATTGAAGATTGTTACGGATTTTTATTAAGTGACAATAAAACGGCAGCAATTGTTCTTGAAATTGAAGATGATAATGCAGAACAAAAATTAATAAATTTAAAATTAAATATTTTATCATCCGAACAAATTTATAAATCTTAATAAAAATTTCAATCTTGGAGTTTATATGTTTTGGCAAAAAGAAATAGAAACGATGGAAGTAAGTAAACTTAGAAAGTTTCAGTTGGATTGTATTAATAAACAGATAAGAATTGCTAAAAAATCCGAATTTTATAAAAATAAGCTGAAAAATATAAATGAAATAAAATCTTTAGAAGAAGTTTCAAGTTTACCGTTTACAACAAAACAAGATTTAAGAGATGGATTTCCGTATGGTTTCCTTTGTGAAAGTAAAGATAATATTGTCAGAATACAGTCTTCTTCCGGAACGACAGGTAATCCTACTATTGTTTTTCATACAAAACAAGATATAGATAATTGGGCCAATATTGTTGCAAGAGGTATGTATATGGTTGGAGTAAGGCATACCGATGTTTTTCAAGTAACAGATGCGTATGGCTTATTTACCGGAGGATTGGGCTTTCATTATGGCGGAGAAAAAATAGGCTTGATGATAATACCTGTAGGTCCCGGAAACAGTAAGAGACAAGTTTTATTTATGAAAAATTTTAAAACTACAGTAGTTACAATTCTTCCGAGTTATGCCCTTAGATTGTATAATACTATAAAAGAAATGGGCATAGATATAAAAAAAGATTTAAATTTAAAGATTTTTTCTTTGGGTGCAGAACCTCATAGTGAAGCCGTAAGAAATAAAATAGAAGAATTATATGGAGTAAAAGCATATAATTCTTACGGTCTTTCAGAAGTATCCGGTCCGGGAATAGCCTATGAATGTCCTTATCAGGCAGGTCCTCATATTTGGGAAGATTATGTATATCCTGAAATTATAGATCCGAAAACTTTAGAGTTATTACCTGATGGAGAGGAAGGAGAACTTGTGTTAACGACATTGCAAAGGCAAGCAATGCCTCTTATAAGATATAGAACAAGAGATTTAACCAGGATAATATCTGAACCTTGCAAATGCGGAAGAACACATAGAAGAATAGCAAGAATAACAGCAAGAACCGATGATATGATAATAATTAATGGTGTAAATATTTTCCCTATACAGATAGAAAAAGTGATAATGGCTTTACCTGAATCCGGCAGTAATTATGTTATAGAAATAATAGAACAAAATTATATGAAAAAATTACAAATAAAATTAGAACTGAAAAAGGATAAGTTCAATGCTTCTTTACAAGATTTAGAAAATTTAAAAGCAAAGTTAACAAAGAATCTTAAAGAAGAATTATTGGTTACACCTATAGTCCAATTTGTAGAAGAAGGTTCTCTTCCGACAAATGAAGGAAAAGCTAAAAGAGTTAAGTTTATAAATTGACAAACTTTTTAATATATGCGAAGAATATTTAAAAGCAATTTGTTTTTTTTGATAATATTAGCATCGTTGGTTTTTATAGTATATGGAAAATCAATAAATTATGAGTTTACCGGCCTTGATGATGATGCTTTGACTTCAGAAAAATCATTATATATATCCGATGTAAAAAATTTTCCTGATTTTTTTTTAACGGATTGTTATCATAATAAAAAAATTACTCAATATTATAGACCTATATTATCATTATCCTTTGCAATAGAAACAATATTGTTCGGTGTAAATACTAAAATCTATCATTTAACGAATATAATTATATTTATTCTTGCATTATATTTAATGTACTTATTTTTGTGTAACTTTTGTTCAAGTAATAAGATTTTAAAATATATTATATTACTTTGTGCAGTTCATCCTGTTTTTGTTTCTTCTGTAGTTTGGATTCCGGCAAGAAATGATACTTTGTTGTCAATTTTTATATTTTTGTTTTTAATAAATTACATTAATTATATAAAAGATGGGAAAAATATATCTTTTATAATGTCGTGCGTATTTTTTATTTTTGCATTGTTTACAAAAGAAACAACAATAGTTTGTCTTCCTGTATTAATATTTTTGATGTGTTGTTTTGAAATAAAAATAACAAAAAAACAAATCTTAAATTATTTAATTATATTCATTCCTATTTTAATAATTTATTTTTATTTAAGGCATATTGCAGTTGCTTCAATTAATTTTAATCATTACATAAATTTTGCTTATGAATATTTTTTCAATATTCTTTTTGGTATTATGTTATATGTTAAATATCTCTTTTTTATTCAAGATGTTCCTATAATGTTGTATGAAATACAATTTGATATTTTGTCATTAATTATAAATATTGTTTTATTCTCGATAGTTATATCCCTTTGTTTCTTTAATTTTATAAATAAAAAAATTATAATTTTTAGCTGCTTATGGTTTGTTTTATTTTTATTACCTTCGTTTGCACAGGAATATTATGCTTGGCTTCCGCACAGATTAATAATTTCAATATTACCTTTTATATTAATTTTATGTGAAATATTAAAAAAATTAATTTTAATTTTTCCTTTTTTTAAAAAATATAGTTTTTATGTTTTCTCTTTTTTGTTAATCTTGTTTTCTTTTTGTTCTTTTCTTCAAGCAAATCAATATAAAAATTCAGAATCTTTTTGGAAGAACTCTTATAAATATGCACCAAATTATTTTTTAGTTTGTAACGGATTGATTGATATTTATCTTGAACAGAAAGAATACCAAAAGGCATATTTTTTATTAAAAACTATAAATGTAAATAAAAGTATAGAAGTATCATATAGAATAAAAGAAGTAACATTGGATTTTATATTGTATAAAAATATAAATGAAACCGAGAAAAGATATTTAGAACTTTTAAAAGAAACAACATCTTATTATGATATTGCTAATATATTTGCCAGATTATCGGATATTTATTATTTGAAAAAAGATTTAAATAAAGCAATAGAATATGCGGAAAAATCATTGGAACTTCAACCATATGATAAACATACATTGGTATATTTGGCAAATTATTATGCTCTTAATAAACAATTTTCCAAAGCAAGACCTATTTATGAGAGATTGCTAAAAGATGATAATAACAACGAATATTATCACTATTTGATTAAAACACTTGATGAAGATGAAAGAGAAAATAAAACAAATTGAGAGAGAGTAATTTTTTACTGTTTATTTTTCTTTTTAGATTCTATTTTATTTTTTACATGCTGTTCAAAAGTGGATGAAAAATAATGAGTACCATTACCTTTTGATACGAAAAATAAACTGTCTGTTTGTTGAGGATACAATACCGCATCAATTGATTCTGCTCCCGGATTACAAATAGGTCCCGGCGGAAGTCCTTTGTATTTATAAGTATTGTACGGGGAATCAAATTTTAAATCTTTAAAAGTTAATCTTTCTTTGTTTATTCCCATGGCATATAAAACGGTTGAACAAGATTCCAATTTCATTCCTTTTGCCAATCTGTTTAAAAATACTCCCGCAATTATAGGTCTTTCATTGTCTGCAATTGCTTCTTTTTCAACAATGGATGCAAGTATAATTATATCTTTTTTAGATTTGTTTATTTGAAGTGATCTTTCTTCTTTTTCTTTTGTCCAAAATTTATTAAATTCATCATTCATTACTTTTATTACTTCTTGTTCTGACATTTGCGGTAATAAGAAATAAGTGTTAGGAAATAAATAACCTTCTTTGTTTTGGTCTGTTGCCAATTTAATAAAATTTTCTTCATTGCAAATATTGTTTTCTTGTAAAACTTTAGCTGTTTGTTTTATGTTAAAACCTTCAGGAATGGTTACCTTTATGTTTTTGCTTTCACCGTTTTTTAATTTTTTTATTATGGTATTTAAAGAATCTTTTGTGTCAAAATCATAAAGACCGGCTTGTAGTTTTGTTGAATAACCGTAAATCTTTACTAAAGCCAAGAAAATTTTTTGTGAATAAATAATTTCCGAATCTTTTAAAATTTTTGAAATTTTATGCGGAGAAGATCCTTTAGGAACAAAAACTTCCACAATTTTACTTTCTTTGGTCATATTGTATATTGCCAAGGAAATAAAAATTAAAAATATTAAAATAAAAGTTAATAATATTATTTTTCTTGTTTTAACCATAAATCACTGAGTTCCGCAGTTATATCAAAATCCGTATCTGCTTTTTTTCTTCTTCTTGTTTCTTCTTTTGATTGTTTATCTTGTTTTAACCATAAATCACTGAGTTCTTTACTTATAGCCGAAAAATCATCTTTTTGTTTTATTTTTATAATGTTATTTGTTCTTGTTTCTTTTGCTCTGTTATATATAAATTCCGAAACAGACATTTTTTTTGCACCTTTACCGCCTATTCTTCTGAAAATGCCTTTATCGTTTGTAACCACAGTTATATTATACGGTTTTTGAGATTTTTCAACATAATCCACAATAACATCATCCGCAGATTTTTGTCCTTCGCTAAAAATTGTTTTAATTCCTTTTATTGTAGTTGTTGTATAGCCGTCAGTTTCATAAGGATTGGAACTTTTACAATCAAAAACAATAGTTATTTTATTATTCCCTTGAGGATTATACTTTAATATAAAATCAATAAGTTTATCTCTTTGCAATTCCAATGTTCTTGCAGAAAACATTTCACTGTATTTTATAACATTATATCCGTCTATTAAATATTCCATGATTAACTATTATACTTTATTAATATTTAAAATAAAACAATAACAATTGATTTAATAATTAAAAGTTTGTAAAATCTCAAGTATAGTTATATTTTTTTTAATGGAGTGTAAGTAAAATGGCAACAAAAAAAGTAGCAGCAAAAAAAACGGTAGCAAAAAAAACAACCGTAAAAAAAGCAGCAGCAAAGAAAACAACAAAATGTGCTTCTAAGTGTGCAACAAAAAAAGCTGCAGTAGAAACAAAGGCAAAAGTAGAAACAAAAGTACAAGAACAGAATGTTAATAACAATTCTTATATAGTTATAGATTATCCTGTAGAAAAAGAAACAATATTCGGTGATGTTTATGTTATAAGAATAGGTGCTTCTTTTGACGGATTCGTTGAAATTTCTTTTAACGACGGTGAATGGCAACCTTGCAGATTTGCATCAGGATATTGGTGGTTCGATTGGATGTATTATAAATCAGGAAACTATAAAATAGTTGCAAGATTGATAGGTAAAGACGGTAATGTTGTAAAAGTTTCCGATGTAAAGAGTTGTAAGGTATCTTAATGCCTTGTTGTAATAACAATAACAGTTTTTATCATACCATAGGCAGATTAGTTTCATTTTTATTAATATCTTTATCTTTTTTTGTGATTGTATTTTCTTTTTTTAACAAGAGAAAATACATATCACAAGAAAGGTTGAGATGTTCTTATGACGGCTTATCTCCTAGAGATTATAATTAAAATAAATTGGATATATAATGTACTTAAAGAAATTAGAGATTTGCGGATTTAAATCTTTTGCGGATAGAACTACTCTCAGTTTTGAACCCGGAGTGTCTTGTATAATAGGTCCTAACGGATGCGGAAAATCAAATATTTCGGATGCTATTCGTTGGTGCTTAGGTGAACAAAGAGCAAAATCAATGAGAACCAAAGCAATGCAAGATGTTATTTTTAACGGAGCAAAATCAAGAGCTGTTGCCGGGTTGTCCGAAGTTACATTATTGTTTGATAATTCACAAAATACAATTCCTATAGATTTTTCCGAAGTTGCAATAACAAGACGACTTTTTAGAAGCGGTGAAAGTGAATATTTTATCAATAAAGCACAATGCCGTTTAAAAGATATAAGAGATTTGTTTTTGGATACCGGTATAGGGACCGGCGGATATTCTATTATTGAACAGAACAGTGTTGAAAAACTTGTTATGGCTACACCGGAAACAAGAAGAGAATTTTTTGAAGAAGCTGCAGGTGTTGCTAAGTATAAACTTAGAAGAGAAGAAACTCTGCATCGTCTTGAAAAAGTTGATTCGGATATGAACAGATTGACCGATTCTTTAAAAATATATGAAAGCCAAATAAAGCAGTTGGATATACAAGCTAAAAAAGCAAAACAATATAAAAAGTACCAGGAAGATTTGGCAAAATATGAAATAGCCGATATTGTCAATAATTTGGCTTTGGGTTATAAAAAAATAGAAGAAGTTCAGCAGGAGCTTGAACCTAAAATAAGAGAGTATGAAAGTACTAATGTTTTATTGCATCAAGCCGAAACAGAGGTTCAGGATTTAAGAGTAGCACAATCCGAAAACGATGAACAGTATGTTGAGTTGAATAAACAATATTCCGATTTAAAAGCCGAAATATCAATTTCCGATACAAAAATTGCAAATTTAAAACAGAAGGATTCCGAGTTGTTGTTGGAACAAGACAGATTAAAATTGGAAATAGAAGATTTTAACGGCAAAATTGTTAAATATGAACAAGATATACAAAATATAAATACAAGTGACGATGGAATAGAACAGGAAGTTGCTCAATTAAAAAGTGAAGTTGAACAAAAAGAACAGATTTATAATGAAATAAAACAAAAAGTTTCCGATTTGGAAACACAAGAAGATGAAGCAAGAACAAAAGTTATTTCCTTGGACCAAGAAAAAGATTCTTTAATCAATTCAAAAACATCTATAATTCAAGAACAGGCACAAGCAAATGCAGAAGTCAGTTCCATAGAAAGAAATATTGAAAGATTGGAACAGGATGTTGCACCTGCCAACGAAGAAATAGAAAAATATAATCAAAGTTTAATTGCGGCACAAAATTCGTTAAAAGAGTTGGAAGAAAAAGAAAATGCAACGAAGCAAGTTGTTTTAAATGTAGATACCGAAATAGAAAATTTAAAAGATAAAGAAATAGAATTTAATAAAAAAATCGCAAGTTTGGAAGGAAGAATAAGTACTTTAAAAGAAATGGATTCTCAGGATCCATTGAAAGAATCTATAAAAGCGATTACCGATTTGGGTTATGTAAAAACAAAAGTAAGTGATATTATTTCACCGGATTTAGACAGATTGGAAATAGTGGCAAATGCATTAGGTGATAAACTTGATTATTTGGTTTGTGATAGTTTTGAACAAGCAGAATCTGCAATAAAATATTTGCAGGAAAACAATTTGTGTAAACTTTCGTTTATTGTTTTGGACAAAATTTCAAACGATATACAAATTCAACAAAGTACAGATGATGCCGTAGAATTATTTAAAATGTTGAATTGTTCTTCAGAATATGAAAAAGTAGGTAAGTTTTTATCAAACGGAATTTTTGTAAAAGACAATAAAGTTTACGGTAATGCAATTGTTTTCGGCGGCGGGAAAAATTCTTCCGATAAACCTGTTTTGGTTGGTGAACAAATAAAGAAAATTCAACAGGAAATTGAGCAATTACAACAACAATTAACACAAATAAATACGGAAATAGATAAACAGGAAGATGTTAAATTAAATATAAGTTTTGATAATCAAAAACTTTCAAATGATAAAGTAAGATTTAATGCACAAATAGATAATATAAAAGAATCTATTCAAAAAAGACAAGCCGATATTTCCGATACTGCAAATGAGATTGAAAAATTGAAACAGGAAAAAGTTCAAAAACAAAGTTTTGCAGATACTATAAACGGTAAGGTTGATGAAATAGACAGTAAGTTAAATGATATAGAACAACAGTCCGATTCGTTAAACGAAACCCTTTCAAAAATAGATTTGGAAATAGATGCTTTAAGAAATCAGGAAGATCAGGCACAGCAAGACTTTTTTACGGCATCAAATACATTTGAAAAAAGAAATAATGATTTACAACACAGACAACAAGGTCAGCAGTATATAGTTGATAATATAACAAATTTAAAATCACAGATAGAAAAAAATACCGCAAGACTTCAAGAAATAGATGTTCAAATGCAACAGGTTTTAAACGATCAGGATACTGCAGGTAAAAATATACAATCTTATAATGAGCAGATGATAGAAACCGAAGCAAAATTGCAACTAGTTATTTCAAAAAGAGAAGAAATTCAAACTGATATAGATAATAAAAATGCAGTAATAAATGAAACAAAAGTAAAAGTAGATGCTTTAAGCAGTCAAGTTAGTGCAATGGAAGGCGATAGAAAAGCATTTATTGCACAAAAAGAATTGTTGGAACAAAGAATAAAAGATACTTACAATAAAACTTTTGACGAATTGAAAGATGAATATTTGGGTGTTGAAGTGAACAGAGAAGAAATAGACAGAATTAAAAAGAAAATGGAAAGTTTGGGACAAGTAAATTTGGCGGCACAAGATGAATATGATCAGCTTTCTCAAAGATACAATTTTATTCAAACACAACAGCAGGATTTGTCTAAAGCAAAAAAAGATTTGGAAGACCTAATAAAGAAAATAAATGAAACTACGGTTGAAAATTTTAAGAAAACTTTTGATAAAGTAAGAGAAAATTTTAAAAATTTATATAAAAAACTTTTCGGTGGCGGTGAAGCGGATTTATTCCTGACAGATGAAAACGATTTGTTGAAAACAGGTGTTGATATTAAAGCTCAACCGCCGGGGAAACTCGTAAAAAATATAATGCAGTGTTCCGGAGGAGAAAAGGCATTAACGGCAGTTGCTTTAATTTTCTCGTTCTTTTTAACTAAACCGGCACCTTTTTGTATTTTGGACGAAGTTGAAGCTCCGTTAGATGATGCAAATATAGGCCGTTATATTAATGTTATAAGAGAATTTTCCAAAAATACTCAATTTTTGGTTGTAACACATAATAAGAGAACCATGGAAATGGCTGATGTTTTGTATGGTGTGACTATGGAACAGCAAGGAGTTTCCAAGATTATTTCCGTAAGGATGAACAGAGAAAGCGATAAAGAAATAGATGCCATACTTTCAAAATAGATTAACGGGTAATTTTTTATGGCAAAAACAATAATATCGGGTTTTTATTGTAATAATTATGAACCTAAAAGAATAGCCGATATAGTTGATGAAATTTTTAAGGCATTGTCCGTTAATTCGGAAATAATAAAACCTAATTCAAAAGTTTTAATAAAACCAAATTTGTTGAGTGCATACACTCCCGATCAGGCAATAACAACACATCCCGAAATAGTAAGAGCGGTAATAAGAAAAGTCAAATCTTTAAAGGCTGTTCCTGTTGTAGGTGATAGTGCCGGAAATATGTTAAGAGGAATGGAATATGTTTGGGAAAAAACGGGAATGCTTCAAGTAGCCAAAGAAGAAAATATAGAACTTGTTAATTTTGAAACAATGGGTTCTGTTGAGCTCGCAGTAGAACATCCTACAATAAAAAATATATATCTTACGAAAGCATTAATAAATTGTGATTACATAATTAATATACCTAAAGTAAAAACACATACTTTTATGGGCTTTTCTTGCGGAATAAAAAATTTTTACGGTTGTGTTCCCGGAGCAAGAAAGGTAGAATATCATAAATTGGCTCCTTCTCCGTACGATTTTGCAAAATTGTTAACGGAAATATACAGAATAGTAAATGATAAGCTTATTCTTACTATTGCGGACGGAGTTTGGGGATTGGAAGGAAACGGTCCGAGTTTGAGCGGTATAAAAAGAAATTTTAATATGATAGTTGCAAGCAGGGATACCGTTACATTGGATACTTTTTTATTGGATATGTTGGGCTCAAAATCCGATAAAAAATTTATAGATATGTTTAAAAATAAAAATTTGGGTAATACCGATATTTCAAACATTATTTATTACGGAGATAATGTTTCTTTATTTAATACTAAAAAAGTAAAATTTCCTTCAACATGGATTTTAAGAATATTGCCAAGCAAGTTTGCTTTGCTTGTAGGGAAAATATTCGGAAGATTGATATGGATAAAACCTAAAATAGATACTAAAAAATGTGTCGGTTGTTTGCAATGTATGAAATCTTGTCCGGTTAAGGCAATATATAAAAAGAATAACAGTGTAAAACCTGTTGTTGATAAGGCAAAATGTATTTCCTGTTTTTGTTGTCATGAATTATGTACTCATAAGGCCGTAAAAATAGAAAAAAGTATTATTGCAGGGATGTTTGTAAAATGAAAAAAAATAAACCTATACAATATTTTGTTGAATATGCATCTCTTAAATGTTTTATTTTCTTTATACATTTGTTTCCTATAAAGGTTGCAAAGAAAATAGCTTTCTTAATGGCGGATTTTGCTTTTATTTTTGTTCCGATAAGAAAGAAACATATTATAAATTCTCTTACAAAAGCTTTTCCTAAAAAAAGTCAAAAAGAAATAACGGCAATTGCCAAAGATGTGTATAAGCAGTTTGTTTGTACGGTTATAGAAATTATTTTTGTAAGTAAAATGTCAAAACAGGATTTGATAGAAGCCGTAAGTTTTCAAAATATATACTTAATAGAGCAAGCAAGAAAACAGGGGAAAGGCGGAGTTATAATGTCTGCACATTTCGGGAACTGGGAAATGCTTGCAATATCTTTTGGAAACAGATGGCCTCTTTCGGTAATAGTTGCAAAACAACAAAATCCTTATTTTGATAAAATGATAAACGATATAAGATCCAACAGAGGTTATAAAACAATATATAAAGAGGTTGCTCCGATAGGTGTTTTAAAAGCATTGAAAAGAAACGAGTTTGTTGCGATATTGGCAGATCAGCATGCCGGTAAACAAGGTGTTGTAACTCCTTTCTTTTTCGGAAATGTTTCCACGCCTAAAGGACCTGCCATATTTTCTTTAAGAGCAAAATGTCCTATTTATACGGGATTCTGTTCAAGAAAACCCGATGGGAAATATGAAGTTTCTTTTGAAGAAATACAAAAGCCTAATACAGGTAACGAAGAAAAAGATGTCGAAATAATAATGACTCGTTACAATGAACTGTTACAGAAAAAGATAGAAGAAAATCCTTCTTTTTGGTTTTGGTTTCACAGAAGATGGAAGATTTAAAATTTTTATTTGTTGTTAATTTTTAAAATTTAGTTTATACTAATAACAAGAAATTTGTTAATTGTTGATTTTAGTAGTAGAAAATGATATAAAAAAGAAAGGTGTAAAAGGAGAACTGCTATGCAAATAAACATTACGGCAAGACATTTAAAATTAACGGATGCAATTGACTCTTATGTAAGACAGAAAATTTCTAAAGCAGGGAAATTTTTTACGGGAGATGAAGTTTGGGCACATGTTATTTTGTCGGTTGAAAAAAACAGAGAAATAACGGAAATAACTTTTTATACCGGCGGTAAGACTTTTAGAGTAAAAGAAGAAAATGAAGATTTATATGCTTCAATAGATTTGGCATTGGATAAACTTAACAAACAATTAAGAAAACAAAAAGAAATATCAAAAATTCACAGAAAAGCAAATTTAAAAGTATCAAAATCAAAGAAAGTAAAAATAGAGGATGTATTCTCTTATGATACAATGCACGATTCAAGAACAAAAATATCCGAAATAAAAAGATTCGATGTTAAACCAGTTTCAATAGATAAAGCAATAGAAGAAATGGATTCTTTAAATTACAGAGTATATATGTTCTTGAATGAAGATACGGAAAAAATAAATGTTTTATACAGGAATGACAGCGGTTCTATAGTTATGCTTGAACCTGAATTATAAATTTATAAAATTTAACAACATTAGAAGGGGAGGAGTTTTTAAGATGAATATTATGGATTTTTTGTGCAAGGATGCAATAACTGTTGACTTAAAAGCACAAAACAAAAAAGATGCTATTATTGAATTGATAGATCTTTTAAAAGAAACAAAGAAGATTAAAAAAACGGAAGAAATTATTGATGTTGTTTTAGAAAGAGAAAAATTAGGTTCAACCGGTATCGGTCAGGGAGTTGCGATACCTCACGGTAAAACAGATGTTTTAACGGAACAAGTTGGAGTTCTCGGAATTTCAAAAAAAGGTATCGAATTTAATTCTTTAGACGGTGAACCTGTATATATAATATTCTTATTAGTAGGACCTGTTGAAGTTACGGGACAACATTTGAAAGCATTATCAAGAATTTCAAGATTGTTTAAAGATAAGTTCTTAAGACAAGCTATAAAAGATGCTGAAACAAAAGAAGATATAGTAAAAATAATTCGTCAAGAGGATGCCTATTAATATGCCTGTTTTAGATGTAGGCACTTTAATAGAAGAAAAATCTAAAGATTTTAAGTTTAAATTACTTGCAGGATCCGGAGGGTTACACAGGAAGATTACCGTTCCTGATACAAACAGACCGGGTCTTGCATTTGCCGGTTATTTTGAGCATTTACCTTATGAAAGAGTTCAAGTTATAGGTATTGCAGAACATACTTTCCTGCAAACATTGACATATGAAAAGCAATGTTCTATGTTGATGAAAATATTCTCTCCTCCGCAAGTTCCGTGTTGTATTATTACAAGAGCATTTGAACCTTCAAAATCAATGTTTGAAATTTTTAATAAATTGGAAGTTCCTCTTTTAAGTACACCTTTGACTTCTGCACAATTGTTGGGTGATTTGGTTTTTTATTTCGATGAAAAATTGGCTCCCATGCAAAAAGTTCACGGTGTGTTATCGAATGTATACGGATTAGGTGTTTTTATAAGAGGAAAATCCGGTATAGGAAAATCCGAATGTGCTTTGGAACTTATTAAAAGAGGGCACATGCTTGTTTCCGATGATATTGTTGAAATAACAAAAAGATCCGGACATGTTTTAATGGGAAAATCTTCCGGTATCGTAAAGCATCATATGGAAATAAGAGGAATAGGAATAATAGATATAAAAAATATGTTCGGAATAGCCAACATTTTGGATCAATCTAAAATAGAGTTGGTTATAAATCTTGTTGAATGGAATGAAGTTAAAGAATATGAAAGACTGGGAATAGAAGAACATTATACCGAAATATTGGGTGTAAGTGTTCCCGAACTTACAATTCCGGTAGGACCGGGAAGAAACCTTGCTATTATTGTAGAAACCGCAAGTTTAAATCAAAGATTAAAAAACAGAGGTTATTTCTCTGCTTTGGAAATGAACAAAAAATTGGTGGAAGCCATCAATGAACAAAATAAAAAATAACTTTTTAATAATAACCGGAATTTCGGGGGCGGGAAAAAGTCAAGCTCTTAAATTACTGGAAGATTTCGGATTTATTTGTATAGATAATATTCCGTTGGAATTTGTTACGGAATTTATATCTTTATATAAAAAAAATAAAAACAAGTATAAAAATGTTGCTTTAAGTATTGATATCAGAGCAAGATATAATATTGATAAAATTCCTTCAATATTAAAGTTTTTAAAAAAAGAAAATATAAATTCAAAGATATTTTTCTTTGATGCTACAGATAATACCATATTAAAAAGATACTCCGAAACAAGAAGAAAACATCCGTTGGGACTTACCGTAAAAGACGGCCTTTTACAAGAAAGAAAAATTATGAGTTTTGTAAGAAAGTCTGCAGATATTGAAATAGATACAACGGATAAAACTATAGGTGAACTAAAAAATACTCTTGCAAAATTAATAGGTTTACCGTTAGATAAAAAACAATTGATGTTATCCGTGATGTCTTTTGGTTTTAAATACGGTATTCCTACGGAAGCAGACATTGTTTTTGATGCGAGATTTATTCCAAATCCCAATTATGTTTCCGATTTAAAATATAAAACCGGGCAAGATAAAGAAGTTGTAAGATACGTAGAAAAACAAAAAGAATATTTGAAATTTTTCTCCAAACTTACCGATATGTTGGATTTTTTATTACCTAACTATATAAAAGAAGGTAAGAGTCATTTGACAATAGCAATAGGTTGTACCGGCGGAAGACATCGTTCGGTAGCATGTGCGGAAAAATTGTCAAAATATTTCACTAAGAAAAATTATAAAGTGAAGTTGAATCACAGGGATATAATTCGTGCATAATAAGATAAACAAATATAAAGTTGTTGCAATAGGCGGCGGAACAGGTCTTTCAACATTGCTTAGAGGTTTGAAAAATTATGATGTTGATATTACAGCTATTGTTACGGTTGCCGATGACGGCGGAAGTTCAGGTAAATTAAGAACCGAACTCGGTGTTTTACCTCCGGGCGATATAAGAAATTGCTTGGTTGCTTTGGCTGAAGAAGAAAATTTGATTACAAAACTTTTCCAATACAGATTTCCTAAAAAGGGCGGTTTATCCAACCATTCTTTCGGAAATTTATTTCTTACGGCACTTACATCCGTTTCAGGCGGGTTTGATAAAGCAATTTTAAATGCCGCGGATGTTCTTGCAATAAAAGGAAGAGTTTTGCCTGTTTCTCTTGATAATGTAAAATTGAAAGCTACTTTGGTTGACGGAAAAGTTGTAAAAGGTGAAAGTAAAATATCAAAAAGTAAAAGTGCAATAAAAAAAGTTGAAATTTATCCGAAGAATGCCAAAATAGGAAAAGATGTTGTAAACTCAATATTAAATGCGGATGCTATTTTATTAGGTCCCGGTTCTTTATACACTTCCGTTATAGTTAATTTGTTGTTTAACGGAGTTGTATCGGCTTTAAAGAAAAGTAAAGCGATAAAAATATATATTTCCAATATTATGACTCAAGTAGGGGAAACAACCAACTTTTCTTTAGCGGATCATATAAATGCTATAGAAAAACATAGTTATAAAGGTATATTGGATTATGTTTTGGTTAATAACGGAAAAATATCTGTTCCCGTAGTAAAAAGGTATGCAAAGCAAAGTTCCATACCTGTTAAAATAGATAAATTGGTTAATGATAATATAAAAATAATAAAAAAAGATTTTGTGTCAAAAACACAATATGCACATCACGATTTTAAGAAATTGGCAAAGGTTATTTATAATCTTATTATATCGAGGTAAGTATGATAAATATTTTAGTTGTTTCTCATTGCGGACTTACGGTAGAATTGATTAAAACGGCAGAAGTTATTGCCGGTAAACAGGATAATTTATATTTTGTACAAAAAACTATAGATGATGAAAATTTGTTCAGTTTACAGGAAAAAGTTGTAGATATGCTTAAAAAAATCTCTACGGATAAAGGTACTTTGATATTGACCGATATGTTGGGAGGAACACCTTGTAATGCATCTTTACCTACATGTAAAGATTTTAATGTCGAGATTTTAACCGGTGTTAATTTACCGATGTTGTTATCCGCAATATTTGCAAGTAAGGTATATCCGACGGTTAAAGAATTGGCGAATAAAGTTTTGGAAGACGGTAAGAAAAGTATGGTTAATGCAAAAGAATTATTTTTGGAAAGACTAAAATAAAAAAGAGGTGTAATAAAGTGGCTATTGAAGTTGTAAGAATAGATGACAGATTAATACACGGCCAGATAGTTCAGGGTTGGCTTAAAGTAATACAAGTAGATAAAATTTTGCTTGTGTCCGATGAAGTCGCAAGTGACAAAATGCAACAGATTTTATTGTCTATGGCTATGCCGAGTACGGTAAAATTGGTTATAAAAAATATTAAGGATGCAAGTTACGAATTGTTGAACGATGTTTATGATAACGATAAATTAATGGTTTTATTTGCTAATCCTCAAGATATAGTAAAGATGTTTGAAAACGGTGTTAAGTTTACATCAATAAATGTCGGAGGAATGCATTTTTCTCACGGAAAAACTCAAATATTAAAGAATTTATCCGTAAATGAGCAGGATGTAATTTCTTTTATGAAATTAATTGAAAACGGAGTAGAATTGGAAGCAAGAATATTGCCTTCGGATGAAAGATATAATATTGCTGAGGATGTTAGAAATCAAGCAAAAAATTTTAAAATAATCGGATAGAAAAAAATGAAAAAAGTTAAATTTGTATTTGCTGTACATAATCATCAACCGGTAGGAAATTTTAAATGGGTATTTCAAAAAGGTTATGATGTTGCATATAAACCGTTTATGGATGTTATGTTAAAACATAAAAAAATTAAATGGAATATGCATTGTAGCGGAATGTTATGGGATTTTTTTATTAACGAACATCCGGAATATATAAAATCCGTAAAGAATTTAATAAAAGACGGAAATTTGGAAATAATTTCCGGAGGTTATTATGAACCTATGTTGTCTGTTATTCCGCAAAGGGACAGAATCGGTCAAATAAAACAACTTTCGGAATTTATTAAAAATAAATTGAAGAGTTCCGTATCCGGTGCTTGGGTTGCAGAAAGAGTTTGGGAACCGTCTCTTGCTACCGATTTATTTCAAGCCGGAATAAAATATACCATTTTGGATGATGTTCATTTTACATCCGTAGGTGTAGATATAAACAAATTAAACGGATATTTTACAACCGAAGACCAAGGGTGTAAATTAAATATTTTTCCTATAAGTCAAAAGTTAAGATATTTTATACCTTTCCAAGATGTTAATGTCACTATAGACTATTTCAAAAAACTTGCACAGGAAGATAAAGAGCAAGTTGTTGTTTTAGCCGATGACGGTGAAAAATTCGGTATGTGGCCGGGAACATTTAAGCATGTTTATGAAAACGGATGGCTTGATAACTTTTTAACCGCACTTGAAGAAAATTCGGATATAGTTGAAACGGTTACTTTTAATGAAGTAATAGAAAAAGTAAAACCGCTTGACAGAATATATCTTCCTACAAATTCTTATTTTGAAATGTCTGAATGGACATTGCCGGGGTATATTCAAAATGATTTTGACTCGTTCATGAAACAAAATGAACATAATGAAAAAGTAAAACCTTTCATAAAAGGAAGTTTTTGGAGAGGTTTTTTAGCAAAGTATGAAGAATCAAATAATATGCACAAAAAAATGCTAAGTGTAAGTAACAAGATACAAAAACTTATTTCAAAAAAATCAAAAGAAGGTTCTTCGGCATTACAATTTTTATATGCAGGTCAATGCAATTGTGCATATTGGCACGGTGTATTTGGCGGACTTTATTTACCGCATTTAAGAAATGCAATATATGAGAATCTTTTAAAGGCTGAAAACATTTATAATGATGTCGTTAATCAAAAATCGGTTTGGCAAAAATCCGATTTCGATTGTGACGGTAACGAAGAATTTTTGTATGAAAGTAAATTGCAAAATATTTATGTTTCAACCAAAAAAGGCGGTTCGATTTTTGAGTTTGATTTGTTAAAAAACAATTACAATATGTTGAATGTTTTGACAAGGAAATATGAAGGTTATCATAAAAAATTAAAAGATGCCATTATGAACAATAATGTTTCCGATAGTCAGGAATTAACTTCCATACATACCGATGCTGTTAAAGTAAAAGAAATCGGTTTGGAAAATCATTTGTATTATGATTGGTATCAAAAAACTTCACTGTTAGATCATTTCTTCCATAACGATACGACATATGATGAAATATATTCCGTTAAATTCAGAGAACAGGGAGATTTTGTTTTAGGAGAGTATGAAGCAAAAATAAATAAAAACAGTTTGGAATTAACAAGAGAAGGTAAAGTTTGGTTTAACGATTTGCATTTGCCGGTAAAAGTAAAAAAAGTTATCACTCCGTTAAAACAGGGTGATGGTTATGAAACGGAATATTTTATTACAAATATGTCTGATGCAAAACAAGATTTTACATTCGGAACCGAACAGGTTTTTGCATTTTCCGAATATAGTATACAAGATAGTACAAAAACAGAAAAAGCAAAAAAATGGGCAAGAACGGATGATAATTTAAAAATTAAAGTTAATGTCGAATCTTCAAAAGAAGGTGATTTTTGGATTGTTCCTATATATACTGTTTCAATGTCGGAAAACGGCTATGAAAGAACATATCAGGGAACAACCGTTATAAACACATATAAATTTTCTTTGGAGCCGAAAAAAGTATTTAGATTTAAAATAAAAACATTGGTAAAAAATATTTAAAAAATGAGTGTCATATCATTAGTTTTATTATCTCTTTTGGCAGCAATTTGCAGCTGTGATATTACAATGTTCGGTCAATTTATGATTTCAAGACCGATATTTTCCGGTGCGTTGTTCGGATATATTTTGGGAGATATGTATATCGGTTTGTGGATTGGTATGATAATTGAAATGTTATGGATAAATGAGTTGCCCATGGGATCTGCTATTCCGGTTGATTTAACAATGATGACTATTTTATCTGTTGTATGGACATTGATATCTTTTAAGGGTGTGCAGTCGGCAGCAATATTTGCTTTGGTTTTAGCAATACCGTTTTCATATTTATATAGAGAAGTTGATGTTGCAGGACGGTTGTTTAATACAAAAATAATGCATTGGGTTGAAAATGGTATAGAAAACGGAAAAGAAAACAGAATAACATTAGCTGTAATTTACGGATTGTTGTTTTTCCTTTTAAGAGCCGGAATTTGTTATTTCGTTTTCTTTACTTTAGGCGGCTTAATATATAAGCAAATATATGCTTTTTTACCTATGGAAATTTTGTTTTGTTTGAAAAAAGCATGGTTCTATTTGCCTGTTTTCGGTTTTGGAGTTGTATTGTTTAACTTTAGAAATATAAAATTTCCGAGTATAAAAAGATGAATAGAGTAAGAGTTATACAAAAATCTTATACAGGATTGTTTTTTAGAACACTTTTTTTACAATCTCTATGGAATTTTGAAAGATTGCAAAATGTAGGTTTTTTATATGTGTTATATCCTTTTTTAAAGAAAATGTATCCTGATAAAGAAAAAAGAAAAGAGGTATTGCTCAGACATATAGGTTTCTTCAATTCTAATCCGTATATGGCCAATGTTATAATTGCTATGGTTCTTAATTGCGAAAATTCAATTTCAAAAGGTAAAAATGTCGCAATAACCAAACCGAATATGATAAAAACGGTTATGGCCGGTCCGGTATCTGCAATAGGCGATTCTTTTTTTTGGGGAATTTGGAAACCTTTTTGTGTTTTTGTCGCAATATTTCTTTTCATGTTGTGCATGAATATATTTAATACTTCGTATGTATGGATTGTGCCGGTATCTTTTATTCTTTTATATAATGTCGTTCATTTGACATTCAGATATTGGCTGTTATTTATAAGTTTTAGATTGGATGAAAGAATAATACCGTTGGTATCCAGGCTTGAAATCTCTTTTTTAGGCGATATGTTAAGAGTAATAGGTGTATTTGTTGTTATAGGAAGTTTGTTCCTTTATTTTAAGTTGTATGGCTTTGTTCCTGTTGAGAATTTGTCTTTTTTAGGATATCAAATACCGGAAGTTTTTGTTTTCGGTTTGTTACTTTTATTTAGCTTTTTGTTAGCAAGAATAAAGTCTGTAATCGTTTTTTATTGTGCAATAATAATAAGTTTTATATTAGGATATTTGGAGATAATACTGTAATGAAAGAAAAGAAATTAAAAATCGTAAATAAGTTGGGACTTCATGCAAGACCGGCATCTCTTATAGTACAAACGGCAATGAACTTTAAGTCGACTATTAAAATAGAAAAAGACGAGTTCAGTATAGATGCTAAAAGTATTATGGGAATAATGATGTTGGCTGCATCTAAAGGTACGGAACTTACTTTTAAAATAGAAGGTCCGGATGAACAGGAAGCAATGGATAAAATAGAAGAGCTGTTTAACAGCGGATTTGGAGAAGAAATATAATGACAAATCAAAACAATATCATCATAAAAGGTATAGGTGTTTCCGCAGGTATTGCTATAGGCAAAATTTTTGTTTTGAAGGAAGATGAATTTAAACTTATAGAAAGAAATATAGCTGAAAAAGATATTGAAAACGAATTTGCTCGTATTAGAGAGGCTGTTAAAAAAACAAAACTTGAACTTCAGGATAATCAGGAAGACCTTAATAAAATGTTGGGCGAAAACTATGCAAAGATAGCAAATGCTCACATGTTGATATTGGAAGATCCCATTATTAATAAGGAAATTAAAAATATAATAGCATCAGGCAAAAATGCGGAATATGCTGTATATATGACCGTACAAAAAATATCAAAAACATTCGATGCAATACAAGATGAATATTTCAGAGAAAGAAAAAATGATTTGATAGATGTCGCAAAGAAAATAATGAGACATCTTTTGGAAAAAGAAAAAGTAACATTGGAAAATTTGGATTCAAGTTCAATTGTTGTTGCAAAAAATTTATCTCCTTCCGATACTGTTTCAATGAAAGAGTCTATGATAAAAGGTTTTGCAACCGATATCGGAGGAAGAACATCTCATACGGCTCTTGTTGCACAAAGTTTGGAAATACCTGCTGTTGTCGGTTTAAAGAATGTTACCGAGCAGGCAAAAACAGGTATGACAATTATCATTGACGGTAACAATGGTATAGTTGTTTTAAATCCGACACAAGAAACATTGGAAAATTATAAAAGAGAATATGAAATACAAGTCGCATATCAAAAAGATTTGGAAAAATTTAAAGATCTTGCCGCTACAACTTTGGATGGTGAAGAAATAGTATTGGAAGCAAATATAGAAAATCCGGATGAAGTAAAATCCGTTCTTAAACATGGTGCAAATGGTATAGGTTTGTATAGAAGTGAATATATGTTTATGACAAGAAAGACCATGCCTACGGAAGAAGAACATTTTCAAAGTTACAGCAAAATTGCAAAAATGATGATGCCTTATGAAGTTATTATCAGAACAATAGATTTGGGTGGTGATAAAATTTCAAGATTAGGTTTAATGGATATAGGAAGAGAAGCAAATCCGTTCATGGGACTTAGAGCCATCAGGTTATGTTTAAAATATCCGGAATTGTTCAAAAGACAGTTAAGAGGAATTTTAAGGGCATCCGTTTACGGTAATATAAAAATAATGTATCCTATGATATCGAAAATATCCGAAATAAAACAGGCAAATGCAATATTGGAACAAACAAAAGAAGAACTCAGGAAAGAAGGAAAACCGTTTGATGAAAATATTCAGGTTGGAGCAATGATAGAAGTTCCTTCCGCTGCCATAATTTCCGATTTGATAGCAAAAGAAGTTGATTTTATGTCTATAGGAACCAACGATTTGATTCAATATACAATGGCTGTTGACAGAGTAAATGAAAAAGTTGCAGACTTATATAATCCTATGCATCCTGCAATTATAAGACTAATAAAAAATATAATAGATGCCGGTCATAATGCGGGGAAAACTGTAGGTATGTGCGGAGAAATGGCGAGTGATCCTAAATTTACACCTGTTTTGATAGGTCTTGGTCTTGATGAGTTCAGTATGTCTTCAGTTCAAATACCGAAGATAAAAAAAGTTATAAGAAGTATAACGAAACAAAAAGCAAAGGAATTGGTAAATAAAATATTGAATTGTAAAAACTTAGAAGAAATAGAAATGTCTATCAGACAATTTAAATATAAATAATATTTATTTTATATTCATCATTCTTAAAAGAAGAGGTTTTGATTTAAAAACCTTTTCTTTTTTTATTTTTGAAGTTTCTAAGAAATCTGCTATATTGTTATCTTTTACGGCAACAACCTGATAATTCCAGTTGTAAGGGTTCCCTCTGAAAATTGTAATGGGTACTTCTATTGTGTTTTGAGATTCTTTTTCCAATTCTGCAACTTTATTTGTTTTATCCACAATGAATCTGTAAATTGTAAAATTTTTGTCATTAATTTCTATTACATATTCCCAACAATTTTCAGGAACAAAAAAGCCCAAATTTTGTAACAGCTTTTGATTTCCCGCATAAGAAATATTATTCATATCTATATAAATATAAAGAGAATCCGCTTCATTTGTATCATAATTTATGTTGAATTTTACGGATTGGGAATTTTTATAAATTCCAAATGATTTGATTATATTATCATTTATTATTTTATATCCGTAATTATCTTCTTTAAAGATATATTCATCGGTTTTCTTATTATTATTTTCATAAGAATCCGTGTTTTTTAAATTCTTTTGTATTATTTTATCCATGTCCGAAGAATCTTTTCCGCAAAGTTTAAAAATGTTGTCGTACGATATATCAAAAAGTTTTTTTGAAAATTTGTTGTTGTTTAATATTCCGTTTATAATGTCGTAGCTGTACATGTTTGTTAATTCACCGTAAATTAAAGAAACAAGTTGTTCATTATCTTCTTTTTCTTTTTGTTCATCGATTTCTTTACTTGCTGCGGCTATTTTCAATAATACTTCCTGCGGGATATTTTCCGTTAATTCAAATTTTAAAGTATCTGATTGTTTAGTGTTGTTTGCAATATAATAAGCTAAATTTACCGGTAAATAAACATCATAATTTTTTTGTTTTTCTATACTGTTTAATAATGAAGATATCAATTTTTCGTTTTCTGTGTTGGTTTTGTTTACAAATATAGGAATAAACTCTGCATTGATGTTTGATAACCATTTTTCAATATCTTTTGATTCTTTCGGTAAATCGGTAAAAGGAACAAAAACAACAACATTATTTTTAATAAAAGCGGTTTTGTTTAAATTGTTTTTTAGCTTTGTTGTTGTCCAATAAATGTTTTGCTTGTAAAACATATCTAATGTGTTATCGTCAAGTATGCCGTTTCTTAGAAAAAGTCCTAATTTCCTTTTTTCAAAAGTTTTTCTTATGTTTTGTTTATAATTTGATGTTAATATATTTATATCTTCTCTTCTGTCAAAAGAGATTTCTTTGTTTACCGAAATGTTGTCGGATATTATCTTAAAATAAGGTTCTTCTATATTTAATGTGGGTTCTATTTTATTTGTAATAATTAAATCTTTAACCGTAGGGGAAATATTTTTAGGATTATTTATTGTAGCGGATATACATAATTTATCCGAAGATTTAATTTTGTTTAATATTTTTGACGGTACACTTTCTATGTTTTCAAAAAAAAGTACTATCTTTTTATCTTGAGCAAAAATATTTGAGGTCAAAAACAAAAATAAACAACAAAATAAAAATTTATTTAAATTCATAATGCTAAAATTATAACAAAATTTTCGAATATAATAAATATTGTTATTCTTTTAAAAACTGTTTTGCTCTTAACGATTTATGGAATGTTATGGCAAATCTGTGTGCCTCATCTCTTATGTGTTGAAGCAATTGCAATCCTATATTATTCCTGGGTAAAATTATTGATTTTGATTTTCCGATAATAAATATTTCTTCCTGCTTTTTTGCAAGGGAAATTAACGGTAAATATATGCCTATATCATCCAATGCCTTATTTGCAAAAGCAAGTTGACTTTTACCACCGTCTATAACAACCAAATCCGGAAATTTTTCGTTTCTTCTTATAATTCCGGAATATCTCCTGAAAACAGCTTCATTTATCATTGCGAAATCGTTTATTCCTTCAACTGTTTTAATCTTGAATTTTCTGTATCCGCTTTTGTTAGGTTTTGCATTTACAAACTGTACCATTGAAGCAACCGGATTTGTTCCGGAAGTATTGGATATATCAAAACATTCTATTACGGAAGGCAACTTTTGTAATTTAAGAACTTTTTTCAGTTCTTGTAATGCATCCGTTTTTTGAAGATAATCGTTAATATCTTCTATGTTTATTTCTTGTATACTGACTTTTTGCGATAAAGAATCAATTGCAAATAACCTGTCTCTTATTTCTTTGGCCTTTTCATATTCTTGAAGATTACTTGCTTGTCTCATTTGCTTGTTCCAAAGAGTTCTTAATTTATTAAATTTACCGTTAAAAAAAAGTTCTATGTTTTTTATGTTTTCTTTGTATTGTTCGGAAGAAATGTGTCCCATACAAGGTCCGTAACATAAATTTGTGTGATAATATAAACAAGATTTTACTTTTTCGATTTTCGGTAAATTTTGTTCGTCAAATTTTATTTTGCAATTTCTAGTTTTAAATATTTTGTTTATCCAAACAATAAGTTTTTTTATGTATGTAAGTTGCGGATACGGACCGAAATATTTACCGCCGTCATTTAATAATTTTCTTGCCATTATAAGTTTTGGAAAATCTTCATTCGTTAATTTTATGTACGGATAACTTTTATCGTCTTTCCACATTGCATTGAAATGCGGTTGAATTTTTTTTATCAATTGTCTTTCAACAAGAAGTGCTTCTCTTTCCGAGGAACAAAGAATATAATTTATTGTTTTCATTGCACTTATTATTGATGCGGATTTGGAATTTATATCAGAATGAAAATAAGATGTTATTCTGTTTTTTAAATCTTTTGCTTTGCCGACATATATAATGTTTGCTGCCGAGTCTCTCATTATATATACACCCGGCAAGTGAGGAATGTTTGTAGTATAATCTTTACTTTGCTTTAGCATTATATCTTTTTGAAAAACTGTTAAATAATATTTCTATTTCTTGTATTTTCAATAATTTGGATATTAATATAAAAGAAACCATGCCTGCGATAATCGAAATCGGTAATGATATAAATATATTTGCAAAATTTAATTTAATAATCATATAGCATATAACACCCATTATTGCAGAGCTTATAAAACCTTTAATAAAAGATTTTAAAATTGTTTTTATTCCTATAGTTCCTATTTTTTTCCTTAAACATCTTGTTAACATATAAGCATTTATATATGCACAAATTGCTGTTGCCAAAGCAAGTCCGCCTACATCAAGATAGTACATTAATGCTACACATAATATTGTGTGTATAATCATGTTTATGATTGCAATTTTTAAAGGCGTTTTTGTATCCTGAAAAGAGAAAAATGTATTTGCTAAAACTTTAGATATTGCATAAGCAGGAAGACCTAACGAATAATAAAATAAAGCTTTGTTTGTAAGAAGTGATGCATAAATGTCAAATTTCCCTCTTTCAAATAAAACCTGAATTATAGGTAATCCTACGGCAATAAGTCCCATCATTGCCGGAAGAAGAGCTATAACGGAAAATCTTATTGAAAAATTTAATGTTTGAGCTACTTCTGTAATATCTTTCTTTGCTACTGCTTTTGACATTAACGGAAGTGAAACCGTTGCCATGGCAAGTCCGAATATTGCAAGGGGCAACTGCATTAATCTGTTAGAATAGTAAAGAGCCGTTATGGATCCGTTAGCTAAAAAAGATGCACAAATGGTATCAACAAAAGTATTTATTTGATCTACGGAAATACTTATAATCGAAGGTATCATTAAAAAGACAATTTTTTTAATTGCAGGATGTTTAAAAGAAAAGTCTATACTTAACTTCCAGCCCAATTGTTTTAATACCGGATATTGCATAAAAAAGTGTCCCATTCCGCCGAAAATAACACTTATTGCAAGACCTTTTATTTGGTTTGCAGGTGAAAGCATCGGTGCCAATGCAAGAATGTATATGATTTCCGCAAAACTTAAATTTGCCGGTGCAATTGCAGGAATAAAAAAAGAACTGAGAGTATTTAATAATGCAAGTAACATTGCAGCCAAACAAATAAATAATAAGAAAGGAAACATCAATCTTGTTAAATCGATTGTAAGTTGCATTTTTTCCGGATCCGATGTAAAACCGTAAGCTATGATTTTTACAAGAAGAGGGGAAAAAAAGACACCTAAAATAACAACAATAATTAAAGTTAAAGATAATAAAGTAAATACTACATTAATAAGTTTTTGAGTTTCTTCTTTTGGTTTGGTATGCAAGTATTCGGAAAATACGGGAATAAATGCTGCGGAAAAAGAACCTTCTCCCAACATTCTTCTAAGAAGATTAGGTATTCTGAAAGCCGCATAGAAAGCATCGGCAAACATTCCTGCACCGAATAAATATGCAACAAGCATATCTCTTATATAGCCGAATATTCTTGATATTGTCGTACCTACACTTACACTACCGGCATATTTAACAATTTTACTTTTTTCTATCATTTGTTATGAATTATACAAAAATAAAAAAGCCGATACTATATATAATTATAATATCGGCTTAAAATGTTTTATCTGTAATTACTTAGATTCAATAGATGCTACCAATTTTGAAAGTCTTGCTTTTTGGTTAGATGCAGCATTTTTATGAATTATATTTTTCTTCTTTGCTTTATCCCATTCCGAGAAAGCAACATTCAATGCTTTTTGTGCAGCATCTTTATCTTTTGCTTTTACTGCTGCTTCAACTTTTTTTGCGATAGTTTTTATTTTACTTTTTGTAGAGTAATTTCTATCAGTTCTTTTTTCAGCTTTTCTAGCTTCTTTAAGAGCAGATGTGTGTCTGCCTGTTTTTAACTTTGCCATCATTTCCTCCGAAAATATACATACAAATACTAATTTATATTACATAAATAGATTTTTAATTTTACATTTTTATTTCAAAGTAGTCAAATTTAATTATGGAAATATTTTTTATTTTGCTGTATAATTAAAACAATAAAACAGATTTATATTGGAAAATAAAATGAAAAATATAGTTTTAACGGGTTTTATGGCAAGCGGAAAAAGCAGTGTGGGTAAAAGTTTGGCATTAAAACTTAATATGAAATTTATTGATACTGACAGTCTAATAGAAAAAAAACTGAGTAAAAAAATTACAGAGATATTTAAAGAAAACGGGGAACAATATTTCAGACAACAGGAAACAAAAGTAATAGAAGAAGTTGCTGCTTTTACATCTTGTATAATATCATGCGGCGGCGGTGTAGTTTTAAATAATTATAATATTGAACTGTTAAGAAAAAACGGAATAATCGTAAATTTGTATGCATCCGCACAGGAAGTTTATAAAAGAATATCAAATAATAAAGACAGACCGTTACTTCAAGATACATCCGTAGAAAAAATACAAAAACTTATGGATTACAGAAAACCATTTTATGAAAATTGCGATATTTGTATAGAAACTGATGATTTATCGGTTGAAAAAATAACGGATTTAATTGTTTCAAAAATTTCCGTTTTTTGATTATAAAATGATATAATAAACAAATTGTTATTTTAATAAATTATTTGTAAATGAGGAATAAAATGAATTTTCAAGAAATTATTATGAGATTACATAAGTATTGGGCTAAAGAAGGTTGTTTAATATGGCAACCTTACGATTTGGAAAAAGGTGCCGGAACATTTAACCCTGCAACATTCTTAAGATGTTTGGGCCCTAACCCGTGGAAAGTTGCTTATGTTGAGCCGTCAAGAAGACCTACCGACGGAAGATACGGAGAAAATCCTAACAGATTACAACACTATTATCAGTTTCAGGTTATATTAAAACCTGCACCGGAAAATGTTCAACAGTTATATTTGAACAGTTTAAAAGCTATAGGACTTGATCCTAAAGAACATGATATAAGATTTGTTGAAGACGATTGGGAATCTCCTACACTCGGGGCTTGGGGACTCGGTTGGGAAGTTTGGATTGACGGTATGGAAGCAACACAATTTACATATTTCCAACAGGTTGGCGGTATAGAATTAAATCCTATATCCGCGGAAATTACTTACGGTCTTGAAAGACTTGCAATGTATTCTCAAAAGAAAGATTCCGTATATGATTTAATGTGGACAGACGATGTAACTTACGGAGATGTTCATTTGGAAGATGAAAGACAATGGTCAAAATATAATTTTGAAGTTGCGGATACAAAAATGTTATTGCAACATTTTAATGATTGGGAAGCTGAAGCAAAAAAACTTGTAGAACAAAATCTTGTTTTGCCTGCTTATGATGCGGTTATGAAATGTTCTCATTTGTTTAATTTACTTGATGCAAGAAGTGCAATTTCGGTTTCCGAAAGAGTAAGTTATGTTTTAAGAGTCAGAACTTTAGCAAAAATGGTTGCTGAAGGATACATGAAACAATTTGAAAAATAACGACTTTAATATTTTGCTTACACCTTTGAAAGAGGAAATTTGATTCATCTGAAATCTTAGAGTCGATAGAACTTGAATATAAATAAATTTAAAATATAGGAAAGGATTAAAAATGAATAGAAATGTATTATTGGAAATAGGAACGGAAGAAATACCTTCTTCATATATTGCACCTGCACTTGAACAAATGCAAAAGTTTACAAACGATATGTTAACCGAAAAAATGGTAAGTTTCGGCGAAATAAAAACTTTTGCTACACCGAGAAGACTTATTTTGACAATAGCCGATGTTGAAGAAAAAAGTAAAGACAGTGTTCAAGAGTTTAACGGTCCGTCTGCAAAAGCAGGTAAAGATGCTAACGGGAATTGGACACAGGCAATACTCGGTTTTTCAAATAAACATCAGGTAAAACCTGAACAACTTGTTATAAAAGATACACCTAAAGGACAATATTATACTTACTCAAAGAAAATTAAAGGTGAAAAAGTAACAAAAATTTTAGCAGAAATATTTCCGATAATTATTCAAAAAATATATTTTC
>Ga0310695_10002124_pt1 | contig 42908 bp, 43 predicted proteins | sample RumenRJG_04DNA_FD_203882 | JGI IMG/M metagenome (GOLD analysis project Ga0310695, IMG submission 203882) | Bovine rumen microbial communities from Lethbridge, Alberta, Canada - RJG_04 (v2) (version 2) | ecosystem: Host-associated > Mammals > Digestive system > Stomach > Rumen | place: Canada... | reverse complement strand
TCGCTTTCCGTGTCGGAGTTTTTGCAGCAGATGATTGAGCAGGACGATCTTTCAAACGTCGATCTTAGCGATTCGTTGCATGAAAAGTTTCGGTCCACCCGCCTACCGCTTTCCACGAGCGTAAAGGCGACAGTAGAAGAAAAACGCATTATGCAGCTTCATGCTGCGAAACATCGGTTACTCACGACGCGTTTTATTGGCTATTTGATACAAAAGAACCGTTTGTCAGATTCGGAATGGTAGAATACATAATATAATAAGTTAAGATGACAACAACAAAAATTGTTTTGTTTTATTACGGATAGGAAAATCCGCAAAATAAGGGCGTTACGGACGAGAAAGTGTAGTTTTTCGCTTACCGTTCTCATCTAAATCGATTGTTTTTATGTAATAAAAAGTGCCATATTGTGTAAGGATTCGCTTTTTTACGAAAGCGTTTTTCTACACAATATGGTATTTTTTTTCGTCTTTACAAAAACAAAGAACGACAAGTCCTAGCACTTTTTCTGCGGTTTCCTGTCGTTCTTCGTAAAAGAGGGGATGAATATTCAATTCCTATGAAAAATATACACCTTTTTACTTATTGTGTCAAATATATATACAACAACTCACTTTGTCAGACAAATACGTTTACATCTTTTGAAAGTTTGAAGCGAATCTCTACACTTTATTTCTTGTAAAAAGAGAGAAAAACGCTTACGATAACGATGGTAAGCGGATCATTCCACTTTTTTTAATTCGAGGGGAAGAAAAAAAATGACAGGAAACGAATACACGCCCTTAGAGGCGATGTCTTATCGAAAATCAAATGAACTGGTTTCAGCTAAGTACAAAAGTACGCTATTGGAAAATCAACTATTAGCGATTGCTTTGACACGAATCGAATCCAAGGCGAACGATAGTAACGCGCCGCTTTATGCGAGACTTTATCCAAACGAGTTGAAACAACTGGTTGGTGATCCAACGCATATTTATTCCCGCTTAAATGTTGTTGCCAAAGCAATGACCGGACATACCATTGTTTTGGAAGATCATAAAGGAAATTTCAAAGCTATGTCGATTGTGACAAACGCGGATTATGAGGACGGCGTTCTGACCATTCGCTTAAACAATGATTTGCGAAATCATATCTTGGGCTTAGAAAAACGATACACGACGCTGGAACTTTCCATTATGACAGGCTTTCGACGTGATTCTTCCTTTCGTTTGTATGAAATCTTAAAATCGAACATTTACAAGGCGAAAAACAAAAAAGACAGGAAGGTGGAACTGGAATACAATTTGTCCGAGCTTCGTTTTATGATCGGGCTTTGCAATGCGGACGACGTGCAGGTAAGGGCAGAACGAAACCGTATGGGAAACGACATTGATTGGGACGTTTTGTATGAAAAGCTGGATAAGAAAGACAAGATTTATGAACGCTGGTCGGAGCTGGAACGAAACGTCCTTCGCCCGGCAAAAGAAGAATTAGACCAAAAGGGCGATATTACATTTTCCTATTACGGTATTCGACAGGGGCGAAAAATAAAACGCGTTCATTTTACGGTGTGTCCCAATGAACCGAAAGAAAGTAAAACCATTCGTGCCAGAAAGGAAGTTCTGGAGCAGCAACAGATGCGAAGTTCTTTTTCGGGAGAGGAAGAAAAAGCGTTTTTGCATAAATATACAGGACATAATAACTTAACTGAATCGGATCTTTTACATCTTTGTTCTCTTTCGGATGGAAAGATTGACTTGGTAGAAAGTGCCATTGACGCTGCGGATCATGCAGGACACATTACGAATTATATGGGATGGCTGATTTCGTACATTAAGTCTGGCGGATACCATCAAACGGAAGTCTTAAACGGCTCTCATGAGGAATCAGTAATGGTCAGTCATATCCAGCAAAGTTCAAGAAAAGATGACGTTGCAGAAAAAGTGTGGGAACGAATTAAAGAAAAAGACGACTTTCCTCTTTTTCAGGCCTTTTTGTCTGACAATGGCTTAACAGTAGACGAGTTGGAAACGGTGTACTCGTGCAATCGAAGAAACAAGATTTATTTTTCGTGGAAGCAGAAAAAAGAAGTACCGTTTTAAGTTGAACGGTATAAAAAAAAGAGAGGATGATGAAAATCCTCTCTTTTTATCTTACAGGAAGTCGTGTACATCGTAATCTTCTTCGGTAAGTGTCTGATACAAATAGTCTTGTACTTCCTTTCGCCTTTTGTACCATGCCGAACGGGACTTTTCTGTGTCGTCTTTGGCTGTACGCCACGTTTCAAACAGGGCTTTTCGATCTTCTTCGGAAAGTTCATTCAAAAGTATCATCAGTCGTGTCATTGCTTCTTTTTGAATCAACGACTGTTCTGGAAGTGGATCGCACCTTGACATAGCCTGCCATTCTTTTTCTTCGATGGCAATAGGGGCTTGCAGCGGTTTCTTCTTCTTTCGAAGGTTTCGCTTTTGTGTTGCCCACGAACCCGGTATGCCGGATTCCTCCCATAACAGGTCTTGTGTACGACTTTTAACGCAAGTCCAAAAATAAGCGTTACGCCATTTGATCCTTTCGATGTGAATCTTTTTCATTCGGATTTTTTCTAAGGTTTCCAGTACTGCAATTGAAAGTACAATCTTGGTATCCTGCCAATCTTTCGGTTGCAATCGAAGAATGTGCTGGAAAATAAACCATAACATTGGTTTATTCTTTTTTAGAAATAAATCGCATAAATTATAGTATTTTTCATCGTCGGTACAACCGGCAATTTCTAAATAAAGAGTATCGTTTTGATCTCGGATAGATTTTGCATCTCCCATAGATAAAACCTCCTTTCTGTGTATAAACAATGAGTTTCTTAAAGAAACATAGCGGGTGACATTGCATCAGCAAACAAAAGTGAAAAAGGACAAAGAAAAAAGCGCCGATCGAAAGGATCAACGCTTTTTTTGAGGGGATAAGAAAAAGAATTATCGATACATTCCGCGCAGATATGCGTCGTAATCTTCATCGACATCGTAGAAATCTCTTCTTGGAGATTTCTTTGCCTTTTTTACATGGCCGTTCTTTTTCTTATCGAGAAGTTTCTCTTCGCGCTTTTTAGCACGATCATTCTTCTCTGTCTGAAAATATAATACGTCTACTAATCTCTCTTCTTCTTCTACATACTTCATAACTTTTTTCTCCTTTTCATAAAAAGAATAAATAAACTTTAGATATAAGAAACATAGCGGGTGACAAAGACTTGAAACGGCTGTTTTGTATGTAGGAACAAACAAAAAAAAGACCGCCCCAAATGGAACGATCTTTTCTTTTCATGCTGAACGAAACGTCAACGGTTGATTAAAGTCCTCTGGAACGCGACTTTGATGCATCCCGCGTCACTCGTCTCGAAGTTCAGCAGGGCAAAGTGAGAATTCGAAAAATTGGTTCCCGAAAAATTGGTTTCCGTCAGATTCGTCCATTGAAAAGTTGCGTCAGAAAAGTCACACCTTTCAAACCTGCCGACACATAAATCTGCGCCGGTAAAGTTTGCCTGACGAAACGAAGTATTATTTGCCGTAACGTAACTCAAAAGTGCCCCACAAAAGATCGTGTCATAAATTTTTTGGCGGAGAAACCCACAGGCTTACCTGTGGGAGGAACCGCCTTTTGAAATCCCATAAGGGATTTAATTACTCACCCCGAAGGGTGGTTAGTGTACCATCGCCAATGTTAATGAGAGGTTTTATATGTCTGCAACACTATTCCTATACCTTAGAACTGTTTAATCACAGACCTTAGAGCTGCGGACTTGGTACTATATCCACAGGTAACTATATATTCTCTCCTAACGTAGTGCTCGAAGCACTTAGGCTACTCACCAAGGGTTACAGTATTTCTACTGCAACCCCACGGGCTTGCCCGTGGGTATTAGTGAGTTGTCTGATTGTTCTGTTCCTTCATTTTGTTTCCTCCTTTTCTAAAAACAAAAACAATTACTACATGAAAAACATGGCGGGCGAGAGCGTACAAAAAAAGGAGCCGCACTTTTCGTACAGCTCCTTTTCTCTAATATTATGCGATTTGCAAAGAACCAACCGGCACAATTTGTTTTACGGATGAATAATATTCTAAATCCATTGTAAAAATCGTTGCCATGCCATCTTTCACATTTGAAACGTAAACAAGATCGTTTTGAAAACGAACGATCATTCCTTTTGTAATCACGAAAAAAAACTCCTTTCATTCTGCTATATCAGAATTGCATAAATATACATTTATTATACATCTTATTCATCGGCAAGCTCAATCAAACCGATAATCAGTGCTGCCATTTCCTTTGGACTTTCTCTATGGTCGATGGATACGCCAACCCATGAATCCTGTACCAAACGGGCCGTCTTATCCTCTGCAAAAATGATGTGCGGACGGTCGTTAATCCCGTTATAAAACTTGATCGAGATCCCGCCGTGGCCTCTCCATTCCAGCAGATTCTTCTTAAAATCATCGATTAAGATTGCCGTGCCGTCTGACAGAACAGAGTGGTCGATGTAAGAATACTTGTCAGCACCATACGGCACAAATACGGCTGGAATATCGCCAAGATCATTTTTTTCAAGCCATGCCTTCTTTTCTTTTTCTGCAAATCCATTTGGATAAACCGCAGAAAGAATTCGAACATCAAGTCCATGATCCTTTAAGAACCTTACCAAACGAATTACGTTTGGTTCAGGTTCTCGTGCAATAAAATATCCCGGTACTTGCGTTTCTTCTACGGACGCATTTTCATTCCATTTCGCTAGAACACCGTCCATGTCAAAATAAATAATTGCCTTTCTGTTTTTTGTTACTTCTAGTTTCAACATTTATTTTTCTCCTTTCTTAGAATCTAATGTTTCAGATATAAGAAAACATAGCGGGCAGAATCGACACATAAAAAAAAGAGCGCCCCATACGGAGCGCCCAGTTTTGAACATTTAGTCAGACAATTCACTCAGACAGAATTGCTTTGTACCCGCTGCGAACATCAAACTTTTCACCTTTCGAGTTTTCGAATAAGTCGAAGTCGCCCAAAAGTGTATCAACATCATCGATGTCAGCGCCATCTTTCTTCGCAGACTGTAACGACCTATTGAACTCTTGTTCAAGTAATTCCGCTGCTTCGTTTTTGTCATCAGTGGAACTTTCGATACTCCGAAGATATTCTGAGACCTCCTCAAAATCGAGCTTTGCCAGACCGTACAGATTGTAGTCGTACTCCGTAATATCTTCGTTTAGCAGCTCACACTCATCGAGTGGAGTGTTTTTTGTGTGTACAACATCACACGATTCATGTTGCAATATTTGAAAACCACACTCATATTCATCGTAATCAAAATGGAGTGTGAATTCTCTTTCTTCGAGCCACTGCAATTCTGCGATGTTATCGTTGTGGACGAGATCCTGTTTTGCCCAACGTCCAAAATCGTCGAGATTATTATTGAGTGCCCATCTTCCGCATCCCATGAAACTCTGAATGCATTCTCCCGACGGTTCGTCATTAAGAAATTCACCATAATAAGCACGCTCCTGCGTCTTTTCGAAAATTTCCCAGAACTTCACAACTTCCTTTTTATCAATTCCTCTCACTTCAATTTCTCCGTATGCTGAACTCATATTTGCCATTTTTATGTCCTCCTTTTCTAAAAAAAAATAATTAACGTTACATATTAAACATAGTCGGTGGGATAGAACCGCAGGACATAAAAAAAAAGAGCCTACAATATGTAGACTCTTTTAGGCGCATTTTTTAAGTGTCTTTCTCAGATTTCAATGTCAAAGTACCAGTGGTCTACATCCTTTAACCAATCTGGATTCTCAGATACGATGTGTCTGAGTTTCGCCTCTTCGGACTCGAACGCGTCTTTTAATACGCCATTAACACGAGTGAAAGATCGGTCGTCCTTAATTTCTTGTAGGACATCAGCTGGTGGATCGATGTAGCAATCATGCACTTCATCATAAATCCACCACTGACGGGTGTTCGGACCGAGCAGTATTAGGTAATTACCTAATACGCGTTCATCATCCTTTTTTGAATCGTCCTCTTCCGGTTCACATTCTTTCGCGTCACAAAATGCCTTTTCCAGCATTTTGATTGTCTCTCTCTCGTAGTTACCGGAGACACTATACATTCCTCCTAAATCTGCAAATACGCGTTCAAAACAATCATGGAACTTATCGTCATTCCAATCGCACTCAAACTCCTTTGGGATTTCAATAAGTAACTTCATAGTTCATCCTCCTTTACTATCCTTGCGCCGCAGTTTGGACAAAAGCGAAATTTATATTCGTGATATGTAATATCGCCATCATCCTCGTCGCGTTCTACCTGGTGCCAGTCCTGCAGCTCGATTCCGCAGTTCGAACATACGAACTGGTCGCAGTCGTCATAGTCCTTATTGATATTGTGGCATTTTTTCGATAGCACTTCGATTGCAATATCAAGAGCGGTATTGACCTTTGTTGACCTGTCAAGATTAAATGGATTAAAAGCGTAACACTCGCTTTTAATGATGCTTATCGCTTCTTCTCTATCTCTATTCATTTTTTTCCGCCTCCATTTTTGCACCGCAGTTTGGACAGTAGCGCATATAGGAATACCTATCGTCCTTATGAAACCACGCGTGACAACAACTACAAGAGATGGTCCCGTTGTGATTATCAATCCAATGCGCACGTTCTGATTTCTTCTGTGCAGACGTTACAGACGGCAATGCCTTAATGAATTCCCACAATTTGTAGTTTTCTTCATTCGACATTTTTCCATGCAAGTATTCCTGATAATCCAGCATTTCCTTTCTGCTTACCGCATCCTCGCAAGATTGCTCTGGTTTCGATGCAGGTGTTACAGATGGTAATGCCTTAATATCATCAACGTCCACGACTTTCATGATTTCATTCCCGCTAAAATCATCTGTCTCAATAACAGATGCCATATCAAGCACTGCCTGTCTGCTCACGCAATCCTCGCAAGGCTTCTGATCTACCTTTCTTGCTAACTCATCAGCCTTACGAACGTGCCACCTTATGCGTTCTAGCCACTTTTTGAATTCTTCTCTACTTCCCAGTATCGTCTTAGCGACATCTTTATCGTCGAAGTAGTCTACTAAATCCTGATACCGCTCAATAGCCAAGGCTTCTTGCGCTGGTCGCGTAGGTGTTCTGCTAACCGCATCGTCTCGCTCGAACTTCTCACAAAGACGGTTCTTTTTCATCTGGCAAGCGTACATGAGGTGCTTATCGCACCACCATTCTTTCTCGACTTTCATGTAGATACCGTCCACGCACTGTTCGCAAGGATATTTTTTCTTATTTGTCGTTTCTAACTTCATTTCGTTTCCTCCTTTTCTTAAAATCTAAAGTTACTAGATATAAGAAACATGGTGAGTAGCACAAAAAAGAACCGTTTGTACAAAACAGCTCTTTTTTTCGAGTATGTCAGTTCTTTTTGGTTGACAAAATGATGCGATCCGCTTTTTCTAACACGTCTGCTAACGCACCGGAATTGTCGATCAAATAGTCGTACTCCTTGTTGTCACGAAATTTGTTCATTTCGTCACTTTCTGACGCAAGACGATCTTTAATGTCCGAAAGTTTATCGCCACGCTTCATGGCACGATCAACGATCAGCGTGTCGGGCAGATCGACGTAGATTGATACCATAGGTATATCTTTGCTGCCGTGTGCCTTGAACCAACGAATCCCATCTGGATTGATGATGTAAATCATATCATCGCCTTGTACCATGTCTGTTGTTGCGGCGTATTCAATGCCGGTTACAGGCATTTTGGTATAAGCGATGACATGAGGACTTGTCTTGATCTTTTCCATTTCTTCTTTCGTTACGAACCAGTGTTCCTTACCGTTGGTTTCGTAGCAACGCATGGTTCGTGTCGTCGCCGAACAGACCAATGGAATATGGAATCGTTTAGACAAGTGCTTGGCAATTGTATCTTTGCCGGACGATGTTTTTCCAACAATGCAATAGATCATTTTCTCTTTTCCTCCTTTTCTAAAAATAAAAAACAATGGTTATAAAAAACATAGAAGGCTGAATCGACACAAAAAAAAGAGAGCCTACATATTGCAAGCTCTCTTTTTTTTACTTAAAACATATTAGTTCGTTGCTTCTCCTTTACTTATAGAAAGAGAAAATTATATCGGAAATTTCATCTTTCAGGGAACTATAATAAATGTGTCAATAATACAGTTAACAGAAAGCGAGGTATCAGTATGAAAACAGGTTTTATCACAGAAAAGTATTATGAGAATGGTGAAAAACGTGAGCGTGTAAGATTATTCACTTACAAAAATCAAACCTTTATGGCAACTTGGGACGGTAAACTCATTCCGCATAAGGCTGCTACGGATTTAATAGACCGTATCTTCTCACAATACTATGACGAAAATGGCAACTTAAAGTAAACAAGAAACCAAAATAAAAAAACCACTCCGATATTTCCAGTTACGGAATACGAAGTGGTTTTTCTTTGCCTATTGGCTTAACTTAATGACATTGTTCAAACGGAACGATCTTTTTTTTTACAAGTAAAAGCATTTTTAGAACGATAATATCGTTCGACCAAAACGGTCTACGATTTTATCTGGAACAAAATCGCTTTCTTCTTGGTAATCATCATAATCATTACGATATGGCGATTCAAAGAAAAACTTTGTCTCATCCGTTCCGTAATATCGTTCCGCTACTTTTACTTTGTAACCAGTAGCGCTGCTTCTAATATGCTTTATTTTCTTTGTAAAATCCATAAAGCCTTCTCCTCTCTATTCGCTTTTTGTAAGGCGAAATAAAAAAAGCAGAAGGAAGATTATTCTCCTTTCTGCTAAAACGATTTGTTATAAAAAACATGGCGCGTCGAGATTTATAGAGAATGGATTGTATTTTCATTTTTGTGCTGCATAATATTACGTTCGTGTTACACAATATAGCAAAGATGTGGCGTAAATATAGGATTTTACAAAACCATATATATAGGTTTCCACAAACCATATATATAGGGATTGTTGTAAAAATGGCACTTGTGCGGGGTGTTTTTGCCGATTTTTCGCATAACAAACCATATATATAGGGTTTGTTCTATCCATATCTGCGTTATTCCAAACCCGTCCTTCCCGTTCTCCCTGCCCAAGCGCCTTTGCACGTTGATTTCGGACGGAATCGATTTGTGCAAAGTGTTTTTCCGTAGGAAAAAGCAGGGTGTTTATTTTATCTGTTTATTTGTGCCAAGGAGTTCGCACTGTTTGTTTTTCTCGCAGGAGTTTATTTTAACTGTTTCCTTTGCTCGGTCAATTGGGATGGTTGGCTTTTGCACGACACTTGGTCGGTGTAAGCTGGCATGGTGGATCTGGCAGAAGTAGTGCTGGAAATGGTGTTTAGAAAGTATGTATTTTACTGTATTTTTCGCCACATCCTTTTGTTTCAGTGGATTTTTGCCGGAAAGTTTCGTGAATAGTGGTGCTAAATAGTGGAATTTGTACCCATTTTCCCTTGCCCGTGTCGCTTGTGCCGGCCTTTTTGTCACGGTGCGATTCGTTTCTTGTATATTTATGCAAAACTTATGTCAACTAGATGGCACGAATTGTATTGAAGCGGAATCATTTTGTGACAAGTAGGTGGCACGAAAAGTAGGGCAGGAGAGATATGGCAGGAGTATTTTGTGACAAGTAGGTGGCACAAAGAATGGTCGTGACGGAATTGTTTTGTGTCAGCTAGATGGCATAAAACAATTGTGTGACTAGACTTTCTTGTGCCAACTAGATGGCACAAAAGCATGGCACAATGAATATTCTTGCGTCACCTAGATGGCACAAGAATATCGGCACGACAGGGACGTTTTCGATTGATTTATGCCAACTAGATGGCATAAAAACAGGATAGAGCGGAACTCTACTGTGCCAACTAGATGGCATAACCATCTTGCATGGCAGATTCCATGTGTGCCAGCTAGGTGACGTGAAAATTAGACACGACAGGCTTATGCTCGATTTTTTTATGCTAGCTAGTTGGCAGGGGCAAAATGAAGCAACGGTATTATTTCGTATCTTTTTATGTCAACTAGATGGCACGAGTGAATGGCACAATCCTTCCTGCACAAAGATTTTCGTGCCAGTGGTGAGGTGGCGCTTAACACACTATGCCAACTAGATGGCACAATCCTTTCCGCGCAAACATAATTGGCAGGTTCTTTTTCTGTGCGGCGGAATGGTGCCAAGTCAATCATGGCAAGTAAAATCGAATCGTACAATTCTTTCCATCTTTTCTTTGCCAAGTTTCCCTGCCAAACTTTACCATCCAGATAAACTCTGCCAAACCAACTGTACCAACAATTCTTTGTCACACCAAACAACCCCCACACAAACAAACAGGCACAAATTAACTCTGCACAAAACAAACCATTCAACCAAAACCAAAAAGGGGCAAAACAAAACAAACAACTCTAAAAAATAAATCCGGCAAAATAAACTCGGCACAATAAAGCCACGCGAGGGTTACTCAAAAAAAACACCCCTGCACGAATCCACCCGTGCCTTATCAAACAGACAAGCGGTTTGGTAAGAGGAATTCGGCAAGGGAAAAGGGAAAAGTCTCTCGGCAAAGGGGATTTGCAAGGCGTGGTGTTGGAATAACGCAGATATGGATAAAACAAACCATATATGTAGGGATTATTGTGCAAAAATTGCATTTTTTCCAATGTTCACCCGCTATGTTTTCTATATCATAAGAGAAATTACGTTCTTTTTGTGCCAATGTACTTGACACAAAATTCCTTGCACAAAGTGTTTTTCACAAGGAATTATCCACTAAGAACGTTTTTACATAAATATTCAATGAACAAAGAGGTAAGAATCATGGGAATCGATCATGTCATTCAAAGAAATCATACGACACAAATCAATCTCACAAAAATCACCAGCGGACACATCTTGCAAAACGCACAAAAGCACAATACAAGAGCCGATACAAGGCTGGGCGATTCCAAAGCCAGATGGGTTGATCCGGAACGGTCACATTTGAACGAAACCATCGTATCGGCAACAGGAAATCTTTACAAAAAACTTTTGGAAGAGGTAACAGGAAGGAAATATTCCGACCGTACCTTGCAGGATGTAAAGAAAGACGAATTGTATTATGCAGATGGAAAAAAGGTTCGAAAGGATGCGGTCTTTGCCGTAGAAGAAGAAATGCGGTATCCGGGTGACCTTATCTATTGCCGATTAAACAAAAAGAAGCAGCCTGTTCCGGTTAATGTTGATGAAGAGATTGATGAAGAAACAATCAAGAACGAAAATCTCTTTTTAATGCCTGCTGACTGGGATGAATTTCATAAGTGGCAGGAGCGGACAAAACAGTTTCTTTATGATAACTATGGCGTAGACAATGTAGTGTCATTAGAAACTCACATGGATGAAAATGTTCCACACATCCACGCTTTGATTGTTCCACTTTACAAAGATAAGAACGGTGTCACACGACTTTCCGCAGACCGTGTTCTAAAAGGTGTGAATGGTGACTTAACCAACACGCGAGCTTTACAGACAGAATATGCCGAACGGTTTTCCGACATGGGCTATAAGCGAGGACAGATTTTTTCCGCACGGGATTACAACTCCAATACATTAAATCAAATGCGTGCCCTTGCTTCTCGCGTTATTTCTGGAAAACTTCCAGAAGATCGGGCCGAAGCAGAAAAGGAATATCGTTCTCTTTACGCAAAGTACACAGAAGTGGTCGAACAAAATCAAACCTATATGCATAGTAGTAAGACCATTGAAAAGCAATCCAAAGTCATGAGCGATCAGGCAAAAACAATCAAGGAACAGGAAGAACAAATCAATGCGCAGGAAGAACAAATTCATTTGTTGCAACAGTTGGCAAAAGCCGAAGAGGAAGAAAAGAAAGGCTTGGAACTCATGCCCGATCGAGAGGCGGCAAATGTTTATCTTTCGCTAAAGAACCGTTTGCGGGAAAGCGGACGAACGTATTTTGAAAAGACACTTGGTGTTGAACCCGCAAAAGACCTTAACGCAGAAGAACACGAAACGGCAATGGAAGGCCGTGACATTACACAAAACGAAGAGTGAGCTTAACTATTTATTATAATCAAGAAAGGACAAATACTTATGGCAGAACTTGGTGCAAGTACCATACGAATCATTGGCGGGACATACGCCCTAGCCGCAGAAACCGCAGTTTCCATGCAGGCGGTCTTGCAAATCCTGTTTGAGAAAAAGGAAAACGATCCCTTGGTCAGACATTTAAAGGCGGGCGGTGAAATCGGTTCGGACGTTGCAATTCCGCGAAAGATGATGAAAGAGTTTGAAGAAAAGTGTAAAGAGGAACATATCCCCTTTGACTTTCTGGAGCGGAATCGAGAGAGCGAATTTGTTACCGTCGCCTATCGTGACGTGCGGGAACATAAAATCAACGACTACGGCGAATTTGACCGAACCGATCCTGATCATCGTACCGTAAAAAACAGCGATCGGGCAAAAATTAAAAAGATCGAAGCCGACATCATGGAAGAATATAATCAGAACAATGCAAAGGATCATGCTATGACTGCCGAAGCCTTTCGTCAGCGGTATGCCGACGAAACAAAAATGCCGGTTACAGAGATTGCCGGACTAAGCGAGCGCGAGATGGCCGTTTTGCAGCAGCAGTTCCAAAAAGACTGGGTAGATAATACTGCCATACAGAAAGAGGACGGAACGTATTCCATCTTTATCAAAACAGAAGATAAGAAGCGAGAGAAGTCTTTTATTCCGTCAAAAGCCGACCTTTCCATTGCGTCCGCAAAGCTAATGATGGCAGATCCAAGAATCAACCGGTTTTTGCAGCAAGAAGAGGATTTAAACCGTACCCTTGACCGTGCGATTGACGACCATGGAGAAGGCATGGAAGGAAAAGTCCTTGCCGAAAATATCAATACCGATCCTGCCTCCATGGAAAAATTCGACAAGCGAAACTTTGTCATCTACTTTGAAAAAAAAGGAAACGTAACGGTATCCATTCAAAATGGTGACCGTTTATCAGAGACAAAATTAAATCTCTTTAACGAGAAGGATCAGAAAGACTTACGCGAGCTGATTAGTGAAATGCGGTCAAAAGAGATTCTGCCCGAAGTAGGAACAGATGAAATTCTAAAGGCACGATCAGCATATTTCAATCTGCAAGCTGATTCTAAAATCCCGCAGCAACAAAAGGACTTGATCGGAAATTTCCGTGCCAGAGAATACTTTAAGGAGTCGCAGGATAAATTGGCACAGTCTATCATCGAAAGCAAAGACTTAAAAGATGTGTTTTCCAAAGAGGAACGTGCAATCTTTCAGAGAGGTTTGTTAGCGGAAGAAAATCTTGCACTGGCAAAACAAAACTTCTTCAAAAGAAATCACAGAGAGCTGACACCAGAGGACGTAGAAAGTCCTTTGTATAAATCAGAAGTGCCGAAAGACTACCTATTAAAAGAGTTTCATGCAATCGATGAAAAGAATCGTCTGGCAGAAAAGTTATATCAGAATCTTTCTCCATTCGCAGATGGTCTGAACGAACATCTTGCAAAAGAAACAAAAGAGCTGGATGCAATGAAAGATTCGTTTAAAAAACAATACGACCATCTTGTGATTGACTTTACAAAGCCTGCTAGTTTCTACACGAAAGATAGCGATGTTTTTTTACGAAAGAATGGATATGATCCAACAGAACTTTCCAAAGAAGCAGCAAAGGGTGTAATTGATAGGTTTGATTCCGGTTATACTGCGGTTCAGAACAAACAGGATCACATCGAAGCAATTAAGGCGGAAGGACATGGTTCTTTCGGTGAACAGGTATTTGTAAAAAATTATCGTACCATGCAGGCAGTGAACGAATTATCTAAAAAGTGTGCCCCAATGGAAAATCTTTCTTATGAAGATTACTGTCGGGCAAAGGTGCTGGATCCAAAGATTGCTGCATCGACCATTGCCATGACCGACCGTGTACCGAACAGTGATGTTTTGGTACAAACCGTTGCACGAATTACCGACCGGGACGATCTGTTACAGAGCGACAAAGAGATTTACCAGCAGATTCAGGAAAACATGGAAGAAAAAGAGTCGTACATGAAGGTAAACGACCTTGGTCTGTTTTCCATGAACGCATCCTTCCAGAAAAAGGACGAGCAGGAACAACACCTTGACACAAAGGGAGTAGACGAAGAGGTGCAGAACTGGGAGGACATTGTAACACCCGTAGCCTTCCAAGTCTATCCAACCACGGAAACCAGCACGAAGTTCCAAACAGTAAAATGGGCGCGGGATACCAAAGAAGCGTTTACTTTATCTGCGGAACAGGCAAATACCATCTTAAAACAGAAGATAGCAAAGGGCGATCCAGAAATGGAAAAGCGATTTGCAAATGATTTTGTAACGCCGACCTTAGAACAGATGGATGAGATGGGCGCGTTTGGAAATCACACCGACAAACCAACAGACATCGACAAACTTCGTGGTAAGATCATTGATATTACAATGTGGGGACACGAACACAACAAAAAGTGGGACTCACAGGAAATAAAGGATCTTTTTGCTGCACAAGTTTCTCCTATCTTAAATGCACCGGGCAGACAAACCGATTCTCTTTTGAAAGATGATATGGTAAAAGAACTGTATTCCATGGGACGTGACATTTTAGCCGATGGAGAAGATGCAATCACTTATCATGCAGTCTCTCATATCAAGACCGGTACATACGAAGAAAACGACATCGACTACGATCATGTGGATTGGAACAACGATATTGATCAGGACGGTGTTCCAGATACTTCTGACTGGGCAAACAATACCGAAGTTTTTGACGATGAACACGAAGTCGATTTTGAAGGAAAAGCCAACGAAAAACGCCATGACGATCAGCACGACGACAAAGAGCCTGACATACCAGACACCGACATTGGCGATGATTTTGGGGACGATTTCTAACAATCAAGTGCCAAAAACAAAGATTGTATCTAAAAAAATACAAAAGAAAGGCAAAACAAAATCAGTCCGGCACAAAAACCGGGCTGTTTTTTGTTAGCTGATGCAAGGTTGGTTGCTATGTTACTTTTGTAAAGGCAAAAAAAAGTGAAAGAAAGGTGTTATTTTATGGGATTTTTCTCTTCCGCTCCAAAAGAGCAGAAAATTACAGATGAAGAACTGGAAGAAGCAGAACTTCACAAAAAATACAAGGAATTTACCGATGCGGAACTTCGTAACGTTGCGAAGGGAATGTATCAGTATAACACGATGCAGACGGCACGTTCTTTACATCAGGACATTAAGGACAGGAATACTGAAAAGATCAAGAACTCCAAGGAAACTGTCTTAAATAAAATCCGGGAACGTTTAACGAAACCACTTCTTTCCGGCTATACCCTGACCAAAGAGCAGGCGAATCGTGTGATCGAGTTGGTAAAGTCCTTGGCATGGGGATACGGAATCTTAGATCCTTTGATTGCAGATGATAGTATTTCCGACATTAAGATTTATTCGGCAAAGGACATTCGAATCAAGCGAAACGGTCAGAGAGAGGCGGCAAACGTCACCTTTGACAGTGAGGAAGATTGTCAAAACTTTATCACACGCATTCTGGAACGAAACGGTATTAACCTTGGCGCATCTAATGCGAACCAGACCTTTACCGACAGTTCACAGAAGCAGGCAATTCTACGAATCTCTGTTATTTCGGAACTTTTATGCGACAGTAAAAAGCCATGTATGGCGATTCGAAAGATTGAAAAGCAGAAATTGGGCTTAAATGAACTATCCGCACGAGGAATGTTTGGTGAAACGCCACGAGAGGATAAGGACGAAACATTAAAGCAGATCGCATCGTCCTTTACCATTGACAATCCTGTATTGTCCGATCTGATCCCGAAGTTTGTGATGTCAAAAGGACTTCTCTTTACAGGAAAGGGTGCATCAGGAAAGACAACCTTCATGAACGCTCTTTTGGATCTGATTCCACACGATGAATCCATCATGATTTGTCAGGAAAACTCCGAATTGTTCGTTAAAAACCACCCAGATTGCCTGTGTACCCACGTTGATGTAAACGGCGGCGACAGTAAGATTAGCTATACCTTGGGTGACTTAACACGAATGGGGTTACTCATTGACTTGGATCGAATCATTGTCGGCGAGGTCAAGCAGGCAGATGAAGCGGCAGGGCTATCCAAAGCATCTCTGACCGGACACAAGTGCTGGACTTCCGTACACGGCGAAAACTGCGACATGGCGATCGATAAGATGGCGGACTACATTTCGCAGGCAAATCGAAACTATTCCTTTGCAGACTGTCTTTCCATGTTACAGGGCTTTGAATACGTCATTCATTTGAGAAAGTTCCAGATTGATGAAGTCGTACACATCACGGGCTGGGATCGAAAGAACGAGACGTTAATCAAAGAAACGGTATACAAGATTTAACTTAACGAAAAAATCGGAGCAAAAAAAAGAAAGGAATTCCTAATGCAAAACTTCATGCAAGAGGCACGGGCCAGACCAAAAAAAAACAATTCCAATAAGCATAAGTGCGATTTTTGTTAGCTGATGCAAGTTGAGTCGCTATGTTAGTAATAACAGAAACAATATTTTTTTTCATTACAGAGAGGTAAATTCATCATGAAGAAAATCAACAAGGTACTCATTAACGCAAAGAACAAGCTGGATTACGGCGTGGATCAGGCAAAGGCAATCCTTACCCGCAAGGAAAAGGGACTAGATCAGGTCGTTATCATTCTGATTATCATTGCAGTAGCTGCCGGTGTCATCGGTCTGGGCTACACCTTTGCAAAGAATCAGACTAACACTCTTGGAACGAAAACAGGTGAAGCAATCACCAACTGGTTCAGCGGTAAGTAATTTACTTAGCGGTAAACTTCAACTAAGCACATGAAAGGAACAGTATGTTACAATTTTTTTCCACATCTGTTCCCGTACTAGAGCTTTTGATGATGTTCCTCATTCTGTCTGTTGCCTGCTTTTCTTTTTCGGAAATCTACAAGCGACAGACAGTCGTGGCATCACTTGTCAAAGCCTCTAAAGAAAAAGCAAAGAAAGAGCTGGAAGGCGAAGAAGTCTTTGAAGCCGAGTTCGGTCAGAACGAAAAAGTATCCATCATTCAGCGATACGATCGTTTGTTTTTCCTGTCCGGCATCCGAAAGATTTCAGGCAAGACGTATTTAATGCTTGCCTTTCTTTCGGCTCTTTTTTCTTTTATCATCGGGAACATTACAGACGGCATCTTTTTAGGGCTTTTCTTTCTTACCGCAACACTCGTCGGCTTCTACTTAAATCTTTCCATTCATTCCGGAAGGCGATATGCCGACATTGAAGAAAATACCCCTATGTTCATCGCAATCATGGCAAACTATTCTAAAGGTTCGTCTGACATTGTAACCATCATAAAGCACGCTGAACCGCGTGTGAGTGGTGCAATTCAGCACTTGCTTTCCGATTTTATCGCCAACGCAGACGCTTTCGGACAGACCGATCTTGCCTTTGACATTGCAAGAGAATCCGTAGAGAACCGTCAGTTACGAATCATTTTAGCCAACTTAAAGGCTTGTTCCCATTACGAAGCTAATTACGAAACCGTACTGAATCAAATTCTGCAACAGACCACACAGGAATTGTCTGTTCGAGAGCAAAGAAAGAACCTTTTACTGGAAGGAAAAGTTACGGTTGGATTGGTTGCCGTAATTACCGGTGTCATTGTCGTTATGATCGGACGGATGCTTGGACTGAATGTCATGGCAATCATGACAGGTAGCATGATTGGTAATGCAATCCTTTTTGCACAGGGAATTGTATATTTATTCGTTCTCTGTTTTCTTTTTTCGACGGGTAAGGAGCGATAAAACATGAATTTTTCAGACTTTTTCCGTTCTTACGGAAATATTGTTGTACTTCTTATCGTTTTTTTGGTAACGTTTGTTCTTATGCTTACTATCCGAAATGTCGTGGCTTTAATTTCGGCATTGATTGGAAAGTTATCCAAAAGGGCACAGAACAGTCCAAAGATACAGGAGTACAAAAAGCGAAAACTTGTGACACTAATTGAACAGGGTGCCGACTACTATTTAATGAAAGACGGTGTATCAGTGGATAAGTGGTATGCCTATAAATTCCTTTTGGCAGCCTTCTTTGGTGTAATCGGCACGTTAATGACCATCCTGTTTCGTGGAGCAGACGAATGGACGGTTCTATTATTCTTCGGCTTTCTCATCCTTGGTTTTTTCTTTCCCGATTTTTTCTTATATTCCAAGAACAAGTCGGGAAACGAAGCCATGTTACCGGACATTATGGAAGCAAGCCGATCCGTTCTGTATCGAAATCGAGCAGGAGAGTACATTGGTGATTCTCTAGCGTCCCTCTGCCAGATCGTAGAAAACGAACGCTTAAAAATCGCCTTAATTCAGCTTCGATTTAACATCACATCTGGTGTCAGCATTAACGATTCCATCTTGGAAATGGAGTCACACTTTAACAATGCCGAAATTGAATCCTTCTGCACGGTTATCCGTTCCTTACAGGATGTCGGACAGGCAAATGACGCTCTGGAAACTATGAAGGCAAATGTCGCACGAGAGCAGAACGCCGTCAATGAGCGATATGTAAAGAAATTACAATCAAAGGTACAGGTTGCCGGACTGGTTTGCTTTGGTGTTGCCGTAGCAGGACTCATTTTCATTTTGTTCCAGTTTATTAAAGCAATGGTAGGAAACTTTTAATAGAAAGGAGTGTTTTTTATGAAGTTTTTTATGAAAAAAGAAAAATTACAGAAACGCTTCTTTCTAAAACGTACCTTTCAAGAGCTTTTTCACAAAAAGGAACCCGGCACGGCAGTAGAAGCCATGATGGTCTTTGCAGTTGCCTTTTTAATCTTTCTTGTTGTGATGACAATGTTGCTTTCTGCCTTTGCCAATATCAACAGTCGTTGGCAGGCAAGACAGACGGCACGAGAATACCTTCTTGTTGCAGAAACACAAGGATATTTAACAAGCGACGACTTAAACAAGATGTCAAATCAGTTAGAAGCAGAAGGCTTATATAACATCGACTATTCCGGCACGACCACATCGAAAGTTCCTTATGGTGCAACGATCTATGTCCATTTTAAGGCGAACATCAAAGATCATACCGTCTTAGGTTCTGGACAGGCAGGTAGTCCATGGAGTGTTGGAACAAAAACGAACACCATTGAAGTCATTCGTCAGTCCACCGCAAAGCAACAGGAGTAAGATACATGAAAAAGAAAGAAAACGGTAATATGCCAATAATGTTAATTTTTGTGTTTTTTCTGATCTTTCTCCTGTTTGGAATTGCGGCAACCATGATGTCATACGCACAACTTATGACACATCAGCACGAGATTGATGATGATCTTTGCGATTCCGTCCTTTCCAGTATGATTGTTGATTTGGATCGGTACAATACGGCACGACAACAAAACGATATTCAGACCTCGACGAGTACAGATGAGATCGAAGCTATGCAGGCACAACTTTCTGCAAAAACTGACGAACAAAATCAGCATCGTACCAATGCCACAAAGGCAAAACAAGACGTAACGGCCTATCAGAAACAGGCAGACGACTTGGAAAAACAGGCAAAGTCAAAGGACAACGATGCAATTTATGCGGAGCAAAGGGCCGCTGGTTATCAACAGGAAGCAGAGCAACATAGAAATATGGTGAAAAATTATCAAATGGAGCAACAAAACCTTGAACAGCAACGTTCTTACTATTTCAGAACACATGAATATTATTATGCGTATCAAATAGACGCGAAAATCCAAAATTTGACTTTCGAAGAACGAAGAGAGCAAGAGCAAGTTGACTCCTTTAATCGACAAGCCGAATGGGAAATGCAAGAGGCAAGACGTGATCGTGACCAAGCCAATTCTTTACGACAGGAAGCACAGGAAAAACGTGTTCTCTCTGCGCAGGCAAGCCAAAAAGCCAATGCAGAAGAGAATGCCGCAAAGGCGCTTCAACCAGAAATTGACCACTTAAATCAGCAGCTTGCTTTGTTAAATCAGAAGCCAACGGATCAGGTTGCAGTTTATTACCAATCTGTTGATCATTCGTTCTCCTTGTATAAGTCTTGTTTTGACAATGCGAAAAAGCAAAACAATCCTGCTTTCTTCCAGAACTTTTCGTATGACACCTATATCCTCTACGAAGTGGATCCGGTACAGAACAAAATTACAGTTACATCGTTTTCGCCAAACGGACAAAAGACCGTGACAACCGGACAGTGTGGTTCGGTCTATACTCCAGACGGTAAACAGGTAAAAGAAACAAGTGCCTATGCAAAAGTTTCCTTTGCCGTAAAAACCTATTTTCAAAACATTCCGGCAGAACAAAAGGCAAGAACGATTTACTGCACGGTGGATCAAACGAAGTATTTGCAAAAGTAACAAAGTTTTTTGTTAGCTGATGCAAAGTTAGTTGCTATGTTAAAGAAAAAAAAGAAGCTAAAAACAGAAAGGAAGTATCACCTTATGTTTCAGAAAAAGAAAAAGACAGAAACATCCACAATAGAACCGGCAGTATCAGAGGTACAGGATTTCACACAGGAAGCTATACCGGAAGATGCGCCAAAGAAAAAGAAGAGAAAGAAGAAGGTAAAGGGAGAGCCGCACGAACTGACCGTAAAGTCATTTCTTGTACCAATGGTTGTAGCACTCGTCTTAACCGGCGGCTTGTATTTTGCCATGAGATCGGAACTGGAAAACCAAATCATCAAGGTTCCGGTTTTATATGCTGTAAAGCAGATTGAACCAAACACCTTTATCAAGGCATCGAAGTATCAGGACTATTTTACCGTCAAGGAAGTGGACAAGACCGCCGTTCCAAAGGAAGCCATTAAGCAGCCATCCGACCTTCCAAACAAGGGGCTTTATGTCAAAAAGCAGCTCTATCAGAACGAGATGGTCACAAAGAACGACATTGCAAAGACAGATAAAGCAATGACAAAGTATAAGGACGGCTATGTAAAGACTTCCATCGCAACCTCTTCCTTTACCAACGCCATCAACGGAACAGTTCGTCGTGGTGACATTATTTCCATTTATGGAAAAGCAGGGACAAACGGTGATGACAACACATACGAAAAGTATGGCGAAAATCTCTATGTAGAAGCCTCTTATGATAACAATGGTGTGGAATGTACCAAAGACGGTGAGATTGCAACATCCTTTACCGTCTGGATAGAGCCGGGCGATATTGACAAGATCAATCAAGCCGTAGCAGTCGGCGGTTTACAGTTGTACATCAACGGTGCGGAGGCAGAGTAATGGATCAGTTGGAAAAGGAAACCGACAAGGAAGTCGTGACCGATAGCAAAGAAGTCGAAAAAACAGACGACTTGGAACGGGAAAAGAAACGCCATTCCACGTTAACCGTCGCCCTTCTTGTTTTTCTCGCAGCATTACTTTTGTCCTTCTTTGTCGCTTTTCTGTTTTCGACCTTTACCCGTCCCAAGGAAAAACCGGTTGTTACCAGTACGACAAGCTATACCTATGATGACGAACCAAACGTTTGTTCTTCTTGTGGGCAGGTGCATTCCTGTGGTGCAGATTGTACAGAAGGGAATGGTTGCACGTCTTGTGGCACAAGTGACAAGGCCGAAACTGAAAGCGCAAAGTGAGTGAAAAAAGAAAGCAAGCCTTCCTCGTAAAATAAGGGGAACGCTTGTTTTCTTTTGTGCCGCTACGATTGTACTTAATTTAATACAATCTTTTTTGCAACAATTCTAGGACAAAACGGGAACTTTCACCTATGTTATTTATGTATTTAATTTTTTCATATTATTTATTTTCTATTTTAATTTTTGCGCGGGGGAATTCTGCGCGCACATGAACCAATTCACCTAGCACTAGAAGGGAGAGAAAATTATGAAAGCAAACAAAAAAGTAATCATTCCAGTTGTTGCAGCCGTTTGTGCTGCGAGTCTTGTGGGGGGCGGTCTTGGTGTAAAGACCTATCAGAGGAATCAAGAGATCAAAGCCGAGGAAGCCGCAGAAAACAAGGAATACGCTTCGATGAAAACCGCATACAAGGACGCTGAACAGAAGATTAAGTATTCCATCTTCGAAGATAGCACCAACAAGGGAAACACCGAGGCGCAGGAAGCTCTTCGAAAGAAGGAAAGCGACAAGCTCTTATCCTATAAGAAAAAGATTAGCGACAAAACCATGTCCGATCAGGACAAAAAGGACTATAAGAAGTTCTTAAAAGAGGTGTCAAAGAAGTATCAGGATTCTGCATCTTTCCTGTCAGAGGTTTCCGCATCCATTTTAGCGGAAGATACCGCATCCCTTGGGGAATACTATACCGACGACCTAAAGACAAAGGACACTTCATCCAAGGCAGACTTTGAGAAGGCACAAAAGGCAGGAGATTATCAGACCGCATACAACTGCCTCACTGCGATTAGTAATAACTTTGCAACGGCAACAAACAATAAGGCTGCCGCAGAACAGGCTGCCGCAGAACAGAAGGCTGCCGAAGAACAGAAAGCTGCCGAAGAGAAGGCTGCAACAGAATCCGCCGCAGCAGAAACCAAAAAGAACGCTAAGAGCAAAGGAAAGAATGGCGGAACGACCACTGCAAAGAATGGAACGAAGAACGGAACGAACGGTTCCGGTGCCACAGCAAATAACGATACGAGAAGTGAAAGTGCAGGAAGTGGTAAGGATTGGAAGCATAGCCCAATCGACTATTCACATTATTATAAGAAGGATGAAGTACCGGACGGGTATCATATGTATGTGGGAGCTCTAGGAGGCGTTCCACTGAAAAGAACCGATGGTGAAATCACTATGCAAGAAGCACAGGCAATCATAGCTTTTCACCCGAACCAAAAAATCATAGATTATGAAATGCCCATGCCGGATGGTACCACCTGTCATAGGGCACTAGCTACAAATGGCGACATTAAAAATGGGTTTAATCCTATTATTGAGTGAATACATATAAAACTTTCTCCTTTCTAACCACAAAAAATGCTGCTTCCATAACGGAGGCAGCATTTTTTTAACCCTTTCGCTTCGAAAAGCGATACATTAGAATAATGACGTTAACGCCATCTTCAAAAGATCACGAACAACGTGAAATTCCAGTCGCATATGCATACGCATACGCAAAAGACCGCAGCAACCCATCTCTGAACGGTAATGCTGCTCCAGATTCGTGATAATCGACGGATCATTCCATAGCATAACGGCAATTTTGATTGCGACAAGAAGCATCAGTACATAAAATGTACCGAATGTTAACTTCCTAAGCAATACAGTGGTTTCGTCCCTTCTCTTCTCCAGCAGTAAAGCCTGCTCTCTTCTTCTTCCTCTGCTTCTTCCTCTGGAACGGCTTCTCATGGCATTTGCCATAACGTTTGACATAAAAATTTCTTCTTCACTTAAAATTCTCATAGTTTTTCTCCTTCCCCTGCATAATGGCAGGAACGGTCGAAAGAAAATTCTGTAATCTGTGAACTCCTTTCGAAATAAATATGTGATATATAGAAAACATAGCGAGTCTTTGTTTGGGAAATGATTTTTTTGTTAGCTGATGCAGGTATGGTCGCTATGTTAAAGATGTAAACGAATATTTCTGCAAAAGAAAGGACAAATACGATGAAAATGTTAGCAAGAGCGCCTACCAAATGGTTTAGAACGGGATTCGCCGTCTGTCTTTTTCTAAGTGTGTTCGTATTGACGAAACCACTTACCGCAGAAGCCGGATGTCATAATGCTAGTTGCGGATGTCGTGATTGGGGTATCGATTCCTGTAAAGGCGACGTGTCCTGCTGGTATAGCACATGGGGTAGTCATTGCAGCGGGCATAACTGGGACGATGCTTGGAGTAAGGCAGGAAACTGTGAGAAAGCCCCAGAGATATGGGCACATTGTGGCCTTTGTAACAAGTGGGTTTCATTACCCGGCTATACGGCACGCGGCCATAACTGGTCTGCGTGGACGCCTTACAATGCTAATTCTCATATCAGCTACTGCCAGAACACAAGCGCACAAACCATTTCCGGACTTCCCGGCGGAAGAACTGTTACAATCTACAATGCCTGCAACAAAACGACAACCGCTCCTCATGACTGGAGCGCCGTTTATGACTTGAAGGACGGAAACCAGCACGCATGGAAATGTACAACTTGTGGATATGTCTATAAAGAAAAACATGACTGGACGAACTGGCAGGACAACGGTGACGGACGTCATGTAAGACATTGCAAGGTTTGTGGTCGCACGGAATACGGGGCGCATACCTACGGTGACATCAAGATGGAGGGTAGTCAATCTTCCACTCATGATAAAACCGTTACCTATTCCTTTGGTTGTACGACCTGCCCGCGTGTAGAACACGTTAAGCTAACCCTTCATGTATCAGGAGTCAAAGAAAAAGGAACAGAATCCTCCCGTTACAAGAAGTCCGGACAGTGCCCAGTATCGGAAAGCGCCGAATATTACACCGGCACGGGAACGGCTGAGTTTTGGTCGGACAACAACAAGAGTACGAACAACAAAATCGTTTCCCAAAGTGTAACCGTTGACGAAAACACGGGCGACCGCACCAGTAAAAACGTGAATGACAAGGCGAGTGGTAACACAAATACCTTCACTTGGAACAAAGACGAAGGTATCAAGTATTTCCGCTACACGGTAACGGACGCACGAGGGCATACCTATTCCATTGCAACGGACTATTCCTATCTTCTGGATCATACGCCGCCGCAGATTTCGGTTTCGGTGAATCTTCCCGGATGGGTGTCGGGCAGTCGCACAAACTCCATGGCTTGGACAGAAAATGCCGCAACCGTAAAAGGCAGAAGCTCGGACAGTGGCGAATCCGCTTGGTCGAACAAGGAAAACCCGACGATTACGATTAACTGTACGACACACAACTTGGACGATTCGTCTGAGGCTTACGACCACATGAAAGAGATTCGTCTGTACAAAAAGGTAAAAGAACCATCGGGAATTGAAACCATCGCTTTACTGAAAGTTTGGAAGAACACACGATCGGCGGTCTATACCATTCCAAAAGGACGAGAAGATGTCGAAAAAAACATCGACGGAAGTGAAAATCTGTACGGTGAAGGCACGGGAACGTACTATGTTGTTGCAATCGACGACCTGAACAGGCGGGCAATTAGTAACGACTCCTGCCCGGAATTGATTGACACAAAGTCTGTTTACAACGAGTTGGCAAAGAACAACGACTATGACTACGGTTTGCAAGCTGATTTCGGTTATGACGTAAACCATGTCACAGTAACACCCCTTACGGTTCACTTGGATTATATGCCACCGAAGATCAAAGATTTGACGGGCAACAATTCCGACAACAGTAGCGATAAACGAATTGTAAACTCAGTTCTCCAGTACCGTATGTCGGATAATAATGACGGGCGCGATGGTGAAGAAGTAAATGATAACAGTGATTTAAGCAGTATTACCATTTACGGATACACCTCGGACAAGCAGAAGCATACGATTGCATCGTATAGCCGAAACTGGGACGATCCTTTCCAGATTACCATGCCAAACAACATTGGCGCATTTACCCTTTCAGGGGAAGGCGCAAACTGGATTGGTGGATCGGACACCAAAACCCTTTCCCCGGGGCAGATTTTGTCCCTGTCGTTCCAAAACGATCCTTGCGTCATATCCCGCCAGACCAGTACCCTAGGAGACATTGTTTTGGATTGTTCCAGAACACCGGGGCTTTCAAACATTCAGTATGAAAGCTATTCCATTGAGGTAATGGATCGAGCAGGAAACAAAGGTTTTGCAAATCACATTCGAACCACGCAGTCACTCACAAACACATTGCATACCACAATCGATCGATCAAGCTACAAATGATTGGTTGGGCGGTAAAAGGAAGAAGAAGAAAGGACAGGCAAAAGAAAGAAGTTGTACGGCAAAACGTATGACTTCTTTCTTTTTGCTTGTTCGCTTTTTTTTGTTAGCTGATGCAAGGTTGGTTGCTATGTTAGAGATAAGAAAGGTGGTTTTAATGACAAAATCCGAAAAAGAACAATTTCACAAAATAGAACGTAAAAAAAATGATCGTGACGATGTATATTTCGCAAACCTTCCAATAAACGAACAGAACGACGTTTTATTTGTGCCAGACAAGTTCCCAAAAAAGAGACCAAAAAGGGCACAAGAAAAGGTACGAGAAAAGATGCCGAAACTCTCGCCAGAGGAAGAAGAGAGACTTCGTTCTGTTATACAGAAGCATGGCGAATCACTGAACAAGACATCTAATCCGAACATTCCAATGTTTCAAGACCGTTGCGAAACAAAGGAACGTGCAATAAACGACAAGGAACTGCAACAGTTGATTCGGTATTTTGTGGAAATACAGAAAGAGTACGGCATTATCTTAGCGGAACAGGAAGAATTGATCAAAAACTACCGTGATTTAATTTCCAAACAGACCAATCTGTTAGCGGAAGTGATGGAAACGATAGGAAAGGGGAATTTATGACAGACGAAATAATAGCATTTCACAACATGATCCTTTCAATGGAAGGAAAAGAACCACCACTTTTTGTAGTGCAGCTTTCCGGTACAGAAGAAGAAAAAGACTATGTGTACGAGAAGGAAAGGGAATTTGTCACACAGGCAGGATATGACGCAAAGTACAAAAAAGACATTTCCGAAACGCTGTCCTTTTCAGGTACAATCATTTTCTGCGACCATGCACCAAAAGACACTCTCATTTTCCCAATCGATTGTACCTTTGCAGAAAACGAACTTGTTCCTGCGTGGGTAAAGGACTTTATCGCAAAGACACATTTTACTGGTGTTGCTGGAAAAGACCTGATGAACGATCCTCGATTTTCCGACTTAAAACAGTCGTATGACCATGATCCTATCGGCACAATTACAAAAACAATCCTTACCCATTTCAAAACGGGGAAGGGCGCTGCTTTTTTATCATCTGACTTGAACTGGTTAGAGCAGGAAAATGATCAAAAGAAAACTGAGAGCGACGACACGAACGTGACCACCGCAGAGCAGGAAGCAAAGCAGAAAACCGAACTTGACACAAAAGTTGAAACGGAAACAACGAAAACCGACGAACCAAAGGTAACGGAAACCATCGAAGCAAAGTCCGAATCAGAAGTTGAACAAAACGATTCTGGTGAAGAAAAGACATCAGATTTTGTAACAGATTCTGCGAAAGAACCAAAGGTGTCAAGTTCCGTGACCGTACAGGAAGTACAGAATGTAACACAGGACGTACAGAATGTTTCGAAAGAATCTGCAACTCCAGAACCGCCAAAGCCAGATACCGTAGCCGAAGCTCCGAAGAAAAAGATCGAAAAAGAAACTCTTACTCCCGAAGAAGAGGCGGAGAATGAAAGCCTGTTAGCGGATCTTGTTGCAGACTACAAAAATGCAATCCAGTCCGTTCGTGATACCAGAAACCCCGGCTTTCGAATCATCGAAAAAAAGCTGAATGAGTGTATCAATAAAAACGAGTTTAACACTCAGTTCTGCCGTATCTACATGGAAATCTCCAATGATTACAGTACCGCACTTTATGCAGCTTTGTATGCTCTGGATAACAAGACCAAGGAATTCCGTGAAAAGATTACCCACAGGGTCGCTCACTTCGGTTGTCCGCAGTGCGGAAACGAATGGGACGAAGATTTAACCTTCCGTCCAAAGGGCTTGTGTGAAATTACTTGTCCAAAATGCGGGCAGGGAAGAATGTTTGAAGTGTGAAGAAATTTAGAAGTTGCCAAGAAAAATGTTTTTAGAAAGTAGGTATTTTTATGGAAAAACCTGTAATTGGAACTTATCAAAATCATATTTTTCTTTCCGGAAGAATTACCGGAATCTATGAAAACCGCCACGACGAGGTACGTCTTGCCCTGCTCGTTCCAAGACGAAGAAGAGATGAAGAGGGTGTCAGTCGTATCGTTCGTGATGACGACAAGAAGATCGTCGGAAATCTCTTCTTAGTGCGATTCTTTGACGGCGCAGCAGAATCCTTAAAAGAGCGTTACGAGGTTGGCGACTTTGTAAACGTTGATGCCATCGCCATGACCGCACGAAATCGCTATACTTGTACCGACACCATCGAAATCTGGGGCATTTCCATTTTCCCAAAGGCTGCAAACGGTCATTTTGTACCTGATCTTTCCACCGCTTCCTTTGTCGGCAAGGTAGAATCCGTTTATAGCGGAAAAGGAAGAAATGGATACGATTTTACCAATATCACCATTTACACGAATGTCGATAAAACAGTCATTCGGCAGGATCGAACCAAGGGAGAGGAAAACTTCCACACTTACCTGACACTTGGTGTATTTACAGAGGAAGCAATGTCCCTTGCAAAGACATTAAACAAGGGTGACTGGATTTCTTGCAGCGGATCTGTTCGTTCCAGAAAGAACGGTGAAATTCGACGAAATACAATCGGTATTACAAGAATCGAAAAGTTGGAAGATGTGCCAAATGACGACACATCCAAGCAGGAAAATGGTACAGAGGAAAGCGAAAAGCCGGAAGGTAGTACTAGTGTCCCCGTACCAGAGCCAACAAATTCTGAGGAAGTGTGATTTATATGCGTAAAGATACCATACGTCGCATCATCACAGTTTTTGTTCTTATCACAGCTTTTTCCATCGGATTAACCGCACTTCTTTTCCTTTTCAAAAAGAAGAAGCGAACGACCGTTCCAAAAACGAACGAGACAAAGCTCTATGCCGTTGTTCCTATGGAAAAGAGCCAGCTAATAAAGAACGATAGTCCAGCAGACTTTCAGTTGGTTGAGGATTCTACCTTTGTGTTTTTAACGAAGCAGGTACTTCGTGCCAATAAAGACAAAGCGTACCTTACAATTACCTTTTCCGATGGTACAGGAATTTGTTTCCCTAGCAGTTCTTACCAAAATTCTGCTACCTACGGAAAAATCGACAAAGAAGGAATCATCACAAAGGAGCTGGAATATATCAAGGTAAACGGAAATACCATTACCGTAACCGCTCCGCCAAATGGCATCAATGAACTGTCCGCAAAAGTGTTGCAAAAGATTCCCGATAAATATCAAAACGATGGACTTAGTGTCACGTTAGACGAAGGGGCAAACGTTGGAACAATCGAAATAACCACCATGCCAAACGAGGACGAACTGGAATCTGTTAAAGAAATCCTTTCGGTTATTGCATCCGACATCCCAAGCAACATGACAATCACATGGACGGTGAACGACAATACAACCCTTAAATCAGTTGGTGCAAATCTCCACTGACTGCTCCCGACGGCTAAAGCCGCGGGGCTTTCTGGCAAAAGTGTTGTAAAGAAAAAGAAGAGAGGTTTTCAAGTAAGCCTCTCTTCTTTTTGTACTTTTTTTCGTACAATTTTTGAAAAGACGCGGACAAAACAAATCTTTTCCCCTTAATTTTTGTAAAATGAAAATAAAAAACAAAAAAAAGGAGGAAAAACTATGACTTTATTACCAGAAAAACATGAAGATACGAAGGAAACAAAAGACACACAGACAAAAAACGAAACAAAAGCACACGAAGAGACTTCCGCACCGGTTTTTCATCGCGGGGCAAAACACCACAAACTAGGGTAAAGAAAGGAGGAAACTTATGCGAATTTTAGACGATGACGAAATTGACCGTGACCGAATGAACGATGCCGCAGAAAAAGAGCAGCGTGCCGAACAAAGCTCCATGGAGTCCGAAAAGAAACGAAGGATGATCGAAGAACACGTTATTCGCTTTGTTCAGGGAAATTCCCGTGGACGGCAGCGTTTTTTACAAACCATGATGAACGTTCAAACCAAGCGGGTTGCAGGACTTATGACAAATAATGGACTATCTTTTTCGACACGGCACGGCTGCGAACGGATGCGGTTTATCAATTACGAGATCGACACCAAGGAAGAAGGCTGGCGAAAAAAGAACATGATTGAAGTCTATGAGCTTCCTTTTTCCGTTCCTGACCTGATCCGCCCAAAAGATATGTTATTTCTTACCTTTCGCCCTTATCTTTTGGATTGCGACGAAAACGGACATTTGATTCCACGAGCCTTTACTAGTTCTTATGAAGCAGATGTTTGCGCTTTATACGACTTTGACAATAAAGCCTATGTCGTAAAGAACATCAACGACATCATTAAAGAAACCTTTTTGGTAGGCGAAGAAGAATACAAGAACTTCGACTACGGATACGTTCCAATCCAGTAAGATTGTATTAAAAAAAATACAAGGACATTTTTCAACTTTGCTCCTTTTCTTTTTGATGAACAGAATAATTTTTGTTTTGCAAAAAAAAAGGAGGGAAGGACTATGCAATTCACCGGAACGGTACAGACTGTCAACGAAAAAGGAAATGAAACGATATTTACAGTAAAGAGCAGCGACGCACGATGCGCCCGTGCAAAGTACGGCCGTGTGCTTTGCGTGACAAATAATTGCGATGTGATGAAGTCGCTTCCAGCACGCTTTGTTGGAACAGTACGGGGCGCAACAGTCCTTGTTACAAGCGTTACACCTATCTGGATTGACGAAAAGAAAACCTTGAACTTTCTTTGCCAGAAAACAGGCGGTTTGGTCAAACGTTCTTTCTTACAGAAAGTGATCGCAGTTTATGGAAAAGACTTATTTTCCATGAAGCAGGAAGATTTTTTGGAACGTGCCTGCAACGACTTTCCGAACAATCGTGACATCTTGCCGGAACTTTCCAAAAAAATCTTTTGCCCAATCAATCCGCTATCCGACCTACAAAAGTTGTTTGCCGGGAAGCGGGTGGATCGAAAAACCCTTACCATCATCTATGAAAACTATGGGGAAGAAAAAGCGGTCGAAAATGTAAAAAAGGATCCTTATCGAATTTGCTTGGACTGCGGAATCCCGATCGGGGTTGCCGATCAGATCGCAAATGCCGAAGAGTGGAAAAATACCGACCGCCGCAGGATCGAGGGGACGATTCGATATGCCCTGTCCCATGCCGAAAAGAACGGACACACTTATGTGACAGGAAAGAAATTGCTTTCCGTGTTACCGCAGATGAACGCGCGATCGTTTGATTCTATTGTCCTTCCTGTTACACCGTTACACATCGCTAATGCGCTTTCGGAAAGTCACGAGTTTGCCATTTCGGATGACGGACATATTTCTTTTTCCAAAACAAAAAAGCAGGAAGAGTTTTTGGCCCGAACCTTCCTCACCAAAACACAAACGTTCGATCAGGTCACAGAAAAGGACATTGACGACATCGAACATGAACTTGGTGTGACCTTCGGTGAAGAACAAAGACGTGCCTTTTTTGCTTTAAACGCACAGATTTCCGTTTTGACCGGAGCGCCCGGAACAGGAAAAACAATGGTTACAAACGGAATTTTACGGCTCTATCAGAAGAAGAACCCAAATGCAAACCTTACCCTTTGTGCCCCAACCGGTCGTGCAGCAAAACGACTGATGGAATCCACAGGACAGTTGGCGCAGACCGTACATAAAACACTTGGACTTGTTCCGGGTGAACACGCCAAAGAAGAACATTTGCAATTCAATCAGGCACATCCGTTACAAAGCGATTTAATCGTTGTTGATGAATCATCCATGCTGGATACGGAATTACTGTTCGATATTTGTCAGGCAATGAAACAAAATACAAGACTTCTTTTAATCGGGGACGAGGATCAGCTGCCATCTGTCGGCTGCGGAAACTGTCTGCACGACATCATCGCATCAAATCTGGTACCGGTGTTCCGTTTGACGGAAATCTATCGTCAGAAAAAAGGATCGGGCATCGCTTTTGCTGCAAAAGATTGTATCAAAGGAATCCGCCCGAATCCAAGCGACGATTTTTCTATCATCGAAGTTAATAGCGAAAAGGAAATGCAGGAACGTTTGGTCAAGGAATTTATCAAGCGATACGATGAAAAAAATCCTTACAATATCCAGATCATCGAGCCGACCAACCAATCCGTGCAGGAGACAAATACCTTGATTCACACTGATGTTTTCCAGCGACCAAAGGGTGCGATTGTTTGTGGCGACAAGGTAATGTTTACACGAAATGTCTACGATCCCATAAAGCCGGAACAATCTTATGTAAACGGAGAACTTGGCGTTTGTGACAGTACGATGAAGCTGGGGCTTTCCATTTTCTCAGAAGATGAAGAAGAAAAACTCGTATCAGAGGAAAACAAAACGGATGTCCGTTTAGCCTATGCCTGCACGGTACATAAGTTTCAAGGTTCTGAGGCTGATACCATTCTAATCGGGCTTCCCCTTTCTGCAACACGCATGATGAACCGGAATCTTTTGTACACCGCAATTACACGGGCCAGAAAAAAGGTGGTTATTGTGGTAGTAAAAGACGAATTTTATGAGGATATTTTGACACAGTGCGTGACTAAAAATGCACCAAAACGAAACACGAGGTTGCTTAATTTAATGAAAAAGGGAGAGTAGATTTATGAAAATGACTTTTGATGAATACGATCAACTGATGGAAAAATACACAAATATGAATCCACCGACACGGGCGTATGGTTTAACGCCCGCCAACAAAGAGACCATGGAAGCCGATCCTGATCGGTATATCCATTTTATGATGTACTTATCCTGTCAGCTCGATCCAAACGATGTTTTTTACAACCGCTCTGCGGATGCTGCAAAAGATACAATTCGCTGGATCAATGCGTTTCTGCGAGATCATCTGGAGCTGATTGATTCACCGGACATGAATTCAGATGCGGATTCAGAAAGCAACTTGTAAGAAAAATTGTGGAGGCAGCTCATGTATAAAACAAATTGGTATCTTGTATCGGACGACACCAATCAGGAATACTGGGGAACATCCCCGTCGTTTCTTTTTCACAATGGTAGTAGAAACGAAAAGAGCTATTTTGTTGGCGAGAAGGTGCTATGTTTTTCCATGGGTGGCGAGAAATGGATTGTATCGGAATAAATCATAAGAAAATATGCAGAATAAATATGCAGAACGAAAAAGATATACCAACTGAATACGAAATCAAAGTCTCACGAAAACAAAGAAACAAAAGTATGTGGCGGTATCGGAAGAAAATGCAATCTCTTGGACTGTCCTATTCCAAAGAAGAGCGATGCTATCGCGCCGTTATATCCGATAAAAAACTTTTGCAGAAAATCGAAAGGTACTGTTTCTGGCATAATTTACGCTTCGAGATTTGCAATCTTTTCAGTAAAAGAAGTTCGGATTACAGAAAAGTCTTTTTCAGCACTTACCCGCCAATTTTCAAAGATTTGTACTTTTGTGCCTATTGTGGAAGATTGTACAAGAAAAGTATGATTACAATCGACCATCTTTATCCGGTCGCAAAAGTACATTCAAACATTAGATTACAAGAATATTTACAAAAAATGGGAGCTTCGTCTGTCAATGATCCAAAAAACCTTGTCCCTGCCTGTTTAAAATGTAACCAAAGAAAAGGAACGAAAGTTGGATTATGGACATTAAGAGGTAAAATCGGGCAACATCAACGCTTATGGATTGTGCGATGGATTGTCCGAGTGGTTCTCGTTCTAGTCGTTGTAGGAATCGTTGTTAGCAATACTTCTTTTGTCAGGGAGATAAGGTCATGGGTGATGGAATTATTCGTAAAACAGTTGTATTCAGCGTATGGTGCATAGTTATATCTATTGGTATTCGGATTCCGTTGATTTGAATATTCATAGTTTCCTCTCTTTCTATCCTGTTTTTAGGAAAACGGAAAGGAAAAAATCCCTTCAAACAACTTGTATATAAAAAACATAGTATGCAAATTATTAATCCAAAAAATGTGCAAAAACGCTTATTTTTTCATCACGCTGATGGGCACAAAATCCGTTTCATTTCCATCAGCGAAAACCGATCGACAAGATAAGGATTTAAGTTCTTATTCCTTGGATCAAACATCATAGTTTGCAGAGCTTCGGCCCTTGTCATCGGTTTTTTATACGACCGTTCTTCTGTTAAAGCACAATATGTATCACAAACCGCAACAATCTGCGCTGCCAGAGAAATGGAGCGAAAATCATCGTGATGATGGGCTGCAACATCCCTTTGCATGGGAAGGGCGTGTTTTGGCAGAGCCTTCTGTGCCCAAAGAGTGTGCTTTTTCATTACATCTCTTTCTTCTTCTGTTAAAGAGCGATCCAGCAGAATTAGTTGTTTTGGTACATATAGTTTTCCAATATCATGTGTCAAAGCTGAGAGTAACACCTCTTTTTGAAAACGTTCCGACAGTTCTTCTTCATCTTCCTCTTCGGAAAGATACTGTAAAAAAACTTGTGTCGCATCTCTTACACGAATGGAATGCTCGTAGGTGTTGCTACGGGATTCCTTTAATTTTAGCATTGCATGGTCACTTTCTTTTTTTGCAAGTTCATAAGCGTTCAAAATATATCCTCCAAGTAAAATCTCTCCCTTTAACATAGCAACCAATCTTGCATCAACTAACAAAAATTGCTAACTGATGCAAAAAATTACCAGCTGATACAAAAAATTGTCAGCTGATGCAGAGTGAGTTGCTATGTTACTTATAGGTTAGATAGGCGAGAAAACCCACGATTTTAACCGTGAGAATGATAGCCTCCTTCTTTTCAACCGGAGGGAAGGGTATCTGCTTTTTTGTTAGCTGATGCAAGGTTGGTCGCCATGTTATAAATTAGATAGGCGAGAAAACCCACGGTTTTAACCGTGAGAATGATAGTCTATCTCAATAAATACCGTAGGGCATACGGAAATTTACGCTTGTGGACACTATATAAGACGAACCAACAAGACAACTTGTTCGGAACGCAGTAATGGTTGAAGCAAGAATCCCACGGCTTTAGTCGTGAGGAGTGTCAAAAACAAGATTATAAATACCGTAGGGCATACGGGAATTTACGCTTGTGGACACTATATAAGACGAATCAGCAAGGCAACTTGTTTGAAACGCGGCAGTGGTTGAAGCAAGAATCCCACAACTTTAGTTGTGTGGAGTGTCAAGACAGAAAAAAGTCTGCGGTTTCGACTGCAAGAAATGTAAAAAAGCGTTCAAAAGAAAGGTAGTTTTTTATGGAAGAAACAAAAATTACAGGTAATACAGATTTTACAGATGATGTGATTCCTGCACCTCAGCCTACGACAAAGGAAGAGGACACACCAAGCACCGTTTCAGTAAACGGCATGGATGTCGATGCAGAACTCATCGTGTCACTCATCAATTCGACCGATAAAGATGGATACAGTCCTTGTCTTGTAAACGCATCATTGGAACGATTTACCAACATTCAGCCGGAAAAGACACTTTCCGACTACACCGAGGACGAGCGTACTTATATTGACGGCGTGGACTTATCAAATTGCGCCATCAATATTCATACCTTTGACGGTGATCTGGTCAATCTGATTCTAACCTTTGATTCTCCAAAGGATTCTTACCTTCGAGAATTAAATGAGCTTTGCAATCGTTATCGAATCGCAGCGGACGAACTGACCGCAAAGGAAACAGATGACGCTGCCGTTAGTCTGACCATCACCATCGTTCCAAAGGACTTAGACGGACGTGCCATGGTGACATTAACCCTGCCAACTCTGTTTTGCCGAACATTATCTGACGATGGGGAAAACGCTTCCATGCTTCTCCAGTTCCACATGGGCTGCGTTGACTTCTTAGCAATCAATGTTACAGACGAAGAAGTAACAGAGATTACTTCCGACATTATGCGACAGGAAGAAATGGGAACAAACGGACAGTTGTTCGAGGAGTAATAGAAAGAAGAATAAGAGAGAGAAGGAATGAATTTTCCTTCTCTCTTGTCTTTTCTTTTGTGAATCTCGGCAATTTATTTTGAGGAATAAGCCATGAAGTATCATTGTTGCTGGGTGTATGTTAGAGATTTAAATGCTTGGACTCTGCATCCCGAAGATGAATATTTTACGATGCAACTGATGGCAAAAAATGTCCATATTGGAGGGATTTTATGAACTTAAAAGAGCGGAAAGAAACATCCGATAAGAACCGAGTTTTTACACCGAAAGAACGAACCATGGTTCGACAAATGCTCGAACTCCATAACGACGCACACACAATTGGGTATGTAATGGGACGAATTGCGAGAATTGTTTGTGAAAAACAGGGTTATCAGACTGGATATGCCATTTGTTTCGCAGAATTCACTGGTCGTGACAAGGTTGTAGAGGAAATCGCTAGCCTATACGAACGTATGGCAAAACAAACGCCTGTACAGAAGGACATTTTAAAAGATTGCGCGATTGTTAATGTGAAAATGAAAGATCAACGAACTTATTCCATGCTTATTACTGCTGATAAAAAAGCCTATTATACTGCGTGCGAATTGCTTTTTGGTCTTGAAAGCTCACTTTCACAAGAATCTCGCGCTTGTATCTTTGTAAACGTTATTGATTTGAAAGAGAAGAAATAAATTCCAATGATAAGTAACATCACCCGCTATGTTTCTTGTAGTACAAGTCGTTTTTTTTACAATGAAAATAGAAAGCAAGGTGTAAAATATGCTATCCATTCAACACGCAATGTGCTTGGCATTACATGACGAAAGACCTGATTCCAAGTTAGTCGCTGCAACATTGTATCCCGATGCGATTCGGGCATATAGTGGGCCGAGACAGTATTCTCATTTCGAAAAGAGTGAAAGCGGAAAATTCAGTTACTATATGGAATTTCCAAGCAATATGCACGCCGGGAAAGAGTTTGTGCAGAAACAGGTGGCAGCTTGTAAGGAAGATATTTCTCTTGTCAGGCCATGTGCAATCGGCGAGGAAACGGATATTGATGCCTTTTATGCACATAACGACCATCTGAGAGGTGAGATGAAGCAGGGCATTGACTATCACTTACATCAAGATATGGTCTTTGATGATTTCATTCGAAGAGAAATCGACTGTTCAAACAAATATGACGATCGTTTTGTTTTCCACGGACAAGAAATGAACGGCAAAGATGTTCGTCGTCTGATCAGTAACATTGAGCAGCAGGGAATTTACGTTCTGGCACATAAACTTTATACCGAAAAGGGAATTACCGCCAATCAGGAATGGCTCAAAGAAACGATCAAACCGGCACTCGATAAAGAATATTCCGCTGATTTATCAGACAAGACCTTTTCTTTTATGAATATTAGCCCGGAAGTCAATCAATTGATTACCGATCACGATTGGTCAAGACTGGATGACGGAATGATCCCGCGAGCAGAATACGAAAAGTTGTACAACGCCGTCGAAGAGTCTATGTCGCTTGTTGACGGGCGTGTACGCGAACATGAGTTGGACGTTGAACCAGACAAAGAATCCTTAGATGAGGAAGAATCATTAAATGAGGACTTAGACAAGGATTCCGACATCAGGCTTGCTAACGATTCCGACATGGAACTTGCTAATGGTGACGACATGGAACTCGCTGGCGATTCCGACCTCGAACTTGCTGACGATGATGACCTTGAAATCTAATCCAAATCTAACCCTTTGCTGATAGCGTGGGGTGTGTAAAGGCTTTTGACCATTGAGCCGGAAATCAATGGTCTTTTTTTATATTTCTTTTTTTTCTAATTTTTTTTCATTTCTTCGTGGACAAAAATCACTTTTGCTCCTTTGTTCCTATTAAAAACGAAATTAAAAAATTAAAAAAGCGCCAAAAAAAAAAGGCGCGAGGAAAAGGCGCGAGGAAGCCCCAAAAAAAAAGCCCCGAAAGGAGGAATATTGTAATTTATGAAAAAAATCATCGTAACGGAAAAGCCGTCCGTTGCAAGAACCTTTGCCAAAGTGCTTGGTGTAAGCGAAAAGCAGGACGGATATATGGAAAATGAAAACTGGATTATCACATGGTGCTTGGGACACCTTGTAACCATCGCCGAACCGGAAGCTATTGATCCGAAAATGAAAACGTGGAGCTTTGATACGCTGCCGTTCTTACCGGAACATTATCGCTACGATGTTATCACAGGAGATGGTGGTCGAACAAAAAAGCAGTTTAATGTGATAAAACAGCTTTACAATCGCTCCGACATTGACACAATCTATTATGCCGGTGATCCTGCCAGAGAAGGATTGTACATTCAAATGCTAGTTCGCGCAAAAGCCGGGCACAATCCCAACGCAAAGGAACTGGTTGTCTGGATTGACTCTCAGACCGCACCAGAGATTCGTCGTGGAATTAAGGAAGCAAAGCCTCTTTCCGAATATCGAAATCTTGCCAAAGCAGGATTTATGCGGGCAATCGAAGATTATGCTCTCGGTATGAATTTATCCCGTGCTATGACCTTAAAGTATCAGAACATCTTAAAGCACAAGGGTGCAGTTTCGATCGGACGTGTAATGACGTGCGTTCTTGGCATGGTCGTTAATCGGGAACGAGAAATCCGTAACTTTGTTCCGAAAGACTTTTTCCGTGTGAATTCGACCATTCAGGTAGGTGCAGGAAAATGTACTCTTCCGTGGCACGCCGATCATACAACTCGGCTCTATCCCAAGATGGAAAAGTATATCTATAACGACACTGCTTTTCTTTCCGAATCATTTGCAAATAGCTTTGCCGAACACTTAGATCAGAAGGTTACTGTAACCAAGGTAGAACAAAAGACCGAAAAGAAACAGGCACCGCTGCTTTTCAATCTGGCAGAGTTGCAGGCACTTTGTTCCCGCCTATTTAAGATTTCGCCTGATAAGACGCTTGAAATCGTACAGACTTTGTATCAGGAGCAGTTAACTACCTATCCAAGAACGGATAGTCGCTACCTTTCATCTGCTATTGCAAAAGAGATTGACACAAACTTAAACGGGTTGCTTTCCTATGACGACGGTGACATTCGTGCTGCTATTCGTTCCATTTCCGATCCGACATCAATCGAACGAACACGATATACCAACGACAGTAAGGTGGAAGATCACTATGCCATCATTCCAACAGGAACGAATCTTTCCCGCCTTTCTTCTTTGTCCGACTTAGAGCAGAAAGTGTATGATTTGATTGTTCGACGTTTTGTAGCAATCTTTCTGCCACCTGCCGAATACAAGAAAGTAACCGTAACATGGCGTGACAATCACTACAATGAAATGTTTACTGGTTCTGGCAGTACGATGACAAAAAAGGGATTCACCACCGTGTACGACTTGTCTGCAAGTTACGGTACAATCAACCCGGCATTTGATCTTCTAAAAGAAGGCGATGTATACGATAGTTCCTATTCCATTGAGAAAGGAAAAACAACACCGCCAAAACGATACACTTCTGGTTCAATGATTCTTGCCATGGAAAATGCAGGAAACTTAATCGAAGAGGAAGAACTGCGAGAACAGATTAAGGCACAGGGAATCGGAACAAGTGCTACCCGTGCCGACACCATTAAAAAGTTGGTTCGAATTAACGATTTGTCCTTAAATACCAAAACACAGGTTTTAACACCAACCACATTTGGTGAAGCAGTTTACGAAGCGGTTAAGGAAATGTTGCCTGACTTATTGAATCCGAAGCTGACCGCCGAATGGGAACAACACTTAAATGCCATCGCTGACGGAACAACCGACGCAAAGGCATATCGAAAGGATTTTGAGTCTTTCGTGTCCCAGTCGGTCGAAGAAATTAAGGAAAAGCCGATTCATGAATCCGTAAAGAATCTGGCAAAGAACATTAAGGAGGACAAGAAGAACAAACCCGCTCCACCAAAGAAAAGCGAGATCGGAACTTATCTTTCCGTACCATTTAGTGAAAAGGACGAAGTAAAAGGACTTGGAGCAAGATGGGATTCTTCCGCAAAATGCTGGTATATGCCTGCTGGAGCGGATCAAGCTAAGTTCAAGAAATGGATCACGGGGAACGGTACAAAGACAGTGAAAAAGATTTACATCAAGGTTTCATTCGATGAAAAAGACGAAGCAAAAAAGTTGGGTGCAAAATGGGACGGCGACAAAAAGAGCTGGTACATCATGAGTAACCAAGATAAGGCTTTGTTTTCTAAATGGGTGAAGTAGAAAGGAAGGGGTTTTTTATGACAGGAAGAGCAACCATCGTAGCTATCATTTTTATACTTATTCTTTATGCACCGCTGAAATTCGCAGAAAAAAGGGGAGCCTTAAAGCGACTTCCCTTTTGGCAGGATGCTATATTTTTCCTTTCCGGCGGGGTATTTTTATTTCTTTTAACATTCATTCTCGGTGTTATCGTGCAACTTTTTCATATTCCTTTAGCAGGAAATAGTCTGTCCGACGTACAAAACTTTGAAGAAACTATCATCACCATTTTATCTTCCTGTTTTTTCGCACCGATCTATGAAGAAACACTTTGTCGTTATGGGCTAATTTCTTTCTTCGAGTGGATCGAACGAAAGACGGGCCGGACAAATGTATATGCTTGTAACATTGTCCTTTCTTCTATCATCTTTGGTCTGTTACATCTTCCCGGCGGCGGTTCTGTCGTACAGGCAGCGTATGCCAGCTTTTCCGGACTGATCCTTGGATTCCTGTTTCTTGGAAGAAAAGAAGAATATATGAAAGGATTCTTAAAAAAAGAGGAGTGTTCCGAGGAACAGGAAAGTGATAAAGTAGAATCTGTATGTGATAACGAGCAGAAGGAAAAGCATTGGTTTTCTTCCATGCTTTCCGGAAAGAATCTGCTTCGTGATGTTCTATTTCACATGGGATTTAACACAACAAGCGTGATCGTGACACTTGTTACAGTAAATTTCATGAAAATGTAGGACGAAAAGTAACTTTGCGCCTATATTACTTATGTAAAAAAACAAAAAAAAAGGCGCGCAGACTGTGTAAAAATAAGAAAGGGGGAAATGATGATAAGAGATTTATCCAACGGATATGAAATGGAATTAAACCTGCTTCGTGGGGAAGTGGAATACTGTAACATAAGTTATGGAATTACGAAGGTTCGGCATCGTGGAGAAATCCATTTGCCAACCCGCGGTATTTTAACAACAAACCTAAAGACAAAGAATGGTTCCCTGTCGTCAAGGATTGCTTTCCCAGACAACTTTTACGACGACCGCCTGTTTTCGCCAGATGAATTTATTTTCTTTGACGAACAAAAACTTGCCACGGACTTTCTGTCATCAATTCGCGGTTCTTCGGCAATTGCAAGAGGACAGAATAATTTCAGAGCAGCAGAGATCGAATGTCCATTCTTAAACGACCTTGTTTCCGGCGAAAAACGACCGGACAAGCTCTATCTCTACGTTGTTTTTGACAAACGTTACTATAACGATATTCCCGGATTCGATATTTCGGGTGTCGTGGAATCAATAAATGGTTGTCTGATCTGGCACGTTTATGTAACAGGAACGGTTTTGTCACCAGAAGAAATCTTAGCAAGACGGTTTATCGAAACACGAGACAAGGTGCGTGCCGGAAAGTTAAAGGACGAACAAGTAGAGCAGCTAAAAAAAGCGGAAGAAGAATACTTTGAAACACGAAGTACCTTTTTACGGCAGGTAAATTTCGATTCAGATAGTGCATGGTTCGTACAGAACAATACACGTTACCGCACGAAACTGACCTTTGCAGCATACGATCTATGGAAGGAACGATTAGAAGAACATCCGCATTGGATGTTCCGAGAAATGTAAAAAAATGTATATTTATGCAAAAAAAGGAGGAGATTATATGAACGTAAATAATACAAATGAAAATGACATTACCGATTTATTTGACGATGACGCATTTGCAGAAGCAAAAAGCAACTTAGAGAAAAACGATGCAGTCTATCGGCAAAACGATGAATTTCAGTACAGAAAAGAACAAAAAAAACGAGAGCAGCCAACCATTAAGCAGAAGATTGCAAGAATCAACGTAGTTGTATGGCTGATTTTTGAAACGTTTTTGCTTGCAATGATGTTTATCCCTGATGATGTATTTGATGCAATATCACAATCGCTGCCAAATAATGCAATATCACAAACGCTGGGACTATTTATTTACACGGTGATATGGCTTTCCTTTCTCTATCTATCATGGTTTTCCCTTCCCGAGGTGATTCTTTGCGATTCCGACTTTGATCTTTTGGTTAGAGATCCGAAAAAAAAGTTTCTGTATCCTTTTTGTATTTTCGAACGAGCATGGTGGAGTATTTTACCAAATATTATTTTAGCGACACTTATATGGCGGAGTATGTGGCTTCTTGCACTTGATGAAAATAATACGTTTTACTATGCGTCTATTTGGGCACCAATCGTAATTTTTGTGTATAATGAAATTATATTTTTAAAAGAAGGTGATTGGTACGACTGGCATAATCTCTTATGGATTGGTAATGCGGTTGCACTTATTGCAGTTCTTGTTTCACGATGAACGTGTAAAAAACATTTCCTACAAAAAAGGCTTCTCTTTCCTACCCGTAAGAGAGGTCTTTTTTTTATTACGCTTTTTTTGTTACCTGATGCAGAGTTGATCGCTATGTTACAAAAAAAAGAAAGGCAACAAAAAAAAGCACAACAAAAAAGTTTGGAATCTTAACAAAGCGGAGGTAAATTATGAAAAAGAAACTTGTAATGGCAATGATTGGCGTGATGTTACTCACGTCGTTTGTTGGATGCGGAAATAAGAAGGCTGCGTCACATGATGCAGGCGCGAAGGTTGAACAGTCCACAAAGGACTCCGCGAAGAGCAAAACGAAAGCGGCAAAGCAGAAAACTGGCGAAGAGAAGAAGTGGTTCGTATATTATTACGGATTGGACGACTTGAAGAAGGTCGATAACCGCGACTTCCAGAACCCGGTAACGAAGGACAAGATGAACCCCGACACGCTAAAGCAGACGTTCTCTGCGGAAAGTGTTGACGAGTTCTTCTCTACCAGCGATAAGTTCAAGAAAGGGTGGCTGAAAA
>Ga0310695_10002123_pt1 | contig 42910 bp, 43 predicted proteins | sample RumenRJG_04DNA_FD_203882 | JGI IMG/M metagenome (GOLD analysis project Ga0310695, IMG submission 203882) | Bovine rumen microbial communities from Lethbridge, Alberta, Canada - RJG_04 (v2) (version 2) | ecosystem: Host-associated > Mammals > Digestive system > Stomach > Rumen | place: Canada... | reverse complement strand
GGTCGTGGCCGAGGTGGCGGTCTCCAACCACCAGTGGCTACGGCCGCCGCCGTCTCCGGCACCCTTCATGATGTGACGGGCGCTCCCGGCGAAGATCGGCCACTGATTATACAGGTCGCCCGCCTCGTAGCCTCCGGCGTTGCCCCACGCGGGAGCACCGTAAACCTCGCGTTCCGTCGGCAGAAACAGTCTGCCTCTGTCCGTCCACGCCCAGTTTGTGGGTGATCCTGCGCCCGCTGCCATGGTTGCAAGCATGGCACGCATACCCTTGTTGTTGGGTCCCTTGAAGATGTAAGCGCCGAGGCTGGTTGCTTCCAGCAGCTTGATAATGCCGTCGTCGGCGTTGTTCAGGGTTTCCCACAGAGCGGAGCCGCGCCACGGGTTGACCTGCGTGGTATCGTACCACACGCTGTTGTTGCACCGATACTGAAGCGTCGGCGGCAGGCAGTCGCGGGAGCACAGAAGGATGTGCTGCGCGGTCAGTTCCGTGTCGCCGTGTCTCAGGTACGGGTTGATCGCAGCCACTTCCAGCTTTACATTCGCGTTCATGCTCTTGGTGAATCCGGCCGTGCAGTCGCTGATGGAGGCGTACACGTCGGTGCCGGAGACCTTGAACTTGATCGCCGTCGCGCTCTGATACTCGCCTTCCAGATCCGCTTCCGTGGTGCCGCCCTCGGTGGTGAGCGCCGCGTCGGTGTAATAGGTCGTGCCGCTGGGCACGGTGAAGCGTGCGAAGTCTTTATAGCTGCCGTTCAGGGTGACAGGGAAGTAATCCCCGATGTGAATTTTGGAGAAGTCGCCCGCCGCAATCGCTGTGTGCAGCGCTTCAGCGGTGGAAAACTCTTCCGACAGGTCGTTGCCGCCGTACCCTTCAATCAGGGGCGTGCCGTTGGCCGCCCGGAGATCGTAGGTAACGCCGTCAACTTCCATCTGGTCAAGATATGGTCTGTTAGCCATTCAGTTGAACTCCTTTCATGTGACAGCTGCCGCCGGTTCGTCTACAAAGATCGTGAAGGGCGGGGAAGACAGTGCCGCTCCTCCTCCCGACAGCCCGAAGCACGCTTCGAGTTTCCCGGCAGCCGCCGTGAATGTTGCGGGCAGTACAACTTCGATCCGGTTTTCCTCGGTGATCGTACAGCTCGCGTTAATATATGTACCGTCAGGCTTTCGTGCCGCGAGAACGGCGGTGGTGCCCGCCGCAATGCTGTAGGGAGTGCCGCTCTCCTTCAGCATCACGGACAGGCCCTTGGCCGTGTCTCCTTTCCTGACAGTGACATAAACCTGTGAATCCTGCTGGTCGAGATCCAGCGAGAAGCGAGTGATAGCGTTGTTCATGTTCTGCTCCTTTCATCCGTTCAGCCACTTGGCAAAGGTCTTGCTTCTGGGTTTGCTCCAGATCGTATGCCAGATCGCGGAGCACTGATCATACGACAGCTCGCCGCTGTTCATCTGAGACACAAGGTACATACCCATTTCGTCCTGTGTGGAAGTGCCTGCGCCGTCAGCGTTGGCAGCAATGATGATATCCGCGTACCGGCTTAGACTGATACCGAGCGGCTGCACGGTGCTTTCCCACAGACTATAGGCCGTATCCATATTCTCGTTGTAGATTGGAACGGACTTCTTGAAGCTGTTGTAATCAGTCACACCGGCGGTTGTGCTCTCCGGCTTTGCTGTCGCTGCCGGGGCCGCCATTGGCGTGAAGGGAACTGCGGTTTTTGTTGCGGCTGGGACGCTTGCAGGCTCTTCGGTCTTCACAATATCACCGCCGCCGTTCTTCTTAGCCCATTTCTGGAAATCAGTCTGCCAGCCCTGCACATTCCAGATTGCTTCTGCCTGTTGCTGCGTGAGTTCTCCGGAAGACAGCTTTTCGAGAAGAATAGGACCGATTTCAGCCTGTTCAATGCCGTCATTGTCAGTGTCGGCTGCCGTGTAGATGGCGTTATACTCGCTTTGGCTGAGGCCGGTATCCTGGACAAATTCGGTATAGCCTTCGCGCTTCTTCCGGTCTGCTGCCCGCTCGTAGGTCTTTACCTTCAGGCTTGGCGCATGGTAGCCTACCGTGTTGTTCCAAAGATCAATTACTTCTCTGGTGACTGTTGCAGCCGGGATGCCGGTCATATTTGACAGCGAGCGGAGAAGATTATAGACGATGGAATAATTGGTGTAGTTGGTCTTATTGCCGAGCACCTTGTCTCGGAAGACATCAAGCGCCTTTTGCAGGTATTTGGCATACAGGGCAAGTCCAGTAGACACGTCATTTCCATACATATCGAGATCGAGCTTTTCAAAGACGCCCCATTCGTCAAGTTCACCCTTGACGAGTTCACATATCTCCGAGATAACAGGAACTTTTCCGAGTACGAGCTCTTCTTCAACGACGTTCCCCTTGAATGCCTTCAGATACTTCTGAACGAAATTGTTCCACCAGCTTTCAGAATCGTACTCGTCGTCGTCACGCCATGCGTCAATGATAGCCTGCGCCCCCGCGAGTATGATTTGCCCGACAGCATAAACCGCTGCTGTCTTTGCAATGTTCTTACCATTGCGCTGCCATGCCTCGCTGCGTCCCATGCCCTGCTGAAGATCGTCCGTGTATTTGAAATAGGCATCTGCCAGCATCGACATGGTAGCCGACGGCTCAGACATGAAACTTCCCGAGACGCGCGCCCAATATCCTTTTGAGCGCAGGAACTGTGCTTTCGTCAGAAGACTGTCCACAACCTGCGTCTTGTAAATGGTTTCCTCGAACAGGTCTGTTACCGCTTTGAAGTATTCTTCCTCCGTCCGGTAGTCGCTGCGCTTTACGGTGTCCTTGGCCGCGTACCACATAGCCGCCCATGTAAACCGGTCGGCCATTTCCGCGCCCTTGGTGCCGATCTCCATTGTCCGGTCAAGGACTCCGGGGTTCTGCTTGATCAGGTCCGTGAGGCCACGGCTGATGTTGGTATCATAGAAGCCCAGCGCCTTCCACGCGGCAATGCCGCTGTGCTGCTCCATCTCGTCGGCGAGTTTCCGCATTTGTGCGACACTCATGCCTAACCCTTTTGCCAGCTTTGCGGGAGAAAGGATCATTGCTGCCCTGGCAATGGCTGTCGGCTGCTGTATCACAACACGGGCGTTGAATGCGATTGCTGCACCATTATAGTGATGCAGGACCTTGAGACCGAAACTGTCGTAGGGATCGCCCTGCGCCGCTGTGCCGTTGTAGGCTTTCAGGAGGTTGATAACAAACTGTTCTGCGTATCCCTTCGCGCCGCTTCCGGCCCGCTCATCCAGCGGAGCGCCGAATGCGGAGGACAACTTTGTCCTTACCGAAGTGGTGTCGTTCTTGTAGTTGAACCACTTCAGCGCGTCCAGCACCGGCAGGGCAAAGGACCGGTACTGCGTCATGCTCGCCGTGTGATTGGCGAAAACATCAAAGATGTTGTACAGAATGATACGGTTGTCCGCGTTTTCCTTCAGTTCTTTGGTGAAACTGCTGTTGAGAAGCGCGTACAGGCCCGCATTGTCGGGGCTTTCGTCTGCCGTGGTGCTGAGATACCGCCCGTCCGAGTTGATGGGGAAGTAGTTCTCTTCCGTGAACTGCTCCACGTCGAACCGTGCCAGACTGACGTAGTTGCCCCATGTCGCCGTCTCTGTGCTCATGTACTTCTGAAGCGCGTCGGCAACTTCCCGCTGCCGGGGCGTCAGCTCCTGAATCATCTTCTGCACGTCTTCAATGGTGACAATGTGCCCCTCGTCCAGCTCCACCTGCTTTCCGTTCTTGTAGTTGGCTACCCGGATGCCGTCGCCGTAGATGTGCGTCAGGGCCTGCGGGCGCTTGTTCAGGCAGTACAGGCTCATGAGATGGGTGATCGGCATGGTCACGGTCTCGCCGTCCGTCGTGGTGAAGGTCTTGGTCTCCTTGCTCCACTTCTCAACTTCCTTGCCGGTGTAGGTCTTTTTGGCAAAGTCGATGATCCTGTTTGCAAGAAAAGCCTGCGTTGCCTGTCCTTCCCGGAACTCATGCTCGATGCTCTGGCCGCCCTTTCCGAAGTGTTCAAAGGCATAGGACGGACGCATGTAGTCAAAGCGCATGAATTTGTACGCGGTGCCGCTCTTCTTGGATTTCTGGAATTTGCTGAGATGCTGCACCGTGTCCTCGCCCGCCTCATAGGCGTGCTGGAACATGGCGTTATTGTGGAAGCTGTTCATGGTCACGATGTACTTGCGAAGGGTCCTGATCGTCTGTGCGAGCTGCTGAAGCTCTGCCGCGCTCATCTGATTGACCACAAACACGCCGCTGCTGTCGCCGATATGCTGTTCCGCTTTGGTAATCAGGGCGTTGAAGGTATCAACAAAGCCCTCCGGCAGATCCGCATACCCGGAATATCCCTGTGTGTCCACGTTGGCCTTGATGGCGTCACGCATCTTCCGCAGATTCTTCAGATACCGTTCGTCGGCCTTGGTCGTTTCCAGCCCGATTGTGCGCAGGGCCGTCTTGCTCATGAAGTTGATGCTTTCAATGAAGTCGGCCACGGTCTTCTGAATCTCTGCCGGGACGTGCGCCCGCTGATCCTTGTTGCTGGGCCGCATAAGCCATTCGCGCAGGGTTTCCACTTCCCGCCGCACGCGCTCCCGGTATTTCCGGGTTGCCATGCTCTCATTGCGCCGCTCACGGTAGCGCTTCAGGTTTTCATCCCCGCGTTTCCGCTCTTCCAGCTCCACCACGCGCCGTGCCTTTTCCAGCACTCCCTTCAGGACTTCTTTGTTTTCAAGACTAAGGAGCCGGTTTTCCAGTGCCTTAATCTTAGAATCTGAGACTGACATGGCAGCACGAATCCGGTCGGCCTCCTGACGGGAGCCTCCCTTCGTGAACTGCTGATCCTTGTACTCTCTGCCGAGGCGCTGCCGGTTGTCCTGTTCCTCTTCCAGTCTCGTGAGGTTGTCCCGGAAGATTTGCAGGGCGTTCCGCTCTGCCTCGTTCAGACTGTCGCTGTCGAGTTCATCCGCTGCCATACTGAGCACTTCCCGGTTACTGAGGCCAGTTTGACGCCGGATAGACTCCTCAACTTCTCCCTCTGCGGTAACGCCAAACTCCACGTCGTCGGTTTTGATGCCGAGTTCCTCGTTGATTTCCTCCAGACGTGCGAGTTTTGCGCTGAGTTCTTCCGCTTGCGGGAAAGTCTTCCGCGCCGCTGTTTTTTCCGCGTCTGCAATCGTCTTTTCGGAGCTGCTGATATTCCGCTTGAAGAAAGCGATAGATTCGCCGACGCGGTTCAGGCCGTTAAGCAGCCTTGTGATGTTCCCCTCTGGGCTGTCTCCAAACTCGATAAACGTGTCCGGGTTCCCGTTGAGGACAACGCCGGTCTGGTTGGAATCCGTGCGGGTGTATTTGCTGATATCCAGACCGTAGATACGGCCCAAATCAGCCGCGCCGTCTTTGATGTATTCGACAAAGAGGGCTGCCGCGCCGTCTTTTCTGGTGTCAAAGGTTTTATTACCGACAGTGATTTCAAAGTCGTCTTTCTGATTCTTGGATAGAACTTCCTGAATCTCTTCCAGTGCTTTAACCTTTGCCTGATAGTCTGCAACATGCGCTCGGTACTTTACCGCTGTGCGGCGTGCTTCTGCCGTCTCTGCAAAGAAAGATTTTTCCAGCGTGCGGAGAGTGTTTACTTCGTCTTCGAGCTTGAATTTCTCCATGATGGCGGGGTTGCCGGTTGCCAGCGCTTTTGACTGCTGCGCATTTACCGTCACAGCCGCGATTTCCTCAAGGTCGGAAGCGTCGCCGCCGTTCAATGCCTGCGCCATATATTTCGATTTCCGCTCGATCATCTGCCACAGGTAGCTGTCATAAGACTGCTCCTGAATGTACTTATAAATCCTTACGTTTTTGTTTTCGTTGCCGTGACGGATAATTCGCCCGTGCCTCTGCTCAAGGTTATCAGCCCGCATTGGAACGCTCAGATCGTGGAGCGCTACCATTTTGTTCTGAACGTTTACGCCTTCGCCCATCTTGGCAGTAGAGCCAATCAGGACGCGGACAGTTCCGGCATTAACAAGGTCGTAGAGCTTTTGCTTCGCCTCGTCCCCGTCATAGTCTCCGATATCCGCAATCTCATTTCTTGGAATGCCGCTCTTTACAAGCTTGGCAATCAGGTCTCCGTAGAGGTTGAACGTATACCGTTTTGCGTTCCCGCGCCCCATGCCGGAATCAAGGAATACAATTTGCGTGCCTTTGTTTTTCTCTGATTTGCGGTACTCGTCCACGATGTAGCCGACAGCCTTGTTGATTTTGGAATCCGGAAGGTCCAGATCCTCAATACTCGTGCCAGGGAACATCTCTTCGACAAGAAAATGAACCATTCTCAGGTCTGTAGCAGCTGCGCGGGCGTCATTGTTCACGTTCAACATGCTTTCTTTCCTGTTGCTCATTCTCGCAGTGAAGGAATCAAGCAATGTCTGGTGGAAATCAGAGCCTTTGCAGAGCACGGTCACTTCCTCGGCTTCCGGCAGGTCTCTGACAACATCCTTCGTCTGTTTCACGTCGGCAAACTGCCGATACAGGCTGATAAGCTCGTTTCCGTTTTTGAAGTCCTGAATACGTTCTTTCATGCGGAACGTCTTACCGTCAGACGCAATTTCCAAATCAGAACGCAGGTCTCCGAATGTGTTCAGCCATCCGTCAAAAGCATAGACGCCTGCTTCTCGCAGAATATCAGGATTGACGTGAAGCGTCATATTGTACATTTCCGAAACGGTATTTGTGATCGGGGTTGCGGTTGCAAGAACGATTCTGCCGCCACGCTCACGGAGCCAGTTTTCTTTCATGTACAGGTCTGTCGTGATGCCGTTGGTATCGCTGTCTACGCCGCTTACCTGCTGCGTAGTCGCAAAACCAACCTTCTTGAAGTTGTGTGCCTCGTCCACGAACAAGGCGTCAACACCCATGTTCTCGAATGTGGAAGAATCGTCTCTCGGAGCTTCCAGAATCTTCTTGAGCTGCTCTTCCAAATTTTTCTTTTTGGTGATGAGGCTTTTTTCAAAGCGGGTGCCGCTTCTCTCTGAGATGTTTCCCTCTCTTATGGCGTTTTCGAGGTCTTCAAGCTGCTGTTCTATGAACGCTGCCGTCGTTTCCGGTGAAACGCCTATTTTCTGGAAACCAGTCTTGTGAATGATGATGTAGTCCCAATCATTTGTCGCGATCAGGGCCTTTGTCCTTTTCAACTCTTTCGGGGTGAGCAGGTCAGCATCGAGCGCCAGCACATTAGCACCGGGGTACATTCCGAGGATTTCACGCTTGAAGTCAAGCGTCTTGCCGTTCGGAACGACAAACATCGGCTTGTGCGCTATTCCTGTGCTTTTCAGAGTGTGCGCCGCTGCAATCATCGTTGCCGTTTTCCCGGTTCCCACACCATGATGCAGTAGTGTATTGCCGCCGAAAACGATTCTCGCAACTGCGGACTTCTGATAATCCCTGAGCTGTATACGAGACGACGGGTCTATGCCGTAATCAAGTTTTTCTGCCAGCGCATCAAAGTTCATTGGGGCATAGGCGTTCAGCGTTCTGTTGAAAATGCTTTCCAGTTCTGCACGTCGCCCGCCGTCTTTGAATACCCACTCCCGGAAAGCGCTGCGAAGATCGTTCTGTTTGTTCTGCGCAATCTTCGTTTCTGCTTCATTAAGGGTCTTTGTGCCGTCAGAATTGGTGTCGGTAACTTTGATCCTCTTGTTGTTCAGGGTGGCTATCAGCAGATCATACGCATCTACCCGGCTTGTGCTCCACTTCTTGATAGGGGAATAGAACTTCTGGAGTTCCCATCTGCCGAGCTCTTTGATGTACTTGCTTTCCAGTTTACCATAGGGCTGGAACTGATCTTTGATAAACTCATTGATATATTTTGGAGGAATCCAGTGCGAGCTGATTTCCGCGTCGATGTTCTGCGCGGTCTTTGGTTTCGGGAGCGCGGTTTTCAAGAGCTGCTCTTGCCGCTCGAATCCCTTTTTCCCCTGCACCGCATCGAGCTTTTGATAGATATTGCCGGAGAGGTATTGCGGAATCAGCACGTAATCGCCATCAGGCGTAAGAATGATTTCGTCAGTCAGGTCGTCGATAACGTCGTCAACCGTTTTCCCGGTGATTTTTGCAATCTCGTCAACATCAACGCGCCCGGTTTCATTGAGGACGATAGATAGCCCTTCGCTGCTTGTTGAAGCGGAAGTTTTTCTCTCTCGATACATGGTAGGCCGCTCAAAGATAGCGCTCTTGGAGACGTTGCCCTCCTTGTCAACGATTTCGAGCCCGCTCACACGGAGGAATTCATCATCTTTGCCGAGCAGCCTTTTGTTCTTTTCGAGTGTCCCATATTTTTTGGTGAACGCATCATAGCTTTCGTTCAGCTTGCTTCTAAAATCCGCTGCTGCCTCGATATTGCCGCTTTGCTCTGCTTCAGACGTGCTGAAGTATCGGTTTTTGATTTCTACGTATTTCTTAACAACTTCTGACTGTTTTGCAGAAAGCTCTGTTCTATTGCCTTCGGCGTCTATCAGGGCAGCGCCTTTGTTCGTAACCTCGAACGTCGCCCTGGCTCTTTCGCCGCGCTTTTTTACCGCAACATTCGAGCCGCCGCTCTCGCTCACATTCATAATATTCTTCGGCAGAGAATCTATTGCCTTGTTGAAACGCTGCTCAAAATCGCTGGTCGCATGTACGACGGTCCTTTCGGAAGCGTACATTCCGGTTTCATAGGCAAGCTCGCCCAAAACATTTTCCGGGTGATCGACGTAATACTCGTTGATCGGAATATTGCCGATTTTTCCTATATCCGTAAACCTCACGCCGTTGTCTGTTACGTTGGGGCCTTTCTTCTGCAGGAAGATTAGGTCTGTCGTAACGGAAGTGCCGGCATTGGCAAGGAAAGCGTTATCGGGGAGCCTGAATGCTGCGATAAGATTTGCCCGATCCGCAATGGCCTTCTGCGTTTTCCCGCTGAGTTTGTCAAGTGTCCCGGTGCTCGTTATGAGTGCAAGCACGCCACCTTCTCGCATTTCGTCCAGAGCTTTAACGAAGAAGAAGTCATGCAGATTATACTTGCTGCCGCGATAGGGGATTTTGATGTCATTAGAAAATGGTACATTACCGACAACAAGGTCAAACGTGCCGTCTCCGTAAAGAATATCCTGAAAGCCTGCAACATCTATTCTCGCGTCAGGATATAGATTCTTTGCGATAGTGCCGGTAATCTTGTCGAGTTCTACTCCGTAAAGAGAAGACTTCTTTGAAAGTGACTGTGGCAGCATCCCAAAGAAATTGCCGACGCCCATTGACGGTTCAAGGACGTTGCCTCCCTTGAATCCCATACGCTGAACAGCTTTGTATATACCGGATATCACCTTTGTGCTGGTATAGTGGGCGTTCAGTACGCTGTCCCTTGCCGCCTCATATTCTTCCGGGGTCAGGACGTTTTGAAGCTGTCTCGCATAGTATCCGTTTCTGTCGAGGATATAGTTCTTCAGACCTCCCCAGCCTTTATATTTGGCAAGCACAGCTCTTTCCTCATCAGTGGCGGCTCTGTTCTCCTCGATAAGCTGCTTCACAAGTTTGATTGCGTTCAGGTTATCTTGGAAGTTGGGGCGAACGCTGTCAATATCCGTATCAATACGGTAGTTGCGGGCGTTCTGCTTCCCGTTTTGCTTTATAGGTACCGTTCCCTGAAATTCGGGACGAGGCTTTCCATTTTCTCGAACAGGGCGGCTTGCATTGCTTCCGTTTTGTAATCTGCCGCTGTCTCCATTGCTATCATTTCGTCCATTCCGTTCAGGTTCTGTTCCTCGATCATTTTCAGCTGGCTCTCGTAGGCCGTTTTCCCGGCCATTGCCACGCTCCTGTAGACCGCCTGCGGGTTCTTGGAGTTCTGGAGTATTCTGAGCGGTTTCTCGTCCAGTATCTCCGCTGCGAACTCCTTCGCTTCCTTCATCCAGTCGAGCATTGTCATTGCCCGCTTTTCTTTCCGTAGCAGTGCCATCATGTCTTCCATTATCGGTACGCTCCTTTGAGGTATTTGGTATTGCCGCTTCTTGCATAGCTTTCTTGGAAAAGCTCTTCAGATTCGTCGGCAAGGTTTGTACTTCTTTGAGATTCGGATTGATTTTCCCGCCGAGAAGGTAGCCTGCAACTGTGCCGTCCGGGTTCTCTACCTTGATAGACTGGAAAGTGTTTTGGTCGCCGCTCAGTTTGTGCACGGTAAACTCGGTTCCGTAAAGCCTGCCGCCGTCAAAATACCCGAACGCCGTCTTTGCCGCATAAATCGGATTGCCATCCGTCGGGAAACGGTAATAGACGGATTTGTTACTGTAGGTCACTTCAACCGGTGGCTGCGTGAGCCGTGTATAATCGCTGCTGACAATCTGCTCCATGCCTCCGGAGAGAGAAGTAACGGTTGCGCCGTAGCCGCCTGCTTTTGTGCCGGTAGTGGCGAAATCTGCCGCTTCCTGCGTGATGGGAATAAGCTCCATGCCGGTGGCGCTGATAAACCACTCGTCGCCCAATTTCAAAATACGCGGGCTGTTTTTCTTTAGTAGCGCGTCCAGCTTCTTGTTGAAGATAACATCCTGCGTTACCTTCGCTTTCAGCATGGATAGAACGTCAACGACGTTGTTCAGGCTCGCATCAAGCGTGAACTTTCCATCATAGGGAACGCTGATTTTTGCGGATCTGTCCCCATTATAGTATGCCCGGATAAGCTCGTCAATCAAGTGCGCCCTCTGCTCCACATTGAATCCACGCACGACGCCGCTCAGAGTGATGTTATCAAGAGAAAGCTGCCGCGTGACAAGTCCGTGCTCGATAGCGTCCTTGTTGGCTTTTTCGACCGGGACGGAAACGCCTTTCTTCAAACGTTCCTTGGCCTTTTCCGTTTCTGCTTTCGGCGGGACAGGTTCAACCGGCTTTTCGCTCTCTGCTGCTTCTTCCAGAACTTCTGCGACGGTCGGAGCGCTGCCTGCTTCTTCTGCGGCTTCAGACGCGCCTGTTTCCTCCGCTGCGGGCGTTTCCGTTGCTGCGGGTGTCTCCGGCTCTTCCTCGGCTGCCTGCGTCTCCTGCGCCTCTGAAGGTGCTTCCTGCGCACGCGGGACCATGCCCTTCAGGTCGGGCGCTGCCTCCGCTTGGCTGGTGAAGTCGTTGGCAGGGAAGCGGTCACGGGTGACAGGCTGGTTTCTCTGTGCCGCCATCTGTGCGAGGTTCGGTGCTTCCTCCTCATTTACTTCAACGTCCCGGAAGAAGTCCATGCTCGCGGGCCTGTTCCTCTGCGCCGCCATCTGCCGGAGGTTGGGCGCTGCTTCCTCGGTGGTCTCAACCGGCTTGAAGAAGTCCATACCTGCCCGCCGGGTCTCCGGTCGTGCCGGACTTGGATTTGACTTGGAATTTTCTTGGACGCGGCTTGTACGCCTCGGGAGATTCTCGGGTTTCGCAGGCTGATCCACAAGGATTTCCCCGTTGGCCCCCTGATAATTCCGTACTGCCCCCTTGGCGATATTGTCCCACATCTGCACGATGTCTTCCAGATACGCACCGTTCTGCTTCAGGGTTTCCGCTTCCGTGATACGTCCGCTCAGGCCCTTGTAATACTGCTTCATACGGGCAGCAAATTCCCGCAGCTTCTTCAGAAGGGTTCTGAACACGTTCGGGTGCTCGCTCGCAAGCTGCTGTACAAGGCTGCTGTCCGGGAGAATGTCCATCATGGCGTCGGCCACAACCTCGCGGGATGCCTGCTCATAGGTCATGTTCCCGCTCTCGTCAAGGGCCTGCTTCGCCTCGATCATGTCATGGACGTTCTGCCCCCTGGCTTCCATAGTCTGGAAGACAAACTCCCTGAATTCATTATACTGCGCGGAGTTCCATTTCTCAATGAAATGTGTGAATTCATGGGCGAAAGTCCGCAGCATGGTATAGTTGCCCAGCCCGTTCACGTCGTTGGTGCTGAACAGGCCGCTGTTGATATCTACATAAATGGTGTCGTCCTTCCACTGGAAGCGCCCCTGTGCCGCCGGGAAAAGGCCGGTGGTCTGGTCTGCCTGCGAGTTGTACAGGACGATGTTGACGCCCGTGGTGTCTGCATACCGGGTCAGGAGGCGATAGGCGGTGTTCTGGCTGTCGTTGAAGGTTCTCTTCAGATCGGCAATGGAAACGCCGTCTCCGCGCACGCTGCCGCGCACGCGGGCCTGATTGCCGCCGGTCCGCTGCCGCTGTGCGGTTCTGAGGTCACGGTCTACGGCAAGCGCCTCCGCGTCCTGCCTGCCGAGCTGATAAGCCGCCTGCGCCTGCTCTGTCGTCAGGGTCGGGACGTTGGCCTCTGTCAGATAGTTGGCCGATACGCCGCTCTGTCCCATGTCATAGGCTGCGCGGAAGCCTGCGGCAAACTCGTTCACGTCCGTCTCCGGGACGGAATCGAAGATCTCCGTCACTCTCTCCGGGCTCTTGAAGTCCCGGCTGAATTCCTCGATGCTCTCATACTCCGGCACATTGACAGGCCGGGTGCTGCTGAGGTTCTGCGCCTCGGTGCTGTGGCCGCCCTTCCGTGCGCCGATTTCCCATGCGTGCCGGAACTGTGCCTCGTTGAGCTGATCGCCCAGCGTGGAGTTATCGACAGCCTGTTCATAGGAAAGGCCCATCTCGCCCAGCCGGAAAGCCTCTTGGATGCCCTGCGCGTAGGTCTGCGGGTCCACGTTCCCGGTCTGAAGCCCGTCAGTAAGGACCTGCTGTTCTGCCTCGGACACGTCCATGTTGGTGATAACCTGCTGGACGTACTGCCGCCCGGTCTCCTGCGCTGCCTGCTCCCGCTGTTCCTGTCTGGTGGTGATTGCGTCCGCTGCTGCGTTCATGCCGCCGGTGACGGCCTTGTTGATTGCCGTCTGCCCGCCGCCGAGCACCGCGCCCACGACGCCGCCGCCGATAGCCTCCTGCGCTGCTGTCCACGGGTTGAAGGCCGCCCGCGTGTTCGCCGGGTCGAGAGAGAACATGTCTTGCACGCTGTCGCCCTGCATTCCCTGCAAAAGGCCGCGTTCGGTAAGGCCCTGAATGACTTCCTCGCCCGCTTCACCGAGCACCGCGTCTTTGAACCACTCCACAACAGCGTGCTTGCCGCCCTGCTGCTGAAGCCGCATGGGAAGATTCTGAATACCGCCGAGCGCTTCATCCGCGCCGCCGATTTCCACCATGGCATTGAAGAAGCCGTTCACAAGGCCGTAAAGTCCTGCGTCTTCCTCGCTCATGCCGTCTTCCAGTGCGCTTTCGTAGCCGTCGCCCGCTACCTGCAGATAGGAAGTCCAGAACTGCGGATTCTGTACCAGCTTTGTCAGCCCTTCCTTTGCCATCATGCCGGCAGCTTCCATCCCGGTTGCGCTCTGAAGCCCGGAGAAGTATTGCAGTCCTGCTGTCGTCGCGGCTCCTGCCTGCGCTGCCTGCGCCGGTGCAAGGAGGATCGCTTCCAGTGCCATCGGGACCGCTGCCACGGTGGACGTGCCGAATTTATCGACAATCTGAGCCGCCCTGCTGCTGTTGGCGTTGGCTGCGTATTTCTCCGTGGCCTGCTGCAATCCGGCCTGTGCGTCCTCGTTTCCCCATTCCACAAGGTTCTTGCTGTCCTGCCCGATGTACTTCAGGTTGACGCCGGGAATATAGTTGAGCGCTTCAATGACGCCGTTGACGGTCTCGGTGCCGAGCGCGTGCAGATCCTCTGCAAGATCGCCGAAGAGGAAATTGGCAGACTTCCAGTTCAGGCTGTTCCACTGGTTCAGGCCCTTGGAGACGGTACCCTTCAGGAGCTGCCACCAGTTCGTTTTCTCTCCGGTCACCTGCGTGCGGTCTACGCCGAGAAGACTGTCCACCGCCTTATCGACAGTGCTCATGTCTTCCTGCTTGTACACGCCGCCCGTCTTGGCTGCCTGCGTCTCTTCCGTGCGCTTCTTCGTGGCTTCCCACGGGGTCACATACACGTTGCCCTGCTCGTCACGGGAGAAGGCAGCGCCCTCGCCGCCCGTGGCATGATACGCCATGTTGAGAAGCTCTTCATACTTGCTGTGCCGCTCTTCAACAGGCTTGTCCGGGGTAAAGGCTACCTGCTGCCGCTCCTGCCCGTTGCCGGTGTAGGTATCGACATAGGTGTTGCCCTGTTCGTCGCGCGAAAAGGCGGCACCAGCGCCGTTTGTGGCGCTGTGTGCCATGTTCAGAAGTTCTTCATATCTGGATTTCGCCATATTTAGCCTCCTTAGTGGATGCCTCGGATAATCGTTCTGTATTCTGCGTAGGTGATTTCGCCATTGGCAAGCGCCGCGTCAGCCGCCCTCTGCACTTCGCCGCGCGTCGGGTTGTTCCCGGTTCGGACTTCGCCGTACTGGTTGACAGTCTGCTGCTTGCCGTTCTGATCCGTGATAACACGGTCTCCGTTACCGGAACTTCCGGTGCTTCCCGTGCTGCCGGTGTTCCCGGTGCTGGTCGGGGTATAGACGCCGCTGCCGATGCTGATACCGTGCCGCGCCGCCGCTGCCTGCGTGAGCGGTCCGAGAATGCCGTCAACATCAAGGTTCTCGCCCATGGCGTTAAGCTGCCGCTGCAATGCCGCGATATCGGAGCCGGAGCGATAGCCGCCGCCCCCGCCGCCGCCGCCGGAAGAACGGCCGCTGCTGCCGCCACCGGAGCCGCCGGTTGCCGTGGCCGTCGGGGTGATGCTGCGGGTGTATTCCTGCTGAATGGCGTTGGCTGCCTCTCTGGTCAGCCCCGCCGCCGCAAGTTCCGCGTCGGTCGGCTGATATCCGCTCATTTTAATCAGGGCCACAAGGTTACTGTATGCCTGCTGCTGGCGGCTGAAGGCAGTGTTCTCTTCGTCTCTGCGCCGGTTGTACTCGGTCTCTTCCTGCTGCCGCGCCACTTCCTGATCGTAATTCCAGTCGGAAAGCTGATCACGGAAGCGGTTGTACTCCGTGTCGCGCATGTCGCCGAGAAGGCCGTATTCCGTCAAAAGGTCGTCGCCCTTGTCCTTGTACATGTCGTAGGCCATGCCGTACAGTTCCGGGATAACATCGGTAAGCCCCTGAAGCTGCGCGTCATACGCCTGCTGGCCGACGCCCTGTGCATAGGTGTTGCCATAACCGCCGGTCAGAGCCGCCGCCCGCCCCATGGTGTCGCGCATGGCGAGTTTGCCGCCCTGGACAAACCGGTCCTTCTGCGCCTGATAGATGGGATCGGCGTTCACATCGTACTGGAAGGGCTCGCGGTTGGTGATCCTCTGGAAGATATCGTTGAGCTGATCGTCAAAGCTCCCGGTGTAGGTTGGTTTGCCGTTCGGGTTTGTGGCTGCTGCGGCCGGCGTTTCGCTCAGTACAGGCTGAGCAAGTTCGTCTTCTCTTTTTGTTGCCATCTTTTTTCTCTCCTCTCTTATGTTGATGGGGTAAGCGCTTGTGTATATCGCCAGCCCGTCCAGCCGAGCGAGCCGTTATAGAAATTAGACCAGATTCTTCCCGGATAGGGGTAGAACTCGAACACAATCACCATCTGGAAACTCGCGTTGTACCACAGCACAAAGCGGTAGCCGCGCCAGTTATAGGTGTCGTTCGTCGCCGGGGCGTTGCTCCACTCGCTGAGACTGGCTACAGGCCGGTAGAAGAACGCGCCCGCGTTTTCTTCCGCAATCCTCTGATTCTGGTTGATGTTCAGGAAGTCTTTCCCGAAGGTGCTGCCGTCGAGGGCGTCGGTGTGCGGCTTTATCAGAGAAAGGGCCTGAAGACCACCAAGAAGGAAATCTCCTGTCAGAGGAAGCTCAATGCCGCTGCCTGCTGTTTTCGTCGGCGTGGTGCCGACGCCTACGCTCGTGCCGGTGCTGTTTCGCTTGATAACGACGTTCCGGGTAACGCTTTCCAGTACAAAGGTCTTGGTGATCGGGTCTGATACCTTGTCCTGAATTGTGAAGGTCAGTGTGTAGTTGGTTGTCCGGTTCAGGCTGCCGCCCTGCACCGCCGTCTGTACGCCGGAAGTCAGGTTGACGGTTGTGCCGGTGCTGATTGTCACCTTGAACTGCAAAAGGCTGTTCCCGCTCAGACTGGTGTAGTAGCTCGCCGTTGCCATGGCCCGCCAGTACGCGCCGCCGCTCTCCTGCGTCCCGGAGGAATCACAGCGGTAGGTGTACGCGCTGCTGATGTTGATGGTGGGCTTGTTGTACTGCACCACGGTAACCTGTGAAGAAACTCTGTATCCGGTAAGCCCTCTCGCGTCGGTCGCCGTCACCGTGAAGGAGACGGAGGTTGTCAGCGCCGGTGTCGTGCCTTCATATTTGCCCGTGCTGCTGTTGTAGGTCAGTGTCACGCCTGCGGAGGGGCCGCCGGAATACGTCGCCTTGACGGTTCTGATCGACGCGTTTGAGCCGGTTGCCACAGTCGCGGAGATTTTGCATTTGCTGATGTTCGCCAGATATGTGGAAGGGAAGTACGTCGCCGCGTTCCCGCTCTGCACGATTTCCAGCGTTACCGCCGTGACCGACGGGGCCATGTCGCTTCCCGCTATGACGGTGAAGCTCTGATAAAGGCTGCTGTCCTCGTCGATGCGCACGGAGACTGAGAAGTTTGCCGCCGTCGTCAGGCCCGCCGTTGTAAACCAGCTCTTTGTCACCGGGATGGTGAGCTGCCCGGTGCTCGTGGCCGCCGCGTACAGCTGTGTGCTCCCGTAATAGACGCGGATCGTGCAGGTTCGCCCGCTGCCGTTTCCAATGGTCACAACCTGATTGCCGCCCGTGGTAACGCTCGTGCTGCTCAGACTGAGCGACAGCGCCGCCGCTGTGAAGACGCCGCTTGCATACGGTGTCGCGGTGTACTGGTTCGTGCCCTCGTGCCAGATGTAGTCTGACGCGCCGGACACAATATCCTGAAACCAGAAGTAGACTGTCCCGCCGCTGCTGATATCCAGCCCGGAGAAGTTGAACTGCACATTGACGCCGTAGGTGCCGAAAGCGCCCGTATACGTCGCCACTCCCAAATAACCGGAAGGCGGGGAGGAATAGCCGGTCGGGTCAGAGGTATACAGGTAACAGTTGATCGTTCGGGTAGAGGTCGCGCCGCGTGAGACAAAGTTTGTCGTCACGGTGCACCCGGTCATGTGCTGCCCGCCGGTCAGGCTGAGGTTTGCGGCATAGACGCAATGATAGCTGACTGCTGAATCGATGATATCAGAGCCGGAGATTGCCGCCCAGCTTCCCCAGCCGGAGCTTGAGCGGGCTTTCTTGTAAGATAAGCTTAGAGTACCCATGCTTTAACTCCCCACATACAGGAATTCCAGCTCGCTGCCGTCGGCGCTGCTCTTGACCTGCCAGCTGCTCCCGATCTGCAATACCTGTTCCACAAGGACGTTTGCCACATGGAGCATCCCGTCCTGGCTGTTGTACCAGCCCTTCTTATATCCGTCGATCCAGAACTGCCAGCCAACAGACGTATAGAGGCCGAAGGTCTGGCCGCTGTTCATGTAGTAATAGGTGTAGCCGTCTCCGGGGTTCCTCGCGTCGGAGGGGCCGCACTCGCCGGAGAACTTCAGCGCCTGCGCAATGGCAATCCCGGTGACGTATTCGCCGGTCTCCGGGTCTTCCACAATGCCGCGCCGGATTTCTCCCTGAATGCTGGTGTAGTAGCTTTGCAGGAGGTTGATACTGTCCTGCACGCTCTCGATGCTGCTGCCGTAGTCGTATTGCTCCACGACGCCGCGTGCGGTGGTTTCAATCATGCTGGTCACGTTCTCTTGGAAGGTGCCGAAGTCAGACTGTGCGACATACAGCTCGTTGTATACCTCTGTTTTGCTGTCCACATAGCGCATGACCGCTGCGTCGCCCGCCTCAACCATGGCCTGAAGCTCGCTGTCGTCGGAGAAGCGCTTCCATGCGTAGTCTGCCACATCCCGGCTGTCTTCCTCGGTGTAGTCGGTGTACATGCCGATCCATGTTCCCAGCTCTTCGCCGTAGTTGTCGGTGAAGGTCTCACCGCCGTCGTTGGAGTATTTGATATGCAGGTAAGGCGTCCGGCCGTCCGCGCCGGGGGTTCCGGGGGTGCCCTTCTCGCCGTTCTCCGCTACCATCGTCGGGGTGCTCCACTCGGTATAGGCGATTGTGTCCGTGTCCGTGCGGCTCATGGCCGTTGCTGCGGTCACATAGAGCGGGTCCGTTCCGGTTGCCGGTGGCGTCCGTGTCCAGCCTGCAGGAATGTTTGACAGCGTTTTGGTGCTGAAGGTGTAGGTCACGTCGGTGGTAAAGTCGATGGTCGGAGCCTCTTCGGACCGCTTGTACAGCATCACAATGATGTTGTTGTAGCCGTCTATGCCGTCGCTTCCGTCCTGCCCGTCTTGACCGTCCCGTCCGTTCTGCCCGTTGATGCCGTCCCGGCCTGCTGCGCCCTCGCGCCCCTGCTCGCCGTCCTCCACCAGCTTCTTGACCTCGCTCCACTCTGAGGCGGCAATCACGTCTGTTGCTGTGGTGGCAATGGCCGTCGCGGTGATTACCCAGCAGGGCCGCCCGTCTGTGTCCGGGATTTCCTGTGTCCAGCCGGTGACGCTGGCAAGGTGGTCTTCCACTTCTGCTGTGTTCAGGCTCAGCTTGTGCGTTCCCGATACGGTCACATCCGCGTCAATCAGCTTGTGCCCGGATACGGAAGCGGGGCCGAGGTCCAGCCGCCCGGAGGCAAAGGTGTATGTCAGGTCCACGCGGGGTTTGTTCGGGGCGCTGTTTGCCCGCCGGTACAGGAAGACGGTTGCGCTGTTCAGGCCGGTGCCGCCGTCGCCCTTGATCCTGCTCCATGTGTAGACGCTCGGGTCTGTCGGGGCTGTGGCTGCCGTCGAGGAACACACGCCCATGTAATAGGTGTTCTCTGTCGGGGTGTTGTACATCGTCGCGGGGTAATCCCCGGCAAAGTCGTCCGCGTACTTGATGTAGAAGGTGTTGTTCTCGATATTGTCAATCTGATCCTGAAGGCTCTTGGCACTCTTGATAATCAGGCTGCGAAGCTCCTGCGCGTTCTTCCGCACGGCTGCAATGTCCTTGCTGCTCGCGTCGCCGCCTCCGCTGGTCCTTAGTATCTGCTGCCCGTCTTTCCCGTAGGAGATGGACACGCCGCCGGTGTTGGTGCTTACGTCCGCGCCTGCCGCTTCACCGAGGCTCTTGACCATGCGGAACAGGTAGTCTCGCAGATTCTCAATGTCTTTCTTGTTCTGCCCGGTGACAATCGGCGGCTGCTCGGTGAAGGCGAATGGCATTACACGTCACTTCCTCTCTCAAGCACGCGGGCAATGGAGTACATGCGGAAATCTCCGTGCCCGACAAACATCAGCCTCATATGGTCACAGCGCCGGGGCCGTACCGGGATGGTCACGGTGCCGGTGGTCGGAAGGTGGAAGTCTCCCGCAAAGTTCCAGATCCCGGAGCTGTCATATTCGATAAACATCTGGAAGCCGGTGTTCCTCTCCATGTTCACGCGGATGTTGTACCGGGAGATATAGCGTACCGGCTGCGCCCCGCGCCCGCTCACGCCCTGTTCATAGGCCAGCAGTCCGGTGGTGCACGCCCACTCAAAGTCTCCCTCCAAATCGCCGTCCGTGCCGTTGATGGCGGTAATGCCGTTCGATACCAGCGCGTACAGCTCGTCGCCCACCTGTGCAAATCCTTCCGCGTGCAGCTCGTCCTCGTGCATCCACAGGCCCTTGCCTGCGTCGAAGCAGAAGAAGTGCCACGCATTGTAGGCGTCCCGCATGGAGATGTAATACCGGGTCCCGAAGACGCCGGCAGCGGCTTCATAGTATTTCTCTTCGCCCAGCGCCTGCGAGATATCGGCGGGCATACCGCCGTTGTAGGCCATGACGCCGGTTCTGCTCTTGTAATAGAGCGTTTCGCCCACCACTTGCAGGCTCTTGTGGCTGCCCTGCTGCACACCGCGAGCGGGGATGTCTCCAATCTGGTGAGCGCCGACAGAGGAAACGGAAATCGGGTGAATCACGTTCTCCTTGAAGAAGGTCGGCGTGCCGAAGTAGTTCACACACCCTGTCCACGGGCCGTCAGAGCCGCGGGACGCCCGCCAGCTGTCGGTTGATACGCCGAGGTACTGTTCCCAATTTCGGAAGTCTCCGAGGGCGCAGCAGTAAACCTCGTTGATGTTCTGCGTGCCGTCGTTGCCGTAGAAGCAGCCCCACAGCCTGTTTTGCGCCTCGCACACAAAGTCCATGTCCGGGACCTTCCGGGAAACGCTGATGCTCGCGCCGGTCTGCGTGAACTGCTCTTCCTGAATGCCGATCAGCACCAGATAGTCATAGCTCGTGACTTCATCACCGCCCACGGCATAGATGATCTTCGAGCCGTTCAGGTCTTCAAAGTAAGCGCCGGAGACGTTCACGCCGTCATATTCCTTGAATGCCGTCGCGAGCTGCCCCATGGTCAGGAAGTCCAGCCGGGTATAAACGGTCTCGATGATCGTCCACGTCTCCGTGTACAGGCTGTATTCCTTCACGCTGCCGTCGGTGATATCAATCCACACCGTGCCGTTCTGTGGGTTCTCCGGGGCCTCTGAGCCTTTGTGCACGTCGGTGTAGTACGTGCCGTCCGAGTGGCACATCGTATAGGTGACGGCTCCTGTGTAGTTCCAGTCCGCGCCCATGCTGCCGTAGTCGGTCAAATCCTGCGTGTTGATGTACTTCTTATCCGGGAAGATGCAGATATACGCGCCCATACTGACAAGCTGCGTCTCCTGCTCTGTCTGCAAGCCTGTCAGTCCGGTCGCGTATCCGTTTGCGTACAGTGTGCCATTGTCTACCCAATACAGGGCGTCCTTTGCAATGATCGCCTGTAGGTTCGTGAACGACCGGTTCAGCCTGCCGCGCTTTTTGCGATTGGCCAGCATCGGGTAATACTGTGTCGTCAGATTCTTGGTCTCGAAGAATTCCCCGTCCCGGATTCTCAGGTTGTGGTTATAGCCTCTGAAGTTATCCACCACCACGCGGGAAGTCCCTCTCGTGTTCAGTTTCGGATAATATGCCATAGCGCACCTCAGTAAAAAATCTTTCTCGCGCCTTTCGGCATGTGGCTCTGGTTGTAGGCGTTGCGGAAGGAGGAATAGATTGATTCAAACACGCCGTTGGAGTTGTTGAAGCTGTCATACTCCATGTTGTTATAGTCAATCTGCGCTTCCAGCCAGCGGATATACATCTCGTCGTATGGCTGTCCGACAAGCAGCTCCTTCTCCCCGTCGCCCTCGGTGTAGCCGTCGAAGGTGATCTCTTCCTCGCCTTCGTTGTATTCGTGGGTGCAGATGATCTCCTGATAAATCCTCGTGTCCAGCCGGGAAAGCCACTTGATCTTCTCTTTCTCGCCGAACATGTTCGGTTTCAGGGTATCAACCTCTGCAATCGCGTCATGAATCGTCATAGCTCTTTCCTCCTGTTTGAAAATAGGGAGCGGTTTTCGCTCCCTGTTCTCAGCCTTTCGCGTTGGCTTCCCGGAACTGCGCCGCGCGGATCATCTCTTCCTCGGAATGATTGATGATCTCAACCACGCACTCGGGAACTTCCATCTCCACGCCGCGCGGAATCACCCAGGTACGGGTATTGCAGCCGACGAAAAGCGCCTCCTGCTTTGCCTGTCCGGGAATAACCGGGAGCCTGATCTTGACCATCTTGCCCCACAGCTTTTCATCCTCGGTCAGTTCTTCCTGCTCCTGCACTTCGGGAGCGGTGTCTTCTTTCTTGGTTGCCATCAGGGAATCCTCCTTTGTTGATAAATACGAAAAGGGAAGAGGGGAAACCCCTCTCCCCCTCGCTGCTTAGTTGGCCTCTACGGTCGCGGACCAGCGGCTGGAGCAATGCTCCACGCGGATCATGTACGGCTGCATGAGGATTTCAGCGGTCTCAATGGCCTTCCAGCCAACAGAGCTGCGCTGATCCAGCGGGTCAGCAGTACCGGCAGAGCCTTTCTGCTTCACGATGGTCTGAAGGCCGCCGCCCTCAACATCGGTGACGCCGTAGGCGTTCTCGCCGAAGAACAGGGTGCCGAAGACGGAAAGGCCGCTCGGGCATCCGGTTCCGCGCCAGATCTTCGCCTCGGTGCTCTCCACAAAGCGCACGCCGGAAATCATGCCGATCTCGCCCTCGTACAGGTTCGTGGTGTCCTTGTACTTGTGCGGATCAATCCACTCAGGATCACGCATGATATCATACTCGGCGAACGGGTGGATGATCGCCACATAGCTGCCGTTGATACGCGGGGTGTTGACCGCACGGAGGCGGGCGACAACCTGCTGCACCAGATCAACCGTCAGAACTGCGGTCGCGTCGAGGTTGGCGCGGCTGGTGACGGCGGTCTCGGCTCCGGTGGAGGCGTTGATCTTCGGGGCGTACATGACGTTGGTGCCCGCAACAAGGATATCACGCACGATGGTATCCATCGTCAGGCCCGCCTGATCGCCGAGAAGCTTGGTGGTTTCCAGCACTACGTTGTCAATCGCGGTCAGTTCCAGAACGTCAGACAGGGCAATGAAGTCGCCGTACTGGCTGACGGTGGCGGTGATCGCAGTCACGTCGAGCTGGTTGCCCGCCGGGGTTACGCCTTCGGTAAGGGGCGTCAGAGCCTTTGCCAGCGGCGTGAACTTGCGGAATTCAATCGTTTTACCGCCGTTCTTCGGAATAGGCCGCTTCTGGCCGAACTGGTGATGCACAAGCTGTGCCTGCGCTGCGTACAGAAGAGCCTTGTCATAGAAGGTCTTCATTTCCGGGGACAGATCGTTCCCGGTGGAATTCAGCAGCGTGGTCTGAACCGCGAACAGCTGAATGAAGTCGCCGATATAGCCGCCGCGCCTGTTCAGGACGCACGCGGTCAGCACGGCCACAAATGCGAGAATAATAAGGAATTTAATCATGTTTTTCTCCTCTCATAATGTGTGATTGTCGAGAGGAGCGCAGGAATCAGAGAACGATTCTTTCTCCTCTCGCTACCCGGCGGGCAATCTCGTCCATGTCCGCCTTGGTGAACTTACTCGGATCGCTCTTCACCTGTACCGCGCTGCGGCCGCCTGCCGCGCCCTCTGCGGGGCGTTTCTGTCCGGCTCGCACGTTGTTGGCAACCTTGGCCTCAACCTGCTTTGCCGTGTACTGCATGGCTGCGGGGATGATTTCATCCTTGTGGATAACCTCAAACGCGGTCTGAAGGGGAATTCCGCTTTGCAGGAGACGCCGGAACTGCTCGTTCTGTGCTTCGGTGGCAAAGTCGAAAGAGGGGTAGACCTGTTTCAGGGCCTCGGCCTGCTGCATCCATGCGGCATATGTTGCATCGGCGTTTTCCTTCCTCGATCTTTCCTCAACCTGAGCCTTGAGCGCTGCGTTTTCCCGCTGCATCTTGCGGATTTCTTTTACCTGCTGTACAGTCAGGCCCTTTTCGAGGGCTTCATCTTCATAGAAGGTTTCGTCTTCCTCAATGGCTTTCGACAGGGCTTCAATGTTGTCAGCTTCCACGCCGTACTTGCCTGCGAGAAGATCCAGCACCGGGGCGAGGGCGTTGTACTTCTGTACGGTCGCCTCGTTTCCCTTCAGGCGTTCCCTGATGGTGTTCTGCACTCTCGCGTCGTAGAGGTCCTTAAACTCTCCCTTGATCAGCTCCTCGAAACGTGAATTGCGTTCCTCTGCGCTGCCTTTCTCCCCGGCGGCGGGAGCGCTTTCCTGCTTTCCGTACTGTACATCGGCAAGCGGATTGCTTTTAACGCCCGGTTGCTGCGGCGCTGCGACAGGTGCCGCTGCCGCCGCTCCTTCTCCACCTGCCGCTGCCCCGCCGCCTTCGGCGAAGAGCTGGATGTTGAAGAACGGAGCAAGTGTGAGTTTGCGCATGGTAAAAACCTCCTGCCCGTCTGGGTGGGCGATTCCCGTAACCTGTCCGTAAGGTGGACGACGCCTTTGCTATTATCAGCCCTTCTCGGGCATTGCAAACGGAGTGAGAGATACATTGTCGGGGTAACTCTCGGCCAGCAGGTGCATACCGGTTTCCCCCATGTAGTAGATATGCAGCGCTTCCGCGTAGTAGGCCGGTTTCGGCTTGCACACCACAAGGACGCGCCCGTTCTGAATGCGGATGGTTGGCCGCTTCTGGAACTTCCGTTCGTCTCCCATGTTGCGGATGCACTGTGCTACGGTCATAGCGAGGATGGAAGCGCCCGCGCATACCGGGTCTTTCCCCATCTCCGCAAAGGAGGCGTGCCCCTTCATGTCCATAATCAGGGCGTCGCCCTCAGTCTCAAACTTTGTCGTGATCATGTCTCTACCTCGGTGCTGTTGCCTGTGCGGCTCTGGTTCTGGCTCTCCGGGTGATGTTGCTCTCTCCGACGTTCCCGCCGCCGAGGGCGTTCAGGTTGTTGGCTGCTGCCTTGCCGGGAAGGGCGCTGCCGGGGTCCGTTCCCTGCATTCCCAACTGCTGCATGACAGCCGGTGCCAGCTGCGAGCCGGTGGCCTGATCCAGCATCATTGCCATCTTCATGGCCATCTCCTGCGCCATCATAAGCCGCTGGAAGAGCATTCCGTTCATCTGGACCTTCTGCATGACGAAATCCTTTCGGTCAAAGTCCATCATGTCGAGGCAGGCCATAGCCGCGTCCGCGTTCTCCGGGGCGAAGAATCCGGCAGAATAGAACTGAAGCGCCAGCTCGTTCTGTGCCATCTTGGTATAGGGGCTTTGCTTCTCCGCTGTCACTTCGATATCGAAGAGGGGGAGCCGGTAGCCAACATCCACGCCCATTTCCATGGGGAAGCCGTTGACCATCGTGCCCTGCGGCTGCGGAAGGATGCCGGCATTGCTGTACTGAACAAACTGTTCCGCGCCGTTCTGGCCGAGGATTCTGAAATACCTGGGCACGTCGTAGAACTGCCGGACAAGCTCAATGCAGATCAGCATCACCTTCCGGAACGCCCGGTAACTGCCCTTGTTGTTGTCTCTGGAAAGCCGGTTGCCCGCTTCCTGCATGGCAGCAATAGCAGACGCAGCCGTCACGCCGCCGGTGGTGCCGCCGGTCGTCACATCTCGGTTGCCGGTGGTCTCCTTCAGTTCCGCTACCTTGTTGGCGAGGATCGTCACAAAGAGCTGATTCAGCGGGTTTGCCTGTACCGGCATGATGCTGTCGGTGCCGAGGTTGCCGTCCACATGGATGAAGTCTTTCGTCACATCGGCGAATTCCTGTTCATTCACGCCGCCGTCAGAGCGGATGAAGTGCCGGGGCCGCGCATTGAACAGCATGTTCTGAAGGATCGCCTGATCTCCCCGGTCGATGTACTCCTGTGCGCTCTTGCCAATGTCGATAAAGCCGAAGCCCGTGGGTGTGCCCTTGCAGCGCATGAGCCTGTCGAACACAAACGGGTAAAGGCCGTGATCGTACCAGCCGCGCTGCGCATACTCCGGGTCATTCTCCGTGGCAAAGAGCGGTTCATCCTGTCCGGCTACGAATTTGCAGTAATGCAGGATGGTCTTGCCGTCCTGCCCGCGCTTCTTGTAGTACCAGTCCACCACGGCGCTCTTGCCGTTGTTGTCAATCGTGTCGTCGTAGATGTAGCGCGACACGTCGATTGTCGGGTTGGAAAGACGGTCTTTCAGCTGCGGGTAGTCGTTCTCAAGGATATCGTTGTCCTGAAGGGTGACATAGAACACGTTCCGGCTCTGCTGAATATCCGTGATGCCTGATTCCCAAAAGAGATTGATCAGATCCACGCAGGAGATATCAATATCGCCGAGGCCGTTGTTCTTACTCGCGTCCCAAAAGACGCCGTACACGCCGGTGCCGCTCTCGATCTTGTCGTCAAGGACCTGTGAATAGGTGTCCTCGAACTCGCACTGATCCAGAACGACCGGCAGAATGGAAGAAAGCATCTTCGCTTCCTGCTTGTCGCCTTCCTCGCGGGGCAGGATGTTCGCAGCAGGGAAGTTGTCCATGGCGTCGGCGTGCTTGTTGGCAATGCTGTTCAGCAGCCACGCGCTCACCGGCTCCACCTGTTCGGTCTGCTGCCGGTCCTTCCGGGTGGTTCTCATGCACTCCCACTGCCGGAGTTTGTACCATTGCTGGTTATCAATCAGCCTGCGTTCGAGGTTGGCTTTGCTCGATTTGTAGTTCAGCAGCGTCTGATAGGCTTCTGCTATCTCCGGTTTGCTGATGGGAAGCCGCTGGAACGGCTCGATGTTGTCCGGGCCGGTTCTGTCGTAAGGCACAGCGCTCATATCAAGGCTCTGAGCTACGGCCATGTTCCCGGCGTTGAAGCTGTCGAAGCTGTCTCCGGCCATTGCCGCCCCGTCACGGGCTAACCTTCTTTTGCTGTCATTCAGTGCCATTGATAATCTCCATTCTGTGAATTGCCGGAGCGGGCATAATGTCCTCCTCCGGGATATCGAGGAACAGGTACAGCGGGCTTTTCCTGTATTCGCTCGGTTTCGGTGCCTGCCTCGGTTTGATGGGCCTGCTCATGAGGAAATACCGCACTTCGTCGGCAACATGGTCTTCTCCGGTGGTGTCGAGGTCTTCCGGCTTATGCTCGTCGTATTGCAGGATCGGCATAGTCCGAATGAACGCCTTGCAGTTGTTGAAGACGTACATCATCGGGAAGCCGTTCTCATCGAAAGCCAGCCGGTAATGCACCTGCATCCAGCCGGGAAGCCGTTCATGGTCTCCCTTCTGGAAGTACACGCCGTACTTGGTGGCGGTCTCCGCTATGCTGACGCCGGTTTCCGCGTTCCAGATTGCCGGGTCCGCAATGCCGGTGATCTGCTTATCCTTCAGCCAGCGGTGTTCATGCTCGATCCGGGCAATCTCTTCAAACAGGCGCGGAGGAATCCACTTGATACCCTCGTTCGGCGTCTCGGTGCATCCGTACAGCTCCAATATCCTGTAAACCACGCCGTCGAAGTCCACAGCCCACCAGCCGACAGAGAAGGGTTTGTTGTAGCCCCAGTCGAAAGAGCGGTAAATCTTCCACTGTTTCGGGATCTCGAATGGGTCTATCACATGCACCCAGCGCCGCTGCCTCTTCAGTTCCGCTCTGGTGCTGTTGTCTCCGGCAGCATTGGCGGCTCTCATGTCCGGCTCGATGCGGAAATCCTCGAAGAACTGTCCTTCGTAGGTGTCCCAATCGCCGTAGAGAAGCGCGTTCTTCTCTTTCTCCGGCAGGGAAGCGAGGCGGGCGAGGTACTGCGGGTCGTTCTGAAGCAGGATTTTGTTGTCGAATACCGTGCTCGGCACAAAGGTCCTGCTCAACCATTGCCGTTCCTGATGCCCGTCCGGGTGTACAATCACAGCCTTTTCCCATACGGTTTCCATCGGTTCGCCTGCGGTGATGAATCTCTCCTTCACCCAGCCGTGCCCGACGCCGCCGGGGTTTGCTGTGTTGCGCATGTAGACGCGGGTGCCGGGGCCGTTCGGCCTGTTCCGGCTCTTCAGGTAGATGTATTCCTCGAAGGTGAAGTGCGTCAGCTCGTCAAAAGCTATGAAATCATAGGCTTTGCCCTGATAGTTGTACTTGTCCTTCTCATGCTGCAGACTGCCGAAGATGATCTTCGCGCCGCTGGGAAAAGTCCAGGTATGCTTCTGCTCGTTGTACCGTGCCTTCGGGAACGCCTGCGGGTAATATCGCTGGCTCTTTTCCACCAGCTCGGAGAGCTGCGGAAAGGTCTTTCGGAGGATCAGCCCTTTGTAGTGCGGTATTCCCACCTGTCGCAGCGCCTCAATCACGAGTGCATCTGACTTCCCGCCCCCGGCTGCGCCGCCGTACAGAACTTCATCTTCTCCACGCTGCATGAAGGCAAATTGCCGCTGCTGCGCTTCCCAAACGGTCCTGTTCATTCGTCGTCCTCCGGCGGTGTCGGCCGGTCCTCCATGGTAGGCATGAAGATGATACCGCCCTCGCCGTCCGCCTCCACAATGCGCGTATCGCTGCGGAGCTTGGCAATCCGGGCCTGCTGTTCCTCGCGGTCAAGATCGTCCTTGCGCGGTTCAAACATGCCGAGGTGCTTTCCAAGAAGTTCAAGAGCCCGTATGCGGTCATAGGTCTTGACTTCTGTACCGAACTGTCCCTCTTTGATCCCGGAGATGATCTTTCTCGTTTCCCTCGGCAGTTCTTCGGTTGGCTTTATCACGACGTGGCCGCCGTTGTAGGAAACAATATCGGTAACATCCGCAAAGGCGATTGCGGCAAGCTCCCGGAGCACCCTGTCCTGCGTGATTTCTGTCCGCTTTTGGCGGTCTTCCATGCGCTCGCGGATGTGTTCTGCAACCTTAACATTTCTTAACATCCTCGCGGCAGCAGAAGCGGCGGTTTCTTCCCTCTTCACAGAAGGATATGCCGCCTTATATGCCCGCGTCGCATTCAGATCAATCAGGTACTCGTCGCAGAACCGCCGTTGCTTCTCGGTAAGTCCTGCCGCCACATAATCACTCCTCGCTCGGAACGATTACCTTGTGCCCCTCCACATAGATTGCGCTCACCGCTGCATTGGGGTCGGCGTACAGGTTGCCAAATTCATCTGTGGCAACGGGAACGCCGGTAGCACCGTCGATATACTTCTTCGGGTTCAGAGGCGACACGCCGCGCCTCGGCGCAAGGTCAGAATAGGCATTGTCTTCAAACAGTGCGGCCACTTCATCGGGCACAGTGACGGTATCACCGGCCTTGTAGACGTAGTTCACATTGTTGATCGTGACATACACGCGGCTGCCTTTGTCGGTCGGAATGGTGATCTGTTTACTCACGTTCAGCCCTCCAGTCTTAGAATCAAATATTCCGCTGGTATTATATCTTAGAATCTAAGACATTTCAACAGCAAAATGAAAGGACACGCCCGAAGACGTGTCCTAAGATTCTATTTCTTTCTGAATTCCTCTGCGAACGGGCAGGTTTTCCAGTGCGGGAATCTCGCGAGGCCGTCCGGGTCACACTGGAAGTCAAAGGTGCACTGGATCACTTCGCCCTTGTCGTTCACGACGTAATCCTCGAAGTCTGGTGTATTGCCCGCATGATATTCAACAAGGCCCTCGTCGCACGGCATCCAGCGGTTGTCCGGGGTTTTCACCCACACAATCGGTGCACCGCATTTCTTACACCTTGCCATTACCAGAGATCCAGTCTTTCGGCGAGCCGCTCAATCTTCTGGTCCATGTGCTCGCACACATTGTCATTGATGCCGAGGATCAGACGAAGCTGTTCCAGCATGATGGTCACGTCGGCGGTCTCTTCCGCAATCGCATCGATCACTCCCTCGTCCGGTTCCAGATAGCCGGGAACACGGAAGAACTTGCAGATTGCTTTGGACAGCTCGCTCATTTCCTCGATCACCATCAGCATTTGGGGCTTGATCCCGTATTTATCAATGGCGTGCTCGTAGACCTTCTTCCGTTCCTCGTACACGAATCTGTTCATGCCAGTGCACCATCCCTGATTACTTTGTTCTCTACCTTTCGGTAAGCGTCGAGGTAATACTCGCCCTTGTCGCCGTTGTAGGTCAGCTCATAATACATGCTGTCCGGCAGGGTGGAAGCAAGCAGCCATTTCCAGTTCTGGAGGGTTTTGCATTTCCAGACGATATAAACCTCGAAGTTGGGGACGGGATCGCTCTTGTCCAGATGGTCGACGATGTAGTTGTTCACGATATCCTCGGCCTTCATATCGCAGACCGTAGGCGTGCCGCCGGGTCTCTTCTGCCTGACCGGGTGAGTAGGAGGCACTTCTTCCGGTTTCGGCTCTTCCTTCGTGAACTCCCCGCCGTCCTGCTGTTTCGGGAATCGCAGGTATGCCAGCTTGTTGTACCGCTCAATGCCGGCAATGGGAATGGCCTGCCCGTTATCCATGCGGTCAACAACTTCCTTCTGGATGATTGCCATCTCGGTCAGGTCGTTCTTCACGTCCTCCGGGATGCCGAGTACATCCGCTACCATGTCCGCTAAGATTTGTTTCCGGTCTCTTGCTCTCATTTTGATGATTTCCATGGTTATTTCTCCTTTTCTGAAATTTGAATATCGATACCTGGCTGAATGGTCCGGGTGTCTCCGGGCTTTGCCTGCTGTATCCATTTGGCGGTGTCGTAGGCGGTCAGGCGGTCAGCTCCCATCCATTGCAGCGCCCCGACGATTTCCCAATACCTCCATGTGCTGAGGGTTTCTTTCTTCTTCCCGGAGCGGAAGACGGCGATTCGCTCCCGCTCCGGCGCTGCCTTGCTATTTCTCATAGCCCATGATCTCGTGTGTGCTCTCTACCTGCGGCGGCTCCTCCGGGAAATCCTCAACGACAATCGTTTTCCCTCTCGCCGCCGGGATGTAGGGCTTCACATCATCCATCGTGTGGGCGGGGAGGAGCGGAGGCTCCTTCCCAAGCCAACGGCAGAAGTGGCACGATGCGCAGAAGTAACCGTACAGTCCCAGCGCTCCGACGATAATCAGATAGGCACGGTACTTCAGGAGATACATTCCAACAGTGATGGCAGCCAGCATAACGGCGATAAGCACAGTGGCAAAAACGGATTTGCTCTTCTTCATGATCCTTCCTCCTTGAAGTTGTCAATCTCTTCCTTTGTCAGTCCGTCCTGTGTTCTGGCAAGATCGTACATACAGCCGGGATCATATTTCATCCTGTTGAAGAACTCGATGCGGGCTTTCCAATGAAGAATTCTCTCTTTTTTCTTTTCAGGATCGGTGATCGCCGCCGCCGGCGGCGGGTTTCCCCTCTCACACTCTCCCTTTCCTGTACTATCCTGATCTACACTAATTTGATTTAATCTATTCTCTTCTATTCTATTCTGCGGTGCCGGTTGGGTATCCGCTGGGTATCCGATGGGTGCCGGTTGGGTATCCGCTGGTGGAAGGGAAGGGGCAAGATTTTCCATGATCTCAGGCAGGTCAGGAGGCCAGATCAGTTTGCCGTTGAGTACGCAGGAGATGTGACCGTCATTCGGATTTTGGGAGTAGCTCTTGTTATCGTCGTAAAACAATTCGCTGATTACGTCGGTGTGCTTGGTCTCCTTGAAGCGTTCCTTCCTCGCGTTGTTGTGCACCCACCAGTGCTTAATCACAACGACGGAGGGCTTAATAGCAGGTAGAAGGATAAATTTCTTGGCTATCAGCAGCTTCATGGAATCATTCGATGCGCCGCACGATCTCATAACGGTCCTTGGGCTGTCGCAGATCCCACGGTCGTCTGCTGCCATGTTTAGCCGTACATAAAGCATCTGAGCTTCAGCGGGCATTTCAATGAAGTCGTCGTTATTCAGAATCAGGTTCGAGAACATCCTCTTCTCAGCCATCTCCGACAACCTCCCTGCATTTCTTTCGGATTGAGAAGAGATCGCTTATGAGGTCCAGTTCATCATCCCCGGTGCTTTCCTTCATGATATAGTCCTTCATCTCTTCATAAATGGCGTAATCGACATGAGCAAGCAGTGTTCTCGCCTCATCTTCATTCAGGACTACAGTTTTCATCTTCTTCGCCTCCTTCCATCAGCCATTCAGCAAGAAACGCTTCTCTTACCTGCCCCTCCAAATCTATCTGCTGATCCCGGCTGCCCTTCTGCGCTATCCTGCGCACGCGCCGGAGCTTCCGAAAGATTTCTCCAAACTCGGATTTCAGGAACTTCTGGAAGTCGTTCTCATTGGCCAGCTTGATACCGTATTTCCCGCTGACGATGATCTTCTCGAACTTATCAGAAGAATTTACAGCTTCAATATCGCGGGTCAGGAGCCGACGGGCCGTGCTGTTGTGGTAGGTGCTGCGGGTGTATGTCGGGTACATGGGGATGCTGTCTGTGGTCTGCTCCATGCTCGTCCATTTATCCCCACGGGCGAGGAGGAAGCTGTAAAGTGCTTCCCGCCTCTCCCGGTCCTCTTCAGGCGTACACTGCATCCGCTTCACCTTCCTTCAGGAAGTCCGGCAGTTCCTCACCGTAGTTGGCTTCCGGCAGCGTCGCCTGTTCGACAACCTCGCCGGTCTCTTCATCCACGGGGATTTCCACCATGTCTTCCGGGTAATCCTGCGCCGCCAGAGCCGTCGCAAGGTTCATGGTGTCCTTGTCTGCCCCGTTCTGATACTCAATGCTCATGAGGGCATACTTGCTGCACAGGCGGCGAATGACGGTCTTGCGGGCCATGGCGTCGAAGTTCTCCCGCCAGCCTTTCCCCATGTACTCGCCCTTGCGGTTCTTCTGCTCGTGCTTCTTGATCTGCTTCACGGTCATGAAGATGGTCTTCTCGGCACCGTTCTTGAGCTGGAAGTAACCGGCATAGCCGATAATCGGCAGCTCTTCCCGCTCGTCCTCGTCCTCGATCCAGTTGAAAACCGCCTCGCCGGTCAGGCGGTTGTAGCTTTCAAGCTCGCCCTCGCGCACGTCCACGGCGTCAGGGACACACTTATACGCGCCGGTTCTCAGGCAGAGCTGCACCATGCCTTTGTAACCGATGATGAAGGTTGCCGTGGGCTTGCCCTTGTTCTTGTACGGCACGATGTAGGCATAGCCGAGGGACGGATCAATTGGAAGATCGTAGCTCGCTGCCTGAAGCGCGGACTTGATTACGCTCATGGAGTTGGCATAGAACGCTGCCTGCAGGTCCGGGTTATCGTTGATCATGCTCACAAGGGAGCTGAGAAACTGCGGGGTTCTCTTTCCGAGAAGCTCGTCGAAGCGCCGCCGCATTTTTTCTCCGTCGAGAATGCCGTTGAGCATCGTGTTCACGCTCTGCTGGGCCTTGGCCTCCGGCTTGCTCTGCTGCACGGCTGCCTGAATCTTATTGTTTGCCATGTCTGATACCTCCTTATGCTGTCTTTTCCTTCTTCTCGGTCACACGGAACACGCGGGACTGAGAAGCATACTTACTGAAATCAATCTCCGGGAAGTCCGCTTTGATCTTGTCCCGGTCAAGGCCGCTGGTGTTCTGAAGCTTCCAGCTCACACTGAACCGGCCGCAGGTTCCCTTCGCCATGCTGCCCATGGCTACCTTTATGCGGTTATCAAGGCCGTCAAGCTCTGTCTTCAGGTTCTTAATCTGCTCGTTAACGGCTTTGCGCTGCTGGAACACATCCAGAAAGCCGGAAAGGTCGATGCTGTCTCCCGCTTCCTCGGAGAAGATTTTCTTGATTGCCTCGCTTGTGGCGCTGTGCCCGTCCACAGGGGGCGTCTTCTTCGGCAGAACGTAGGTGTTCCAGAACTCCCGCTCTGCATCCATCAGGGCTTTAACCTCTTCCTCGTCCCGTTCCAGCTCGAACACGCGCAGTTCCCGGTTGTTCTCCAATGCAGCCAGGTACGCTTTCTTCGCGCCGGTCACAGCCAGATAGTGAACCATCTGCCCGTACCACTGCTCCGGGTACTCTCCGCTGCGAAACTTCTTGATTGCCCCGAAGCTGGTTGTGGTCTTGATCTCCAATACCGCGTCCTCGCCGATAACCTCACGGTCGATGTTGGCGCAGGCCCACGGGTAATCAGCGTTCACGATGGTGAAGTTCATGCGCTGCACCTGCTTCCCGGTCTCTTCCATGAAGAGCTTGGCCACAAGGTCTTCCAGATAGGTGCCGACGCGGGTGCTGATATTGCCCTCAAACTCCGGTGTCTGGCCGGTCTTCTCAGCCCACACGGAAAACGCGCTGTTGTAAGGGTTCAGGCCGATAATGGCCCCGGCGTCGCTGCCGCCGATATATCCTTTGCGGATCTTCAGCCATTCTTCGTGGCTGCCATAGGGAATCATCTTCAGGCCCCTGTTGCGGATGGGGTTTCTCTCGGTTGCTGTTGCCATTTCTTTTCCTTTCTGCTACAATGAGCACGGTTGAATTATTTCGGCTGCCGTTCTTCCCGTCTCGCCCACGGGAGAGCGGCTTTTTATTTTGCCGCTGCCTGTAATGCCTCGTCGTATGGAATGCCGAGCACGTCGCAGTATCGCAGCAGCATACCCACATTCCAGTCCCTTCCGGGCTTGTTCATCTGGACGCGGGCGTTTTGCGGGGTGCAGCCGATCTTCTCGGCAATCTGCGTGCTGGTCATGTGCCGCGCCGTCCGGTATGTGCGGAATAAGGCGGCCAGCTCGTTGACCTTCGGCTTGATCCATTTGACTTTAGGCATTGATTTCGCCCTCTGACGGAATAGGGCAATCCAGAGGGTTCACGCCGATCACGCGGCACACGGCGATAAACTCGTGCACCTGAATGTTTCTCCGGCCTGTCAGGCTGAGGGAAAGCTTCTGCGTCGTGAACTTCGGGACGCCTGCCCGCTCTGCAATGAAGCTCTGCTTGATTCCCTTACTGTTGATCTGCTCTGAAAGCCACTGCTCAGGGGTCATACTGTTCACTTCCTTTCTGTGGTTCTTTGATGTAGCAGCCAATCACCGGCACGATGTACGGATACTGGCTGAAGCCTATTCCTTTATCTGGCTGGAAGTCAGGCCATATAGCAATTACTTCCCAATCGAAATAGCGCTCTGTAAACTCCTTCTTGTTGTGTCTGGTATCAAAAAGGCGTTTGCCGTCTCGCGCTCGTTTTGCATACAGTGGGCCTTTCAGCAACGTTTCCGTCAGCGTGCTGCCTTCCCACATCGGTTTTTCGCCTATCAGGTCACGGACGGTCATTCGCTTGCTCCTTTCTGTGGAATAGGGAGGGAGGAATACCCCCCCCGATTTGAAAATCAGACGATTACGATAACGTGCCCGCCCATGATCTCGCTGCTAAGGTTCTCGGACAGGTAAGCGTTGATACTGTCTTTCGCTTCCATCTTCCAGATGCCGCCGTCTGCCTCGAAGATGCCGATGCGGCCTTCATCGTCCAGTCGGAGAATGAATTCGCTTGCCGGCTGCGGGATTTCCCGGAAGGTGCGGAAGGGCTGAAGCGTGAGACGCGGCTTGACAACCTCGCTCCCCATCAGAGTGACGCCCTGCTTGGTAACGACGGTCTGAGAAACGCCGTTGTCGTTGGTCTGGATGCCCTGAGCGTTGTTGATGCGGGAAATCAGATTAAGCAGGTATTCACTGTCCTCGGTGGGAATGAAGCGGCTCCTGAGTTCGATAATGGCTTCCTGCTGGGAACGCCAGCCCGCCTTGAACTCTGCATCGATGCAGGTTGCGGAATACGGCCATACGCGGCGCTCGCGGTCGTCCGGCCGGGTGAATACATCCACGTTCTTGTGATCCTTAACGCGGATGAAGACGACGCCGGTGTAGTCTTTGATTTCAGCCTTGATCATCTTCACGATGGCGTCCAGGCTGTTGAACTCTACCTCTTTCCGGTAGAAACGCTCGTCCTCAATCAGTTCGAGCTTGTGGTCAGAATAGGTCTTGCCATTGATCTGATAGGTCTTGTTGTCCTTCAGACTGACAAGGTACTGCAATGCCTTCTGAATCATGGTTTATCCTCCTTTATCGTTGTGCAACTAATTTGAGAATCTTCGGCGGCTCCTGTTCCATGCCGCTCATGCTGAGCTGTCCGGGAATCTGCGGGACCATCTCAGCAACAACCATTTCGCCGTTGCCGTCGGCGGTGATCATCATGGACGTGGCCACGGCTGCCGTCGGTGCAAGGGTGGACTTCGCTTCTGCCTGAATTGCAATGTGCTTGCGCTCTGCATCCGGCTGGAAAGTCAGTGTGATGCTGATCTTCCGCTTGGCTTTCGGGTCCGTGTTCAGGTCGAGAATGTTGTCGATCACGCGGGAGACCTCATAATCAACCTTCTCTTCGATAGCGCCGGAAGCCATGCGCAGGATGCTGTCGCGCTTGAGCTGTTCACTCATGGGCTTTACCTCCTTTCCTGTAGAATCATGGTGACGGGTGACGGAGTTGAACCGCACGGAAGGAGCCTACCCTCCCGCTCACCGAAGCCCGTCATTTGGAATAGGCCATGCCGGGGTAGTCCCGGATGGCAAAACGCTTAATCTGTCCTCTATCCCGGTAGGTCAGGAACTTGTTTGCCGGGTTTCCATGGAAGGCCACGGTGCAGATAATCGGCTCGTGGCCTTCCTTCTGGATCTTCACGGTCTCGCCCACCTGAAGGGCCTTGACTTCCTCTGCGGTCATACATCCATGCCCATGCTGTGATACGCCCAAAACCTGCCGTGCCGGAAAATGATCTTGAACCAGTGCGTGAATATCTGCCCGGTACAATCGTACATAGACGGGCGGCATTCGCGGTACTCTGTGTCCATGAAATAGTCATGGGCCGCTTCCTTCGTTTTGATCCGCTCAGGAAGCGGGATAAGAACGATGCAGCTGTCAAAACCGTCGTCCCGGATAATCCTCGCTTCGTCAACGGGCTTGCGGTTGTACTCGCGAATCTCGCGCTTGAGCTTGCACACCTGCTCACGCAGGATTCTTTCCTGATCCGGCGTTTCCGGCTTAAGGGAATTGTAAATGTCAATCATCTGGTAGTTGATCTTGAGCTCGCGTGTGTTTCTGATCGCCATTGGTGCAGCCTCCTTAACTCTAAAAATTTAAGACTAAAGCCATGATACTCTAAAGATTTTAGATTGTCAAGCAATTTTTCTTAGATTTTTAGATTTATTTCTTTATTTTCTCTACGGATTGTATTATAATGAAGATGGAAGGAGGTCTCGGCCATGTTTGAAAATATAACAAAGGACCAAATCTCCGCGCTGCTCAAAGACAAGCGGCACGAACGCGGCTTGACCGGCGGGGAAGTTGTTCAGAAGTTGAAGAGCTTCGGTATCGAAATATCAGACAAATCTTTGTGGGGATACGAAAACGGGATCAGTCAGCCAGCGGTTCCTACGTTCCTCGCCCTATGCAAAATCTATGAAATCGAAGATTTGATATCAGAGCTGGACAAGCGGCCTATCAGAACAGCTCTGGACGAGCGGGAAAGAAAACTGATAAGGTATTTCCGTCTGGCTTCTCCAGAATTGCAGGACGCCGCCTTGCGCATGTTGGAGCCCGTAGAAAAAGAGAGTACCGCTTCATTGGTAGGTTAGTGAAATAGGAGGGTAACATGTTCAGTAAAGAATCGCTGCGGCAGGCTGCCGCCACTGCTGCCTTTCTGCTGGTCGCTTCGGTTGCCTGCTCTCTGGTATTCGGTTATGGAATGGGCATTATCCCTATACTGATTCAGGAGATCATTGCCTATCTCTTCGGATATTTTCTTGTCATTCGCACTGATCGACCACGCTATCATCTCTGGATCGTGTATGCCGTGTTCTTTGCGCTCCTGAATATCGGAAATATAGTAGAGCGGTTAGGGTGGATGGGATGATCTGTCGATACTGTTCACAGGAAGTGGCCGACGGCAGCATCTTCTGTTCCTTCTGCGGGGAGCGCCTCGCCCGGAAGAAGAAGGGAAAGAAAGAAGAGATCAAGGTCCCGAAGCCACGGCAGCTCAAATCCGGTGCTTGGAATATCGAGCTGCGCAAGGAAGGGGAGAGCATCACCGAAGCCACGCCGGAAGCCTGCATCGCCCGCGCCCGCGCCGTCCGTGCCGGGTTTCTGAAAATAGAAAAAGCCCCGCCGAAGCAGAGCTTGAAGTCCGTGATACGGAAGTATGTGGATGATAACGAAGCTGTCCTGGCTGTTGATACTGTCCGCTCCTATGAATCCATGCTGAAGAATCGCTTTCCTGACTACATGGACGCGGATATATGGACGATGCCGTGGCAGGAGATGATATCAGCCGAGGCAAAGAAGAAAGCCCCGAAGACGGTCTATAACGGGTGGAGGATGGTCACGGCAGCGCTGAACTATGGCGGTTTCCCGGTCCCAAAGGTAAATCTTCCGCAGAGCGCACAGAAAGAAACGGAATGGCTGGACTATGAACAGATACAGGTATTCATCAAGGCCATAGAAGGGAAGTCCTGCGAGCTCGCGTGCCTGCTGGCGCTGCACTCCCTGAGAATATCGGAGATCCGCGCACTGACGCCGGACAGCATCAAGCGGGGAGTGATCCGGGTCCGTGGCGCCGTCGTCCCGGATAAGAATGATAAGCTCACCTATAAGGAAGCCAACAAGAACGATCCATCCCGCCGGGATATTCAGGTCATGATACCGCGCCTGACGGCAATATGGCCGAAGGAAGGGGAGATCAAATTGCAGGCAGCCTCGCCGCTGCGTCGTCAGTTGGAGAAGGTCTGCAAGCAGAACAGCCTGCCCGTGATTACCATCCACGGCCTGCGACACTCCTTCGCAAGCCTCGCTTATCACCTGAAATGGGATGAACGTACCACCTGCGCCGTCGGCGGCTGGGGTGATCCTACCTGCGTGCATCGTATCTATACGCACCTGTCGAAGTTGGACAAGAACGACAACATAGAGAAGATGAAGCAGTTCTATAACGGCCAAAATACGAACGGAATTACGAACGAAAATCAGAAGGCCCCGTGATTACTGGCCGGATAGAAGTTTCAAAGAAAGTTCGAAGCCTTCTTCCCCTGCCAGAACAGAAAGCGCGAGATTTGTCGAGAATCCCGCGCTTTTGCCGTATTTGCTGGACTTTTCACCGCTTTTTGTTCTCTCGGAAATTCCGGTTTCCCTCACTTGGAAAACCACAATTCAACAATGTAGAACACAAATAAGCGGCGATTTTACGAACGGATTTACGAACGCCGTCAGGCCGGCAGCGCCTTTTCCTCGTTCTTGTTGAAGTTGTTGTTGAATTCGTTAACGGCTGCCTCGATCATGGAAACAAGCTCATACTCGCTGATATGGATTCCTTTCTCTTCCAGAATCTTGGAAGCCCGTCCCATTGCTTTATGAAGCTTCTCTTCGCCGTGCAGGTCCTTATAGAGCTGCTCCACGGTCCGCACGACAGTCCTGCATACTGCCTGCTTAATCTCCGTGGTGACGTACTTCTTGTACAGGTTCTTTGCCTGCACGCCCAGCCAGCCGAAAAAGGCCAGAAGGATCATGAGCATGATCTGTGTCAGGTAGTTGCTGAGAATGTCCATTGTGAATCTCCTTTCTTAATCCAGTTGGTCGTGCGCCATCTGGTTGATGTACTTATCGAGCTTGTCCTTTGCGTCCGGGACGCGGTGATTCGCGCCCAGCTGTTCAAGCCCGTCGAGGCAGGCCCGCATGGAATAAACCATCAAGGTCTGCTCCTTCTTGATGGATTTGATATCGTTGTCCTGCTCTTTCTGGTGCTTCACAAGGTCATAGACCTTGTTGTAATACTTCATGATCGCCACGATAGCGGCAAGCAGGGCAGCCGCCGTGATGATGGTCTGCGCGTCGATGTTCATACATTCACCCCCAGCGCCCGGAAGGTCATAGGCCCCGCAATGCCGTCTGTGGCAAGGCCGTTCTCTCCCTGAAATGCCATAACCATGGCTTTGGTCTTGTTGTCGAAGGTGCCGGACAGGGGAGCGTTGCAGCCGTGTGCAAGCAGAAGCCCCTGCAATGCTGCCACGTCAGCGCCTACCATGCCCTCACAGAGCATACGCGGCGGCCAGAAGGGTGTCGTGGGTGTGTCCGGTTCCGGCAGCTGTGGTGACGGCTCCGGTGCCGGTTCAGGCGTCGTCCCGGCGAACTCGTTATAGATCGCCTGGGCAGCGTTCACGCGGCCATTGATGGCACCTGCGGACTGATCTGCCGGGTTCTCAAAGCTGCGCATGAACTTCGCCGTCATGTCATACAGGGACGCACCGGAGACCAGAACGTCGTACACACTCCGGTAATCCGTCTGAAGCTCCTGACACAACAGGTCAATCTGCGTCTGCTCGTCCGCGACAGACACGCCGCGCTGCTTCACAAGATCGTATAGGGCAATCTTCCGGGTATAATACGTCCACTGGCAGAGGCCATAGCCGTATGCGTCACTCAGGAAGCGCTGCCGGGAATAACTCCCGTTGTCCACCTGCGCGGTGTACACTTCGTCCTGGATGCCGCTGCGGTCCTCCACGTTGTTTGATCTGAACGCGGATTCATGCTGCATGTTTCCCATGATGGCCGCACAGGCAGTATCAGAGAAGCCTTTCGCTTTCAGTCGCGCCCAAATACTTGATTTGCTCATTCAGTAATCCTCCATGTTTACCTTCGTAAGAAGGTCCAGTCTGTCGAGAATCTTCTCACAATGGTAGTCGATAAATTCATCCGGGAAGGTGCGGAGAATGTCCATGATGTTGTGGACCTTCTCCGCGATTTCCGCTCTCGCCTCAGTCGGGGTCATACTCGGGATCGTTGTCGAGAAGCTCCTGCACGGCAGCTCTCCACCGTTCCGGCACTTCATCAATGGTCATGCCGCCCGCCTTGATCTTCCGGTAATAGATTTTCGCCATGATTATTCACCTCCAACAATAAGGTCGGCCAGCTCAATCAGAGCGTCAGCCTGTTCGTTGATAAGCACCTGCTGTTCCGCAAGCTGCTGCTTCACCTGCTCCATCTCAGAGGGCACAGGCGGCGTGGGTTCCGGGATATCCGCGTCGATCTCCGCTTTGCTACGGGAGACGACGTGCCCGTTGCGGTACTTATAGATCGGAACGCCGTGTTCCTCGGTGATGGGTTCCCCGATGGTCTCCTGAACTTCATACCAGCCGGTATTTCCGCTCATGTCATTGGGGTTATAGGCCGTGATCCGGTTGGAGCCGTCTACATAAACAAACATTAAAAGTTCTCCTTTCGGTTGATTTTCGTGTCGTAGCCGAACAGCTCATGAAAGAGCTTGTCCATGCTGCGCACGGTCTTATGACTGTTGTAGTCCTTCAGGATATACCCGCGATACGAATTGTGCGCACAGGTGATCTGCTCCTGCCCGAGAAGCCCCGTGTCAAGGAAGCGCCGGAACTTCTTCAGCTTTCGCCGGTGCCGCACGGTGTTGATCTTGCAGGGCTTCACAATAACCTTTCCGGTTTCGGTCAGGTAGTAGTTTCCCTTCATGTACGGGAAGCCGTGCGACAGCTTCACAACCTGCGTCTTCTTCAGGTTCAGCTTGATTCCCTTCATCCTGCACAGCCGGTCGATTTCTTCCAGACAGTGCCACAGATATTCCTTGCTCTCATGGATCAGATAGCAATCGTCCATGTAGCAGCCGTATTCCTTCACGCGCAGGACCTCTTTGACATAGTGATCGATGCTGCTGCGGTAGGAGACCGCGAGGATCTGCGATACCTGGCTTCCGATTCCTAAAGACTTCTCTCCGAACGGTTCAATGAAATACCGGCAGAGCGTGAAGATTCTCGGATCGTCAAAAGCCCTGAGAAGGATATCATAGACAGGCCCGTGCATGATGTTGTCGAAGTAACCGCTGAAATCCATCAGCAGCACATACCCGGCGTTGCTGCCGGTTCTCCGGTAATACTGGTGAAGGTGATGCTTCAGCCGGTCGCGGGCAAAGGAGATTCCCTTGCCTTCCAGCGACGCGCCGTTATCGTATATCAGGCTCCTGCTGAGGACCGGGACAAGGGCGTTGTCGCACAGAGACCGCTGCGCGACACGTTCCTTGAAGTGAACGGACTTGATGTGCCGTTTCTTTCCGCGCTCTACAAGGTCGAATTCAATAAAGCCCATCGTCACGTCCTGCCCCGCCAGAAGCATCTGCCGGAGCTGCACGACGTTCCGAAGCCAGCTCATGAAATACCGCTGCACCGATGCCTTCCATCGTATGGATTTCCCGGACAGCCTCGCCGCCCGGAAGAGCGCGTTGCAGGTACAGAGGTTCTCATAGTTGTCATACTGCGCTATGGCGTCGCGCCGCTTCTCTTCGCGTCTCCGCTTACGCCGCTCATAGCGTGCCTTGTGTCTCTCTTCACTGGTCATAAAGAATCGGTACGGCGTACAGGACTTATTATCGTGCGCCGTTCTACCTGCTTAGCATCGGGGCATGAAAGCGGGCTGTTGCGCTGGCCCGCCCATGCAAGCAGCGTCCGCCCCTTGCATCACCGTACATATTTACCCTCCTTTTTCGTCAAAAGGTTCAGGGAAGGTTACCGGCTCCTTCCATAATGAGGCACGGATTTCAGCCCGCGCAGGGCTTACTTTGACTGGCCGATACTGTGGAATCAGAGCGGCACGCGGATGTTGGTGTTGGCCGCGTTGTTGTTGTTGGCATTCCCGTTGTTGTTGACATTCGCGAAGTTCGTGGCCGAGTTGGCGGTCTCCAACCACCAGTTGCTACGGTTTACAGCCGGTAACCTGCTGAGACTATTTCATTTTCTGAATCTTGGCATTCTTCTTCATGCCTCGCAGGAGCTTTAATTCCTGTATCAGCAGAAGGCCGAACTGCTCCACCCGGTCAGGCGTGACGGAATCGATTGCCCATACACAGTCCTGCATCTGCGTGAAGAGCGTTTCGCCCGCCTCGATTGCCCGCTGCAGGTACTCTTTGCGGACCTTCAGGGAATACTCATCGACCGGGAAGCGGGTTTCCGCTTTGGTCAGGTTGTTCCGCATCTCGTGCCAGCTGTCAAGCATCGGCACCACGTCCGTGTAGAGTGTCCGCTTCGGGAAGATTTTCGGGTTCCCGGTCACGCGCCGGAGCTCCATATACAGCGCCGTAGCGATATCGTAATACTCTTTTCCGGTGGCGGTTCTGTTTCTTGTATAGACGTTGCTCATAATCGTTCCTTTCCGGGTATGCGCCCCATAAAGGGGCGCTGTATAGGGTGTCAGGTGAGGAGGAAGCAGAGCGGCACGCGGATGCCGGTGGTGGCCGCGGTGTCGGAGTAGGCAAACCCGTGGATGTTGACACGCGCGAAGTTCGTGGCCGAGTTGGCGGTCTCCAACCACCAGTTGCTACGGCCGCCGCCGTCTCCGGCCCCTTTGATAAGGTGGCGGGAGCTTCCGGCGAAGATGGGCCACTGATTGTACAGGTTGCCCGCCTCGTAGCCTCCGGCGTTGCCCCACGCGGGAGCGCCGTATGCTTCTCGCTCCGTCGGCAGGAACAGTCTGCCTCTGTCCGTCCACGCCCAGTTTGTTGGTGATCCTGCGCCCGCTGCCATGGTTGCCAGCAT
>Ga0310695_10002122_pt1 | contig 42911 bp, 28 predicted proteins | sample RumenRJG_04DNA_FD_203882 | JGI IMG/M metagenome (GOLD analysis project Ga0310695, IMG submission 203882) | Bovine rumen microbial communities from Lethbridge, Alberta, Canada - RJG_04 (v2) (version 2) | ecosystem: Host-associated > Mammals > Digestive system > Stomach > Rumen | place: Canada... | reverse complement strand
AGGCGTTATCTCTCTGTACCCCGATGGCACGAAGTCTGCTGACTCCAGAAAGATGGGTCCGGGTTGGAACGTTGGTCCTTGCTGCTCCGACGATGACGACGTGAAGTTCTCTCGCGAAATGATCAAGTCTGTCGAAGAAAAGGTTTGCATCGACAAGAAGCGCGTTTACGCAACCGGTTTCTCGATGGGTGGCGGTATGAGTAACCATGTTGCATGCTTCATGTCTGATGTGTACGCCGCAGTTGCTCCTGCAGGTATGGACTTGAACAAGACCAACAGCGCAACCTGTAATCCGGAACGTCCGATTTCCATCATCATGTTCCGCGGCACAAACGACAACGTCTGCCGTTACCAGGGTGGCGATAGCGGATTTAACGACGGCTTGAACTTCTTGGGTGCCGAAGGCAACTTCCAGTTCTGGGCACAAAAGAACGGTTGCACAGGCTCTCCGTCCAAGAACTCCAACGGCTGTAACGAATACTCCAACTGCAAGGACGGCACGAAGGTTGTGCTCTGCACCAAGCAGGGTGGTGGTCATGAACAGGGCGATGGCAAGGTCGGTTGGCCGTTCCTGAAGTCCTTCACGTTGCCGTAATGAATTTGATTTCATAATTCATCCTATATACACCAAAATCGCTCCGGGCAACCGGGGCGATTCTTTTTTGCTTTGAATGCGCCGAGCAGCCTCCCCTGCACAGAACAGTCCCTATACAGAAAAAGCCCCAGCTTTCGCCGGAGCCCTTGTAGGAGTCACACTAATTTTTCCCGTGTATTATTCTCTCATTTTATTTTATTAGCCGTACACAAGCCCAAGAGCAACTGCGACGACAAAGAAGAAAGCTATTTGCTTTACAACTACCAACTCGCTTTTATTCATGAATTACCACCTTTTTCGTAAGAGACTTGCTTCCGCTTTGACGAACAAAGAACACGCCCTTTGCCTGCTTGCGGAGATTTGCGTTAGTCTTCACAAGTTCAATGGCGGCATCCATGCCCTTAGCGGTAAATGAACCAAGTTTAATGCCCTGCATGTCGAACACGTTATAGTTGCTTTCGGCTTCGGTCATGCTATAGCGGATATCCTTGAGTCCGATTTCCGGCTGAGAGCTCACTTCCTTGAATTCAACGTAGTCGATATCAATCCAGTCATTGGTGATTTCGAGCTTGAGTTCGTGTTCGCCCTTGGTGAGCGTTACCTTGCCACCTTCCACTTCGGTAAATGTATCAAAGCCCTTGCCTTCGTTTGCGATTTCCGTACCGACCTTCTTGTCATCGATGTAGAGGACAAAGCTACCGGTTCCGTTTTCGCCAGCGACATTGGCTGTAATTCCGTAGTCGCCATCGGCTTCAACATTCACAGTGTACTTGAGCCATTCGCCCTTTTGGCAGTGACCGACGACAATGCCCATGTTCGGCTGGTAAATATCGACATCGTTCTTGCGGAGCTTGCCACCTTCGTTACCCTTGCTTTCGTCATGGTAGGCTTTTTCGGCACCGCCCTTGTTGTAGTTTTCAGCCTGCACCTTGCCCGGGATAGCGATAGCTTCGGTGTACGGGCCATATTCCTCGGGCGGTTCATCCGGAACCGTAGACTGGCTCGGGTCCACAAGGTTTACCGGCGGAGCATCCGGATCAATCGTCTTGTCGATAAGCTTGAGCATTTCGGAGCAGTAGCGCTTGCCAAGTTCAATCACGCCTGCACGGCCAAAGTGGTACGGATCCTTGCCGTTACCCTGCAAGCCCTTGGAAGAGGCAAGTCCGAACTTCTTGAAATTTTGCTTGAGCTGGGCAATGCCGCCGTTTTTGCTAGAGCAGCAGTTCTGGCCTTCCTGGAGGAGTTCGCCCGCCACAAACGGCACTTCGTTTTCGTCCAAGCCAAGCGCATCAATCACGTCCTTGTAGGTCTTGTAAACGGTCTTGCGCCAGTTGGCATCGGTACCGTCACTTTCGCCCTGGTGGAAGATGAAGCCCTTGATGACGCCCACTTCCTTTGCCTTCTTGGCAAGTTCCAGAATGCGTCCCGGAGGGTTGTTGTCGTAATCCTTGGGCCAACCCCAGTTCATGATGTCCTTGCCATCGCCCCTGAAATAAGCTTCGTACTGATCCTTGTCGAAGGCGCGGATGCTCACAGCACCGATGGCAACCGGGATAATGCCCACGGTCACGCCCGGCAAGGAATCGGCCATAGCACGGCCAAAGTAGTCCGCCGGGGAGAGGTTTTCGAACGGATGGAACATCGGAGGAATTGCCGGGTACCATTCGCCCGTCTTGATAGACTGATTCGTCTTGCCGCTGCGTTGGCTTGCATTTGCATTGTGCGAAGCAAGCATGATAAAGTTCTTGGGCGGATTTGCCTGGTCCTCGGACGGTACGATATCGCCGTTGCCCGCCATGTTGGACTGCCCGTAAGCAATGTAAATATGAAAGTTCGGGTTCGGAGCGGCATTTGCCCCCACCGCAAACATAGAAAGCCCAGCGGCAACGCCAGCAAGGGCCATGAATTTTTTGAGGTTTCTTTCCACGCTCATTTTTATATCCCTTAATCCAAAATTTCTATAAAGAATCTACCCTAAAAATGCAGAAAAAGCTCAAATGTATGCTCCATATAATATGGACGTTTTGTCAATGAATTGCGAAATTCGCTCAAAAAACGCATTTTGTAAAAAAAAGAGTCCTAGCATCCGCCAGGACCCTTCATGGAGTCTAGAATTATTCGAAAACGACAACCTTCTTGCTCATGAGCTTTGCGCCTTCCTTGCGCACAAAGAACACGCCCTTTGCCTGCTTGCGGAGCTTGGCATCGGTCTTGACGAGGTTCATCGCGTCGGCCATTCCCTTCGCGGTAAACGTCCCGAGCTTTTGGCCCTGCATGCTGTACACGCTAAAGTTGCTTTCGGCTTCGGTCATGTCAAAGCGGACATTTGCAATCGCGCTCGGCGGGTCTTCCTTCTTGGGCTCGCTGAACTGGATCCAGTCTATATTCACGTAGTTGGCGGTGATTTCGAGCTTGAGCACGTGCTTACCGGCAGTGAGCTTGACACCTTCCTTGACGGTAATCGTCTTGTAGGTATCCCAGGAATTGTCAGCAGTCTGCGGCACGGAGACTTCATCGCTAATGGCCTTGTCGTCCATGTAGAGCTTGAACGCAGAAGTGGAATTGCCTGCGGCCACGCTAGCTTCGACGTTGTATTCGCCATCGGCCTTGACTTCGACCGTGTATTCGAGCCATTCGCCAGTCTGCGTGTAACCAAGAGCAACACCATCGCCAGCCTTGTACAGGTCTACGCCCGTATCCTTTCGGTAATCGCTATCGCCGTGGTTTTCAGAATCCTGATCGCTGTAGGAATCGTTAGAAGTTCCGTCTTCGTTACGACCCTTGCCCGGCTTGTCAAAATTTTCGACTTCGACCTTGCCCGGAATTTCAATCGCCTTGCCGCTGAACGGTTCCTGCGGTTCGGGGTCCACTGGAGTGACATTAACGAGCTTAAGCATTTCCTGGGCATAGCGGAGACCCATGCCGCGGTAGCCTTCCACGGTAAAGTGGAGACCGTCGCCCTTAGAGCCGTAGCCCTTGGAACTTGCCACGCCAAAATTCGCAATGTACTTGGAAAGCCCACGCACACGACTGCTAAAGCCAGCACACGAACCGCCATCGACCATTTCACCGGCGACAAACGGAGTTTCTTCGGCATTCAGGCCAAGCTGCTTGAGCATGTATTCGTAAGTCTTCTTGACAATCTGCTCCCAGTTGCTCATGCCGCCATCGGTTTCGCCCTGGTGGAAGATGATCCCCTTGATGACGCCCTTTTCCTGAGCCTTCTTGGCAACTTCGATGATACGACCCATAGCATTGCCGTCGTCACCATAAGCCTTGGCTCCGTTTTTCAGCCAGCTTTCAGCAGAGTTGAGGTAATTCTTGTAATCGTCCGGGTCAAACAAGCGGATACTCGTACCGCCCTGAGCCACCGGAATAATGCCAATCGTCACGTTCGGCAAGGAATCTGCCATGTGGCGGCCAAACCAGTCCGCCACAGAAAGCCCCTGATTACACTTGAACATCGGAGGCACCGCAGGGTACATCTCACCTACCGTCGGGCGACCGAGATTCGAACAAGACGTCGTCGCAAACATCTTGACACGGGGATGTTCCTTGCCGTCGATATTCTTGTCGAAGTTCGTAGCGTTACCTTCCATGTTCGACTGCCCATAGGCAATGTAAATATGGAAGTTCGGGTCCGGAGCCGCATTTACACCCGTTACCGCAAACATAGAGAGGCCAGCAGCAACACCTGCAATGCCCATCAGCTTTTTGAAGCTCATTTCCACACTCATATCTATCTCCCTTTTAACAAACTCTTAAAAAAAACAGGAGCCAATTGCTCGGCTCCCGCTTTAGGAATATGAAATTATTTCGTCACAGAAATGCGGTAAGCATTGCCGGACTTGAGAGACTTCACAAAGTAAATGCCGTTCTGACGCACCACGCTCTTGGTCATGCGCTGGACATCGGCCTTGGTCGTAGCCTGGAACTTGCCCACGAGCACGCCGTTCACGTCAAAGACGCTGTAATTTTCGGCTTCGGTCGGCAGGCGGAAATTAGCACCGCGCAAACCAATCGTCTTATCATCCGGATCGGCGGCATCCTTGCCCTTTGCAAAGTTGAAGTAGTCGATATCGAACCAGGATCCCGTCACCATCATGCGGAGGATATGTTCACCCGCCGGGAGAGTCACGTTGGCCTTGACCTTCGTAAATTCATCGAAACTCGTTCCCGAGAGCGCGACCTTTTCGACAAGAGTTTCTCCATCCAGGGAGAGCGAGAAACCGGACGTCGAATTACTCGTAGCGACAGAAGCAAACATCGTGTAGTCGCCTGCTTCCTTCACGTTCACGGAGTATTCGAGCCATTCGCCTTCTTCGTTATAGCCGACCACATAGCCAGTAGCCTTCTTGTAAATGTCAACGCCGGTACCTTCGCGGTAGTTCGTTTCGCCACGATCTTCAGAATCATTTTCGTAGTAGGACTTGTTACCCTTGCCCGTACCCGGAACGTCAAAGTTTTCGGCTTCGATCTTACCCGGAATTTCAGCGATCTTGCCACCATACGGTTCACGAGGTACAGGATCTGCCGGAGTGCCACTGCCCACGAGTGTCACAATGCAGTCCTTGTTGCTTGAATTGCCGGCATCCATGGTAATCGTCACGGAGCCATTCTTGACTTCGACTTCGCCATCGTCCTTTGCATTCTTGGCTTCACTTGTCGTGTACACATGGAATGTCTGGACATCAGCGCCCTTGACGTTTATGGTCACAGTCTTGCTATTCTTGTAGTCGCGGTTCACGAGCACCACGATAACGCTATCGCCATCTTTGCTCTTGTATGCACTTGCAAAGACTTCCTTTTCGGGGTTTGCTGTAGCGCCCACGCGGACAGCACCCGGGCGGACAAAGCGCGCAAACTGGCTCATCACGTAACCGCGCTTAGAAATCTTGCCGATTTCGTTGCTCGGAATCTGGAGCTTGTTGCCAAAGTCCTTTTCCATAATCAAGCCATAGCAGCGACGGATATACCACCAGGTGTACTGATTGAAATTGCCTACGACCATGGCGCGGTGGATTTCGTAAGCCACGTCCATGGCGTTCACGGTATCGCGCTTGTTGGCGTTCGCCTGGTCACCCGTATTCGTAACCGTGCGCCAGTAGTTACCGCTTCCCTGGCTTTCGGTATAGTGTTCCGTCATCCAGCGTTCGACTTTTTTCTGGTCAGCAAGGCTGTACTGGAAGAAGTTGTCCCCAGTCCTTCGGTCACTCGCGTAAAAATGCGCGCCGAGAATGTCCCAGTTCTTGAGGGCATTGGCATCGTTCAAGACCTTATTGTAGAGGTTCTTGTCATAACGGAAGGATTCTGTAGAAATCACCTTCGCGCCATTCTTGCGCATCTTGTCGGCATAACCCTTGGTGAAGTTGTAGATTTCGTCGGCACTCCAGCAAGCCCATTCACCGCACCAGTCCGGTTCGTTACTGATGGAGATAGCGTACAGGGGAACGCCCTGATTCTTCATGTAATCGTTGAAGTTGTTCAGGTGGTCCACGTACTTCTGGTAGTTCGAAGAAGCCATGTGCTGGTTCGCCCCTGCGTACGGCGATGTCCACGGAGTCGCATAAAGGATAAAGTCATCACCGGCGTACTTTTTGGCATACTTTGCGGCCTGAACTTCCTTGTTGAAGTCATTGGAATTGGCGTAAACCGGAATACGGAGCGTGTTGAGGCCGATTGTGCCATCGCCCGTACCAAAAGCAATCTTCGCATCGGCTTCGGAAAGGCCTCCACCGCCCTGCCACTGGTTATGCACCATGCCGCCAAACCCGCGAATCACCTGGTGTTCTTCGGTCACGTCAACGTTGACCGTCGAGGCAAAAGCAGGTATAGCAAAAACCAAACCGTAAGCGGCAGCCTTCAAGACTTCACCCATGCGCTTCATAGTAAATCTCCTAAAAAAGTAATCCCATATTTTTTCGTAATTTAAATTTATACCCCTCGCGCAATCATTTTACACCCCCAGAATAATTTTCCATTGTCATTTTGGTAATGAGTTTGACAATGCCGCAGCCGCAAAATAAACAAATGCGTAGGCCGAGCGTCGCGGCCAAGCTTGCTTGGACATGACCGAGGCCAGCATTTGGTGCTTGAGCGTAGCGAAAGCACAAACACCTCGGAACGTTCGTCCCGAGGCGTAATGGCACCATTCAGCGCCATTAGGGTGTGTGGTTTAGGAGGACCTTTTGGGGAATCTTGAAAATTACGCTAAAGCAAACCGCTTTAGTCTCTCATTCAACATCCCATAAACTCCCTTGCAAGATTGCAAGACTTTCCACCTTAAAATTTAGATTTCCCACCACCGAAAAACACATTTTCCCAAATTTTTATCATTGACATTTTGGTAACGAATCGCAACGAAAAAAGAGAAGCACGCGAGCTTCTCTTTTTGTAATGTTTGGATCCTATCGCTACGCTCCAGGATGACAGTGTGTTTAGGCATCAGGATGACAGAGCGTCACGTTCCTAGGTGACAGAGGTTGAATTATCTTGCGACAGAGGTCATGAAGGTCTTGTGACCGTCAACGCTCTTGAGCATGTAAACGCCCTTAGTGAATCCTGCACTCTGGAGGGCTTCGCCAGCCTTCTTTCCGGCGAGATCCACAGTGCCGAGCATTTTGCCGCTCACGCTATACACGCGGTAGACGCGAGAAGCATTAGCCTGGAACTTCACAGCAGGCTTGAGACCCACTTCGCTCACTTCGCCGAGAGAGAACCAGTCCACGTTCACATTGTCGCCCGTAATCACGAGACGAATCACGTGCGTGCCCTTGGTAAGTTTCGCCTTGCCACCTTCGAATTCCTTATAAACGCTCCAGTCCTCGCCAGTCTGCGGAACCGTAATGGTATCGCCAATAGCCTTTCCGTCGGCCAAGAAGCAGAAGCTTGCGCTTTCCATGCCAGTAGAAGCCGAGGCCTTAATCGCATAATCACCGTCTTCCGGGACTTCGACCGTATATTCGAGCCATTCGCCAGAAGCGGTATAGCCAATCGCCATGCCCGTACCGCCTTCGACAATGTCAACGCCCTGGTCTTCGCGGAACTTGGCATCGCCCTGGTTTGCCTTTTCGTTATCGCTGTAAGAATCCACATCGCCACCGCGGCCAACGCCCGGGATGTCATAATGTTCAGCTTCAATCTTTGCCGGGAGCGTCACAGCCTTTTCGCCATACGGTTTCTGCGGTTCCGGAGGAGTCGTACCGCTACCTTCGAAGCCCCATGCCTTAATTGCCATGGTGGAGTCCTGAGAGCCCTTGAACACGAGGAAAATTTCATCTACGATGCCCTTGAGGCCGGTCACTTCGCAGGAATTTTCTGCAAAAGTGTTCTTGTTGCCGGTATTCTTGAGCGTACAAGTGCCAGCGAGCGTACCTGTAGCAGAGCCCGAATGGATTTCAATCTTGTTGCCATCAGCAGCGCTTGCCGCCTGAACCACAAAGCCCGTTGCCGCCGTACCAAAGTCCACGCCACTCACGCGAATCCAGGATTCCTTCGTGGAAAGCGGGAGCAAGAGGTGTTCTGCGACCTTGCCCGGAGTCCAGTTCGAACGGCTGCGGATGCCTTTCTGCTTGGAACTCGTCAAAGCCGGATACCAGTCATACGGATCGAAGTTTTCAATCTGCTTCGGGCCTTCCTTCGTGAAGGTCAGTTCCTTCATGGTACCGTCACCGTTGTAGAAAAACTCGTCAACACTCACGCTGCGGTGGAATGCCGGCACCGGATTCGGGCGACCATCATCGGCCGGGATTTTTTCCAAGCCTTCGTAACCATTTGCAATGCGGCGGTCATGATAAGCTACGTACCAATGGCCCTTGAATTCGGCAATGCCATGGTGGTTATTGTTGTTGGCGTTGATGTTCTGACCGCCAATGTTCGGGTTACCCATGAAAATGCCCTTGTATTCATAAGGACCCATGGGGTTCTTGGACATACCGTAGGCAATACGCAAGTCAGCCGTGCTGTAACTCAGGTAGTAATTGCCTTTGTACTTGTGAATATAAGAGGCTTCCATCGCCTTCGGACCACCAATCTTCAGGTGAGTCTTGGTGCTCACATCGAAGCCCTTCATGTCCTTGTTGAGCTTGTAGATGTTGAAAATGTCGTTATTGTTGTTATTTGCCGGGCGGCTATCGCTGCTACCGCCACCAAAGGTGAAGTAGCCTGTACCGTCGTCATCGAAGAAGATTGCCGGGTCAAAACACCAGCCAATGCCGTCGCAGTCGGCAAGACCGCCACCCCAGTTGTTGATGAGTTTCTTGTTGCCAGAGACCGGGTTTGTCCACGGGCCTGCAATGCTATCGGCACCGATAAGGCCGATACCGCCGCCACCGCCATCCGGGAACACAATGTAAAGTCTGTGGTCATTCGGGTTCACCGCAATGCCAGACGCCCAGATATCGCCAATGCCATCGACCTTGCGGGCATCGTAAATGATACCGAAGTCGGTCCAGTTTTTCATATCCTTGGTGCGGAAACCGTAAAGGGCCTTGATATTATAGCCATTGGCATTCGATGCAGCAGGGTCATCCGAGTCGGTTATGACATAGAAATAAGTATCATCGGCAGCGGCACCCGGGTCCGCCAAATAGTGGTAAGCCGAAATCGGGTTATCGGCAAGTGCGCCAACACCAAAACCCGCCAGCAAGCCCGCCATCGTTAAACGTTTCAGTAATCTCATTGTTCACTCCTTGGGATCGACCAAACACACCGCCATCCCGTTTTTTATAAAACTACCCTCAGAAACGCCAAAAGACCCACGAAAAATCGTAGGTCTCATGGACAAAAAGTCAATAGATTTAGACTAGAGACGAGAGAGGCTTAGCGAGTGGTGCGGACTCGTGCGACTGCACCGTTGTGACGATTACGGATGATGCAAACGCCCTGCACATTCCTGGACTGCGGATTTTCGCGCCAGAGCTTCTTGGCTTCGTGGATATTGCGGGCCGTGAAGCTAGAAACCTTCTTGCCGGTCAAATCGAACACGTCGAAGTTTGCGACAGCATCGACACCGAGCATTCTGAATCCCTTGAGAGCAATCGTTTCTTCGTCCGGGTCCTTGGCATCCTTGCCCTTAGCGAACGTCATGTAGTCGATATCGAACCAGTCGCCAGTAACAGTGAAGCGCAGGATATGTTCACCGGCCGGGAGCGTCACGTTAGCCTTGACCTTCACAAAGTCATCCCAGCTGTCGCCGGAAACCGGGACTTCAGCGATGGACTTGTCGTCAATGGAAAGCGTAAAGCTAGCAGTGGAATTGACCGTAGCCACAGATGCAAACATCGTGTAGTCGCCATCTTCCTTGACGTTCACGGTGTATTCGAGCCATTCGCCGGACTGGTTGTAGCCCACGACATAGCCTGTTGCCTTCTTGTAGATATCGACGCCAGTGTCTTCGCGGTAGCTCTTGCCACCATTTTCGATGCCATGGTCTTCGGAATCGTTTTCGCTGTAGGACTTGATTTCGCTACCGCGGCCAGAGCCCGGAATGTCAAAGTCTTCCATTTCAATCTTGCCCGGAATATCCCAAGCCTTGCCGCTAAACGGCTTCTGCGGTTCCGGAGGAGTCGTGCCACTGCCTTCGAAGCCCCATGCCTTGATAGCCATGGTAGAGTCCCTGTCGCCCTTGAACACGAGGAACAACTGCTTTACAATGCCCTTGAGGCCTTCAACTTCGCACTTGTTTTCGGCATAGGTATTCTTGTTGCCAGTATTCTTGAGCGTGCAAGTACCAGCGAGCGTACCCGTTGCAGAACCAGTGCGGATTTCAATCTTGTTGTTATCGGCAGCGCTTGCAGCTTCGACTGTGAAGCCCGTTGCAGCCGTACCAAAATCAACACCCGAAACGCGGAGCCAGGATTCCTTAGAGGAAAGCGGGAGCAACACGTGTTCGGCAGCCTTGCCCTGCACAAAGTTAGAGCGGCTGCGGATGCCCTTCTGCTTGGAGCTCGTGAGTGCCGGATACCAATCGTACGGGTCAAAGTTTTCAATCTGTGCCGGACCTTCATCCGTCACCTTCACCGTCTGAATGGTGCCGTCAGCATTGTAGAACATTTCGTCTACAGAAACGCTACGGTGATAGCCTTCGTTCGGTTTCGGCTGACCGTCATCGGCCGGAATAATTTCCAGGCCGTTATGGCCCTTGGCAATACGGCGGTCATGATAGACAACATAAGAGTGGCCCTTGAATTCGGCAATACCATGATGGTTGTTGTTGCCGTTGATGCTACGGCCGTTCATGCTCGGGTCGCCAAGAATCGTACCCTTCCAGGTGTACGGGCCCATAACGTTATTCGATATACCGTAGTCAATCGTCGGAGCGCCCTGCTGCCAGCCAGTACTGTAAGAGAAGTAGTAAGTACCCTTGTGCTTGTGGATGTAAGAAGCTTCGAGCATTTTGCGGGTCGGCAAGTTGTTCACCTTCACATGGGAACCGTTGCCCACCGGGGCGTTCTTGGCATCGTTCAACTTGACAATGTCGAAGTTATCAGTGTTTGGACGGCTAGTGCTTTCGCCGCCGCCCCATGTCACGTAGGTGGTTCCGTCGTCATCGATAAAGATACCCGGGTCAAAGCACCAGGAAACGCCATCGCAACCGATAATGCCACGGCCACCAACAAGCTTATCCTTGCCCTGGCCCACAGCATTTGTCCAAGGACCTTCAATAGCAGGCGCCTTGATGTAGCCAATGCCGCCGCCACCGCCATCCGGGAACACGATATAGAACGTACCGTTATGAACAGCAATGCCAGAAGCCCAAATGTCGTTAATGCCACTTACCTTGCGGGCATCGTAAATAATACCATAGTCGGTCCAGTTTTGCATATCCCTACTGCGGAATGCATAAAGGGCGTAAATCTTGTAACCGTTAGAATTTGCCGGAGCCGGGTCATCGGAGTCCGTGATGATGTAGAAGTAATCATCGTCAGCAGCAGCACCCGGGTCAGCCAGGTAATGGTAAGTAGAAATTGGGTTATCGGCAAGCGCGCTTACTCCAAAGCCCGCCAGCAAACCAAACATCGTTGCTTTCTTAAGTAGTTTCATAACACTCCTTAGGATCGACCATACACCGTCAATCCATCCAATCTAAAAGTACCTCCAAAAAAACAAAACAGCCCTGAACACGCCAAAAGATTTATGGACAAAACGTCAACGAGTCCGTAAAAATTTGGATGCAAAAAAGGCCCCTCTTGCGAGAAGCCCTTTTATACGGATGTGTGTTTCTTAAAGATTCTAGCGCGTCATGCGGACCTTAGCCATCATGCCGGTACCACGGTTGCGGATGATGCACACGCCCTGCACATTAGCCTGGGCGCCACCACGCAGCATGTTCTTCGCTTCGTCCATGCTATGGGCCGTGAAGCTAGAGACCTTCTTGCCCGTCAAGTCGAACACGTCGTAAGTTGCAGCAGCAATCGCATTCATGCGAATCTTCTGACGGATACCCACTTCGCCACCTTCATCCGGGTCCTTTGCATCCTTGCCTGCTGCAAACTGAATGTAGTCGATGTCCATCCAGTCGCCGGTCACGGTAAAGCGGAGGATATGCTTCCCTGCCGGGAGCTTCACATTCGCCTTCACCTTGCTGTAGTCGTCATAGTTTTCTTCGCCATCGTTCTTCGGAACTGCAATCGATTCCGTAATATCGTCACCATCGATGGAGAGCTTGAAGCTGGAGGTCGCATTGGCAGAAGCCACAGCAGCAAACATCGTGTAGTCGCCTTCTGCAGCCACATCCACAGTGTATTCGAGCCATTCACCGGTCTGGTTGTAACCGACGACATAGCCCGTTGCCTTCTTGTAGATATCCACGCCAGTGCCTTCGCGGTAGCTCTTGCCACCATTGCTTTCGGCACCATGGTCATCAGAATCGTTGTCAGCGTAAGAATCGTTACCTGCGCCATAGCCCGGTTCATCGAAGTTTTCCATTTCGATCTTGCCCGGGATTGCCCAAGCCTTGCCGCCAAACGGCTGCTGCGGTTCAGGTTCGCGCTTCGTACCCTGGAATTCCCATTCCAAAACGCCCATGGTAGAGTCCTTGCCATTGTTCTTGAACACGAAGAACACCTGGTCAACAACGCCGGTGAGGCCCTTCATTGCGCAATCGTTATCCACGAAGGTCTTGTTATTAGCGGTCTTAGCAAGTTCGCAAGTACCGGCGAGCGTACCGCTTGCGCTACCCGTATGGATTTCAATCTTGTTGCCTTCGCCCACGTTTGCGGCCTTGATGCGGAGGTTTTCAGCACCCTTACCGAAGTCCACGCCAGAAACACGAATCCAAGATTCGCTACGGCTCGTGAGTGGCAAGAGCACATGCACAACGGGCTTGCCCTGAGTCCAGTCCGTACGGCTACGGATGTTCATCTGCTTGGAGCTCGTCGTTGCCTTGTAGGTCTTGTACGGGTCAAAGTTCTTGATCTGCTTCGGTCCTTCACGGGTGAAGGTGAGCTTGTTCATCTTGTCGCCATTCCAGGTGAGTTCGTCGATAGACACGCTTCTGTGGTTTTCGTAGTTCGGATTTTCGGAACGCACGCCAGCCTGAGTCGTTGCAGCCGGGTGGTTGTCAGAAGTCACCAAGCGACGGTCGTGGTAAACGGCATACCACTTGTCCTTGAACGGAGCAAAGCCCTGGTGGTTGTTGCCGCCTTCGCCGTGAGCGTCGGGCACAGAGCCAATGCCCGGAATAACCGTACCCACAAAGGTATACGGGCCCCAAATATTGTTGGACATACCATAGTCAATCACCTGGCTACGGTTGTTGAAGCTCAAGTAATAGGTGCTACCCTTCTTATGCAAGTAAGGAGCTTCGAAGGAGTTTGGCAAAGAAACCTTCTTCAAGGAGTTCTTGTCGAAAGTAATCTTGCCGTTGCTTTCGGTAAAACTGATAATGTCGAAGTTGTTGCCGTAGGGGCGCTGGCCGCTTTCGCCACCACCGAAAATCACGTAACCCTTGCCGTCGTCATCAATCAAGATGCCCGGGTCAAAGCAATGCGCAATGCCATCGCAACCTCCGATAAGGCTACCGCCACCTGCAATTCTGTTGACACCATGGGTTTCCTTAACGGGGTCGGTATAAGGCCCGTCGATAGCCGGGGCCGTAATCATGCCCACGCCGCTTGCACCATCAGGGTAAACAATGTAAACCTTGCCGTTTTTCACGGCAATGCCCGAAGCCCAGGTGTTGTTCGGATAGTTCCCGAATTCACGCCTGGAACGGAAAATCATGCCGTGATCAGTCCAGTTCTTCATGTCTTCAGACGTGAAGGCGTAAAGGCCGACAATATCGTAGTTCCAGTTCGTCTGGTTGTTATAGTCATCCACATCGGTCAAGATGTAGAAGGTATCACCGTCAGAGGCGCAAGAAGGGTCCGCCAGATAGTGATAGCTAGAAATAGGGTTGTCAGCAAGCGCACTTACACCAAAGCCAGCAATTAAGCCCAGTGCAGCCAAACGTTTCATGTTCATACACACTCCTTCGGACCAGCATACACCGCCAATCCATCCATTATTAATCTACCTCCAAACAACAAAAAAAGACCTGCAAAGCGATGCAGGTCCATTGATAAAATGTCAATAGTGGATAAATCTACTCTTCTTTCCGGACAACGCTCTTCTTCACAACCGAGGCGTACGGGTCAAAGATACCGTAGCCAAAGACTTCGATATCGTCCACCCAGACTTCCGTATCCATAGCACCGAAGATGCCAATCTTTGTGACACTGTCCTTCACCGCTTCCCAACCGTAGTTACCGCCATTGCTGTCAGCCGTATCCAGTTCCGCCGGAATCACGGTAAACTGCGTCCAGACCGTATCCGCATCGAAATGGCGCCAAGACTTGATATTATCGGAACTCGTCACAGAATCATCGTTTACGAACCTGTCAAACGAGAACGAAATTCTCGACGGAGTCGAGACGCGGACCCAGAAGCGGATAGAATCCAGATTGCTCATGTTGACATAGCCACCCAGTTCACGACCGATAAGCGCCCAGTCCCACTGAGCCGCAGAATCGCGTTTACAGATAAAGTGCGCTGCCTTGCCTTCGCGACCAAGACCTGCCGATTCAATATTAAAGGTGACCTCCGCGTTGAGCGATGCCGCAGCTTCCCACGCGCCGGCGCCATTTTCAAAATCATCAAAGACAAAGTACGTCTTGACGTAAGCGGAATCGCCGAGGTAAAGGGCGCCTTCACTGGAGTCAGATCCAACGTCCGCTTCAATTCGGCCATATTCCGTAACCGAGTCCACGCCAGCTTCGTTCACGAATGCGACAATCTCGACATTGCCGTTCGGGAGCGATTCAAATTCAAAGTAGCCCGTGGAATCCATCGAGACCTGGTAGTCCAAGCCCTGCACAGAGACCGTAGCGGAACTGCGCACCAGCTGCGGAAGACCGACTCGACCAGAGACCTTGGTCGGTTCCGAAACTTCGACCGTCAACGGAGTCGTCGAATCCGATTCAACGTATGCAATCTTTTCAAAGCCCTTCAAATTCAGGGAATCGCTACGTGCTTCAATCACGTAAGAGCCAGACGGAACACTGGACAGGACAACGCGGCCCTGTTCGTCGGTTTCGAAGTGCAACTGGTAGAGAGAGTCCGATCCAAGTTCGGATGCACCGGACAAATATGATTCAGGGCGGACAATAACGTCCATACGTGCAGCAGGCGTGCCATCGGCCAATTGAACAAGCACCGCGATGGAATTCTCAGTTTCCATCGACGATCCCGCGGTACGACCGCTATCGCAGGCGACATTGAACAGAGCCAACGTCGCCAACCCATATGTCCACGCCCGTTTAATCATTTTTTATCTCCTGCACCTTCCCCTACTATTATAGTATTTTCCGACGCCCCTCCTTTACGGGCAACCGGGTAAAATGCCATAGAAAGCTGCATAACACGATCAGGATTCTTGGCTCCGTCCACTCTTTTCTGGACCAGACGGCGGAATTCCCTCAACATGTCGCCCAAATCCTCGAAGCAGGACTGGTCCACAGAAAGGGTCAGTGTAGAAATATTGCGTTCATTGACGGGGACGTTCTCGAGCGCGTCGCTCGCAAGGCTCAGCACCTGGCGCTGGAAATTGCGCACAGCCTTTGCCTTTTCAGGGCCCCCTACTGTCAAATGGGCTTCGGTAAGTGCGAGCTTGCCCGATGCAAGCTTCTTCACGAGACCGACGCTCTTCAAAGTTTCAATGGCTTCGAGAGCCTGTTCCTCAGTGATCGGCGGGCAGATATCCTTAGCAATCTGCTTGACGTTTACAACGCCACCGTTCAATTCCAGGTAGGCGCGTACCGCAGGAATCCACCAGTTTTCGAGGAGTTTAAGTTCAGCAGCCTGCAAAGAATGGCGTTCCACGTCGCGGAGCGAGAGTGCCTTCGCCATGAGTTCTTCGCGCTTAGTCTTATCCTTGCTGACAGCAGCAGAATAAAGGAGGTCGAAGTATTCGGCCTCGCGACCACTCAGCGCAAGGATTTCCTTTGCCGCAGGTAATGCATGAGCAGGCAAGTGCTGCTTCTTTTGCAATACGCGATAGAGATAGCTGGAGTCTAGCCCGAGCTTATCACCCATCATGCGGTAGCTGTAGAAGGGCATCTCGACCTTGCGCCTGTCGTAGAATTCCTTCAAGAAGTCGCGGTAATCCGCTATGTCAGAAAAAGTAACCATCAATATCTAAAATATTTAAAACTTACCGCCGATGCCCTACTCTGTAAACATTTGGTATGGATATTTTGTCAATGGGTAGGTCATTGGTCATTAGTTATTAGTCAATAGTAAAAAAGTCCGCACGGAGGCGGACTTTTCAAACTTATTCTTCCCCGAGGTATTCCACAGCGAAGATGAGCGTTGCGCCACCCGGAATAGGCCCTGCGCCGCGGCTACCGTAGCCAAGGCCAGGCGGCACCACGAGAATTCTCTTTTCACCCGGAAGCATGCCCTGCACGCCGAGTTCCCAACCACGGATCACGTTACCCGCACCGAGTTCAAATGCAAACGGCTGTCCGCGATCGCGGGAGCTGTCGAACTTGTAGCCGTTCACCATCCAGCCCGTGTAATGCACAATCGCGCGGTGCCCAGAACGAGCCGGTTCACCCTCGCCCTGCTTCACAATAGCATAGCGGAGTCCTTCCGGACCGTTTTCATACTTGAGGAGCGTCGTATCCGGGAAGAAGTCCATGTGCTTTGCCAGTTCCGGATCCACATCGCTAGAGACCATCTCGACGCGGAACAAAAGCGTGGAGTTCGGCGGAATCATCGAGAATGCCGTAGCGCCATAGCCCATTGCCGGCGACACGCGCAACCAGCGGACGCCACCTTCGCGCATCCCTTCAAGGCCTGTTTCCCAGCCCTTGATCATCTTGCCGGCGCCCATCACAGCTTCGAGCGGCTTGCCCAAATCCTTGGAGCTACCGAACTTGCGGCCAGAGAGGAGCCAGCCCGTGTAATGAACCTTTATTACGTTACCTGCAGCGTTCAGCTTGCCACTGCCCGCCTTTTCGTCATAGACCTTGAGGCCGCGGCCCATATCACGCCATTTTAATTTATCTACATCAGCAGGGAATTTATCTGCTTCGAGCGGCTTTTCGGCATGGACAAGTTCAACGACGAACATCAAGTCGCTATTAGGCGGAATGCCTTCGAGAGAGTTGTCGCCATAAGCCATCACGGACGGCACCGAGAGCTTGCGGACTTCGCCAATCTTCATGCCGACAAGGCCCTTGTCCCAGCCTTCAATCACCTGACCCACGCCAACCGTGAATTCCAGCGGCTGTTCGCTATAGTAGGAATTTGCAAAATAAGGAGCTTCGACCGTGGAATCCGTCGCCGCCTTGTTCACTGTAGCGCTATCGACAGCCAAGTAACCTTTATAATGAACCTTAATCAACTGACCTGCTCGAATAGTCTCTCCTGCGCCCTCCTTGAGCGTTTCAACCTTAAACGGGACGGCCCAAGCAGCACTACAAGCAAGCAACACAAGAAAAAACTTTAATTTTGACATAATATCTCCTGCCTTATAAAATAGAAAATGCTAGTTTTTCAGAGTAAGGATTTATCGTAAACGGATTTAAATATGCTATCAATCATCATCGTCATTGCGATTGTGCTATTGTCCATCGTCCTCGCCGGGATTGGAATTTATGTGGGCATGCACAATTCCGACGAAAAAGAAACGACAAAACCCATTATCGATGTATCGGGGCAATATGCCGCCATCGGCCGCCCTGCCCGCGAGACGCTCACCGCCGTGAAACCGTCCGAAGCATCTATCAGGGCTTGGCTTGAAACCCAGAATTTAACTCCAGAACAAAGGTTAGCCTACATCGAACAGTGGAACCGCACTCTGGAAGAAACAATTAAGACCATTGACGAAGGGGATAAGCAAGGAGTCGCAACTTACAGAATTGTGATTGGTCCCAAAGGCAAGAATTATTGTAAATTCGTCAGTGAGGAAAATTTCATCACCCGCGAACAGATTCGCAATCACGCGGAAATTTTACCACCCTACGTATTGGGCTGCGACTGTAAGCTTTTACCGAAGCAACCCTGGGAAAACCCGAGCAAATCCGGATGGAAGGCTGTGATCCCGACACACGGAAACACTTACAACGTCCCGGATTGGAGGCAACTTGCGTAAGTCATTATTATCTGCTATTCTCTTGGCTCCAGCCATGGCACTAGCCACAGGCTCAGCCATCATCACCCTCCAGATGCCTGTTGGCGCACGCCAGCTAGGTATGGGCGAAGTCGGAGCTGCACTTGCCGATGACGCAACCGCCATGTACTACAACCCGGCAGGTCTCGCTTTCGGACCGCTCGCCGACGAATGGCGCAGCTCCTACAGTGCAGACGCCAAAAAGACACCGTTCTTCACGCACATGGCATCCCGCTCCAAGAACGGGTTCTTCGACAAGAGCGAACTCTGGGCAGGCACCACGCAGGGCATCCTCAAGTTCGACGGCGAACAGTGGGTCAACTACTATTCCGTCACCTTGCAAGGCACCGCCAAGATTAAGGACGCCGTCCGCACTTACGTGGGCTCCGAACGTGGACTCGATGAATACACCCGAGTCGTGAAAGCATTCAATGACGTCAAGAACGCCGACGACGAATCGCACGTGGTCGAAGTCAAGATGCCCTGGGACCTCGTCGTCAAGGACACAATCACGGCCATTCTCTACGAAAGCCTCACCGAAAAGCTCTGGGTCGGTACACCCAAGGGCCTTTACCGCTTTGACGGCAAGGGCTGGAAGTCCTTTGAAACGGAACTCGGCGAACGCCGCGTGACCGCACTCGCCAAGCAAGGCGCCTCCCTCTGGATTGGTACGGACAACGGGCTCTTCGTCTACCGCAACGGCGCCTTCGAACAGAAGGGCAAGGTTCTCCCGAGCCAAAAGATTAACGCACTCGTCTGGGCAGAAAACCGCAAGGAACTTTACGTGGCAGTCGACGGTGCTGGTGTTGCACGCCTTACCCCGAAAAAGAGCGCGAACGACAAGGACCGCTGGAGCCTGTTCAACCAGGAAGACGGCATCATGGACTTGAACCCGACCGCACTCGCCGTCGACAGTTCGGGTCACGTTTGGGCAACCCACAAAGGCGGTCTCTCGCACTTCACGCTCCGCAAGTGGGAACAGGTACAGTTCGCGAACAACACTGTAAATGACGTTTCCGTGGACCGCAAGGGCGCTATCTGGATTGCAACCGACCTCGGTGTCTGGCGCCACATGCCGGATTACGCTACCGCTAGCGGACGTAAGGCAGAACTCGAACGCGGCTCCAAAGAAGACCCGACCGTGACCAAGCGCGATGACGAATGGACGCACTACCACCAGGGCAACGGACTTTCAACCAACAAGGTTTGGGCTGTTCTCCCCGAAGGTAACGACGTTTGGTTCAGCACCGCAAACGGCATGGAACAGTACAAGGACGCCGACTACCAACTTACCGCCTTCTACGAAAAACTTTTGCCGGTCCTCAACATTCCGGATCTTTACCACCTCTACGGCGGCATGACCATTCCGCTGAACGACTGGGGAACGCTCGGAGTTTCCGTGAACTTCGTCTCGTTCGGTTCTACAGTTGTTTCTGGCGACCTCGATGCGGATGACCTCGTGGCATACAACAGCTCCGAAATCGTCGGTGGCATCAGCTACGGCACACGCTTCCCGAACGACTGGGGCCTCGGTCTCTCCATCAAGTTCTTCTACTCTGACTTGAGCTCCGGCGCAGCCGCAGGCGAAGAAGAAGCCACCACGTTCGGTTACGCATTCGACATCGGCGTTTTGAAAAAGAACTTCATCGTCCCGAAACTCAACATCGCACTCGTGCTTGCCAACATCGGTCCGAGCGTGTACTATGTGGACAAGACAATCGAAGACCCGATTCCGTTGACCTGGCGCCTCGGACTTTCTTACGAAATTCTTAGCATGGCAGATTACAAGTGGACCGTCGCATTCGACTACAACCGCGAAGTCGTGAAGGATGACGACAAGGGCGATCCGGAACCGTTCTACATCGCTTGCTGGAAGTCCATCGTTGACCCTGATGGCGACACGAACTCCTTCCTCCAGGGCGTATTCAACTTCGGTACAGAATTCATTTATTCTAATACGATTGCACTCCGCCTCGGTTACTTGTACGACCGCGTGGGCAAGCGTAACGAAGTTGACTTCGGTGTTGGCGTGATGCTCTCCGACGTGCTGCAGTTCGACTGGGCAACCATCAAGAACGTAGGCCGTGCAGACGGCGTACGTGATGGTCAGATGCGCTTCGGCATGCTGTTCAAGTTCTAAGTTGCTAGTTATCAGTCATTAGTCACTGGTCATTAGTCAAAACGTGGCGGCTTCGCCGCATTACAACGAACGAAAAAAGTCAGGTGATGAACCTGGCTTTTTTATTGCATAAAAATTTGCCTTTTCCGGTTTACATCCGTAATTCTCAAGTCGATATATCTAAAGCAAGGGCAATTCTAGCCCAAACAACACATTCACCAAAGTTCTGCCGCATTCCGGCAGGACTCTTTTAGGGAGTTTTTACAAAATGTTTAAAACGTCAGTAGCAACTGGCGTTTTTTTTTGCGACCTCCCCAAATCACACCTCAAAGGAAAATAATATGGAAAACCAAACACAAGCCACCCAGAACACCACCCACTTCGTCACGTACGCCTACTCCAAGGATTTCCACGGCAAGAAGCCTGACTACGCCGTCGATCACGGCGAAGGCATCGGCTACGACCTCCAGCTAGAATGCATGTTTTACACCACGAGCTTGGAAGAGGCCGAGCACGACATTCTCGAATACGCCAAGAATTACCCCAACAAGGAAAAACCGCTCTTTGGTTTCCACGTATTCGAACGCCCTGGCAACGCCTACATTATCACGACTCAGGAAGGTGCAATCGAACGGACGTCTGAACGTTGGTATGGTCCTGACGGCACGCTTGTAGCAAAGAGCGACACATCTACCGTGGCAAGCGATCCCGAAGAAAAACGAATGTTCAAAGGTTGGGAAAGTACTAATTTTAAAAAAGGCGATATCGTCGAATTCTACACGCCAAAGCGCCATTACGTTGCTCTAGGAATCGTGATTAGCGATGTTTGTCCGCCAGATGTAGCAGAGATGCTACACGACAGACACGGCAACAGATGCGGATATGACGCAGACAAAGTCCTTATCGTCACGCCGAATTACAACGAGCAAGGCACATTCGGCATTGGCACGTCTCTCAAGTATTCAAGAATCAGCGTCCACACCGTCAACGTGTTTAAGCCGAGCTTGCCCTTCGCTAAGACGGACGAAATCATGCTGCGATTCGTCGAAGAAACCGAACGCAGAAGAGTCGAAGCGCTAGAACAAGTCAGTCAAGAATTATTGAAAGAAAAGCAACAGAAAGAAGCAGAAGAAAAAACTACTCCACGCGTTCAAGAATAATCAGCGCGCGGTCCTGAGTGCTGTTCGGGATGGTGTAGAAATGCTTTCCGACAAACTTGTAGCCGAAATCTTCAGGGTAGAACGTCTTGAGTTCATCGGCTACTGCAGGGCCTTTCATGAAATATACGCGACCGCCGACCTTGAGTGAATTTGCAATACGCGGGAGCGTTTTTTCCATGAGTTCGAATGCACGGCTAATCACGCCATCGACCGGGATGGTCATGCTGCGACTCGTGACTTTATGACCGAACACGTCAATTCCCTTGAGGCCCATCTTTTCGATGACCATGTTGAGGAAGTTGATGCGGTTCGGGCGAGGTTCGCACAACGTAAGTCGAATGGACGGATTCACAATCTTAAGCGGGATTCCCGGGAAACCAGCACCGCTACCGACGTCAATCATGCGGGCTGGCCACTTAGGCACGTAAGCGTTGATGAGCGTACAGTCGGCATAATGGCGTTCCACCATCGTCTCAAATGCATTGAGGCGAGTCAAATCCTGGTCATCGTTGTTCGCACGGAGCAGCTGATGGAATTCCCAAATCTGCTTGAGCGTCGGCTCCTGGAGTTCCACACCGTAGTAATGCAATAGCTTGTCGAGCCCGGCAAGCGAAGGCGTCACGCGCGTTCCGTTGAAAAGCGGGAACTCCGTACGCGGAGCTTTCATGTGCGGGATAAAATCCTTGCCAAGCGCACTAGCGCCACTGCGAGGTTTGGAATTTTTGGACCAAGATGAATTTGCCATATTCCAAATTTAAAAAAGTTTTTTCAATAAAAACTGAAACAAAAATGCCTCTCATGCGTGTATATATAGCGGAGGTTCCTTTTGTTCAGAATACTTTTAGCTTTCGCGCTCACATTTTTTACGGTCATTCATGCGCAGGCACCATTTGACGAAGCCCAGGTTTTCGAATGGTGGGACGACGGCATCATCACGCCCGAAGAGGCCGAAGAAATTTTTTCGAGACTAGAAGAAGAAAACTACGACGAAGCGTGCCTGCTCGCTGAAGTATACGCGCAAGAGCCCTGCATAAAGCCCGCGCAGCCCAAAGCAAAACCTTCGCAAAATGCGCAGAAAATGCCAACTATAGTTCCGCACGGCTACGTTTCGTGGAAAGGCAGGTACAATTCCGACGGGCACTTGAAAAAACACCGCGAAGAATTGCAGCTTCAATTCTACTATTTCAAATTGAGGCTTGGTTCGCAAGAACTTTTGTCTTACCACCGAGACAACTTCGAAGCGCATTTCGGACAAGTTTCCACAACGGAACTTCACAGTCACATTCCGCTAGACACGTTATGGGGCGCCACACTCCTCTATCCCATCAGCAAATTCAGGCTCGGAGCATTCATCGACTCCAGCAAGACGTTCAACGCCCGCGTCACCTTCAAGCCCAACCGCGAGAACGAACTTGACGCCACATTCTGGAAATTTCCAAACGCCACCGCGCTTGCGCTACAGGCCCGCACGACCCTCGGGCAAATCTCCGCATGGTACCAGTTCGGGCAAGACCGCCCACTCGTCAAAGTCCAACTGCAAAGCAGCAAGAACTGGATTTCATGGAAGACCACCGCATACCTCCACGGCGACAGCATTCCGCAAGGACTCAACTTGAGCAAAGGCATCGCCGAAAACTGGCTTTGGGCATCCCAAACCGTTTCCGCAAAATGGCCCGAAGCATTGAACACAGCGTTTTCCATCAAGGCACGCATCTTAAGTCCCATTGCATCAGACTCCATAAAAAAAGACTCCGTGAGCGCCCGTTTCAAAGCAACATTTACCTCCGGTCCTGAACGATTCCGACCAAGCTTAAGCGCGACTTGCCTCGAAGCAAGCGACAACTGCCGCACAACCGAATGGAAAGGCATCATCGAATCTGCATGGGAGCAGTTTTCATTCAAAGCAGGCGCGAATTTGCGCTACGACCGCACCAACAGCACCAAACTCCCCAAAATCGAGCTCGGCGCCACCTACCACGCCAATTCCGCCACCGCCAAATTGACCGTTGCATTCCCCGAATCCACCCCTGTAAACGGCATTTCCGTCCAAAACGAGGTCAAATTTGACGCCGAACCACTCGGCTGCGACTTCGTGTTTGCATTCAAAAAGACCAAAACCAAGCCGTTCAAGCCAAATTTCGCCCACATCCAGGCCATCCTCAAATTTTGAGACATTTTACCCCAAAACACCCCTTGTATACAAGCGTGGACACAATTGTAACCACAAATTTTTGGAATATTCTAATCTATTTGCTGTAAGAAATCTATTATTAATAATACCCAAACACTCTCAGACTCCTTTAGGTTACCTCCTTTGCCTGAAGGAGTCCTTTTTTTTATCTTAGGGATATGTTTTACATCGCAGCAATTATCGGATCAATTGTCTTTTTGCCCTCCATCGCACTGAATATAGCCCTTGCGCTCGGGGCACCGCTCGGCATGTACGCCATGAACGGCCGCCACAAGGTCGTGCCGCAGGAGGTCCGCAAGGCATTCATATTGCCGATTATCATGCAATTTGTGGCGCTTTTCACGATTCTCAGTGCCGGGCACGTGCTTCCGGAGACAATTCCGTTCGGGATTGTGCGCATCCTTGCCTTTTTCTACGCTGTTTACCTGACGTTCTACACCGCAACGGTATTCTTTAGCCTGAGTGCTCAGGAACGCCACGTCATGGGACCGCTCGCCATCGCCTCGACCATCTGCTTTTGGATTGTCGCAGTAGGAACGATTCAGTAGGAAGTAGACGAGAGACTAGAGAAAAATGGATAGCGAAAAACAACAGCCAAAGCACAATTATCAGGTCGACCTGGACCGAATCATCCGCAGACTAGAGCACACAGGCGAAGTGCCGACGCTTCTGTTGCACGCCTGTTGTGCTCCGTGCAGCAGCTACACGATTGAATACCTTTCACAATATTTCAAGATTACGCTTTTCTATTACAACCCGAACATCGCGCCCGCCGAAGAATACCAGCATCGCGTGAACGAAATCAAACGCTTTGTCGCCGAATTCAAGACAAAGTATCCTGTTACGCTTGTCGAAGGCGAATACGACCCGAAAAAATTTTACGATGTCGCCCGCGGACTCGAGAAAGAACCCGAAGGCGGCAAGCGCTGCCGCAAATGCTTTGAGCTCCGCCTAGCCGAATCAGCGAAACTCGCCAAGGAACTCAACTGCGACTACTTCACGACGACGCTCACCATCAGCCCGATGAAAGATGCCCAGGTGCTCAACGATGTCGTGCAGGAACAATGCGACATCTACGGCATCAAGCGACTCCCGAGCGACTTCAAGAAAAAGGGCGGTTACAAGCGTTCCATCCAGCTCTCGCACGAATACAACCTTTACCGCCAAAATTTCTGCGGGTGTGTCTACTCCATGCGCGAAGCGGAGGAACGCGAAGCGAAAAAAGAGCGTGACATTTAGAGCGTTATTATTTATACTTTTATAGAATGCACAGAATATGGATATACGCAATAGTCATCTTAGGGGCTATCGTCGCTAGCGCATGCAGTGACGATGTTACCGAAGCACACGACGAAATCGCTGATACCCATGACGACCCGCCTTCTGACGCCATCGAAATTATTGAAGTTAACGACAGCACGTCTAACAAAAGTTCTTCTAGCATTTACCGCACCACAAAAGCGAACCTTTATTTTTCAAATAAAGTCGAAATAAAAAGTTCATCAAGCGAACCATCGTCATCGAGCGAGGAAGCCGAATCTTCAAGTAGCTCCAAGCCCGCGCCAAAGTCATCCAGTTCGCAACCAAAGTCCTCAAGCTCGGAGCCGCCCGCCAGTTCGAGCAGTGAAGAAAGTTCTAGTTCCGAGACGCCAAAGTCCAGCGCAGCGCTCCGCTTTTACGATTGCGACCAATACGACTGCGTCACCATGGAATACCTGAATCCAGATGTTTCTTACGGCGAAATGCTAGACAAGCGCGACAACCAGGTTTACCGCACCCTCGTCATCAGTAACCATGTGTGGACCGCGCAAAACATGAACTATGAAATCGAGAGCGAAGAGAACGAAGATGTAACCAGCTGGTGTTACGACAACGAACCTGAAAACTGCAAAAAATTTGGTAGGCTCTATACTTGGGAAGCGGCAAAAAAAGTTTGTCCTGAAGGTTGGCATTTACCCACCGAAGATGAATGGCAGGAGCTCATTGCAGAGCACTCTTGCGATATTGTGATAAAAGACGGAAATCCACCCGTATATCGTTGCGCAGGGACAACACTAAAAGCAATTGACAGCTGGGGAAACGGCCTCGAAAACACAAACGAATACGGATTTTCTATCGTTGCCGCAGGAATCGTAAACTCAGGGGCCTTCATGAACAAGGGTATAACGGGCTACCTGTGGGCCTCAACAACACAATATGAATCTGAATCACTCGCAACCCTAGTCATATTTGAATATAACGAAGATTACACAAGATTCGTATTGACAAAACCAAACTCCGGGCTATCCGTCCGTTGCGTCAAAGGGGCCGCCGAGTAAGACGAAAATAAATTTCGCCCGCACGTGCGTTTTCTATCTTTAGGTTTATAAACTTTTTAACCCCATAAGTTCCATTATGTACGATCCTCGATTTTTACCCATTTGCAAAGAAGACCTGGACGAACTCGGTTGGGATTACGTTGACGTGATTATCATCAGCGCCGACGCTTACGTGGACCACCCTTGCTTTGGGCATGCGGTTGTCGGGCGACTTTTGGAACATGAGGGTTTGCGCGTAGCGATTTTGCCGCAGCCGAACTGGCGCGATGACTTGCGCGATTTCAAGAAGCTTGGCACTCCGAGACTTTTCTTTGCAATTTCGAGCGGCATGGATTCGATGGTGAACCACTACACCGCCGCCAAGCGCCTCCGCAGCGACGACGCCTTTACGCCGGGGAACAAGGCCGGATTCCGCCCCGATTATGCGACTTACACTTACGCAAAAATTTTGAAGAAGCTCTACCCCGATGTGCCATTGCTCATTGGCGGTCTCGAATCAAGCCTTCGCCGCGTGACGCATTACGACTACTGGAGCAACAAACTCAAGCCGAGCATTCTGTTCGATACGCAGGCAGATATTCTTGTTTACGGCATGGGCGAAAAGCCGCTGAAAGAAATCGTTCGCTTGCTCAAAAAAGGTGTCCCGTTCTCGAGCCTGAATTCCGTTCCGCAAACCGCCTACTTGGCGCCCAAGGGAAATGTCCCGAAGAACAGCAAGTGGGAAGACTTGCGACTGTACAGCTACGAAGAATGTCTAGAAAGCAAGAGGAATCAAATTGAGAACTGCCGCAGAGTGGACATCGAATGTAACAAGTGGTTCCAGCACCGCATTCTGCAAGATGTCGCCGAACAGACCGTGGTGATTAACCCCGCGTACCCGCCGATGGAATACGGCGAACTCGACGAAAGCTTTGAATATCCCTACGCCCGCGAACCGCACCCGCGCTACAAGAAACGCGGCAACATTCCGGCGTTCGACATGATCAAGTTCAGCATCAACACGCACCGTGGCTGTTTTGGCGGTTGCAGTTTCTGCGCCATCAACGCACACCAGGGCAAGTTTATCGCAAGCCGTAGCCGCGAAAGCATTCTGCGCGAAGTCGAAATCGTCACCAACATGGAAGGCTTTGCCGGAACGATTACAGACCTTGGCGGCCCCAGCGCAAACATGTACAACATGCGTGGCCGCGACCCGAGCCGTTGCCAAAAGTGCGCTCGTGCAAGCTGCCTCACGCCCAAGATTTGCGACAACATGGACACACATCACGCCGAAATCTTGAGCCTTTATCGCGAAGTGCGCAACCATCCGAAGGTGAAGCACCTGTTCATCGGAAGTGGTGTTCGCTACGACATGCTCTTGCAAGAGACCGATGATGAAGAACTCCGCAAGGACCACGAAGAATACGCCCGCGAACTCATCGACTACCATGTGAGCGGTCGCTTGAAAGTCGCGCCGGAACACACGAGCGACGCCGTTTTGAAACTGATGCGCAAGCCGAGCTTTACGCTGTTCCACAAGTTTAAGGAATTCTTTGATGACGAATGCAAACGCATCGGCAAAAAGCAACAGCTGATTCCGTACTTTATCAGTAGCCATCCGGGATGCACCGAAGCCGACATGGCTGAACTCGCACTCGAAACAAAGCAATTGGGTTTCCAGTTGGAACAAGTGCAAGACTTTACGCCAACGCCGATGACGATTGCCACCGAGATGTTCTACGCCGAGATGACGCCAGACGGAAAGCCGCTCTTTGTCGCGAAAACGCCCGAAGAAAAAGCAAACCAGAAGCAATTCTTTTTCTGGTACATTCCAGCGAACCGTCCGCATTTGCGCGAAGTCTTGGAACGGCTCAAGATGGGTAAGGTCAGCCGCTTGCTGCTGAGTCGTACTGCAATGGCTGAGGGTAAGGAATACTTCCCGAGCAAGGAACGCGAGCAGAACGAAGACTTCCGCAATCGCGAAATGCAAAAGCGCGACGAACGCACAAACGCATTACGCCCGAAAAAGGAAAAAGTCAAGAATCGTTGGCGCGATGACGGGTACGAAAGTCGTGGATTCAGCGAAGGCCGCGAGAATCGCCGATTTGACGAACGTAATGGAGAAGGTCGAGGATTCAGCGAGAGTCGCGACCGTTTTGAACGAGATGGAGAACGCCAAGAACGCCGCGACTTCCATCGAGATGAACGTCGCGACTTTGACCGCCGAGGCAATGTATTCGAAGACCGCCGCGGAAATCAGCAGAACGCGCCGTTCCGCGAACACCGCAATATCGAAGACAAGAACCGCTTCAACAGCGGCGAAATAAACCTCGCCAGCCGCCGTTCACACGGTAAAGGTTTCAAGAAACCGACGTTTAAGAAGTGACGACGAAGATATCATCCTTGCGTTTTCTTTATTCGTTACGCACAGTTTAGCTGGGCATTTCTTTTTATATTATTTCACAATGCTCCGTTCCCATTTCATTCCGCAATTCATTCTTCGAGCCTTCTGTGAAGGCGACAAGATTCAATATATGGATCTTGCATCAAAAAATGTGGAATCCAGAAACCCACGATCCGTTTTCAGCGAGGATGGTTATTATCCCGAGCAATTGGAACATGAGTTATGCGATAAAATCGAACGAGATTTTGCACCAGTGCATAAGAAAATTATTGCATCTACAGGTAAACTAACCTTGTCTGCTGCGGAGATGTTTCTTTTAAAAAAGTTTCTACTGATATCTGTACTCCGTTATCGTGCAAATGAGAAAGAAGACGAGAATATCATAGAACTATTCTCCGAAACCGAACTAGAGGCCATTAGAGGAGATTTTTTCGAAAACATTAACAAGATTCTAAAATGCCAATCAAAAGAAGAAATAACCGATTTCTATAATTATGAACATTCCCTGACAAACTTGAATCTGACAGCATATGCGAAGGATATATTAGGATCGTATTTGATATTCGTAAGCTCTAAGGACTGTGAAAAAGAGATCCTGATTCCCGATAAGGGCAATGCTTGGTTCATGGGCTGTTTGGCTCTTGAAAAAGCGTTTTTACTTCAGGAAAAGGCCATTAAAAATCGAAGTGAATACGCATTGCAAACATTGTTTATGACAACTCCCCACGATTATACGGTTTTTCCGTTGTCAAAGAACATTGCAGTTTTGTGCATGAGCCCGTTCTATAAGTTGTTGGCCGACAATCCTAAATTCACAATCGCCAAGGATTCAATTCGCGATATTTTGGGTTTTGGTAACGGCTACATGCTCAAACCAGCACGCGTTTCGTTTGACCGCAACAAGAAACCTATTGATTACGGTTTTGACATCAAACCTCTCTGTGCTCGTGATATAACGTTCCTAAACAAACTATTGCATCAAAATGCCGAATGCCATATTGCATTTGCCAATCGTGAAAAGATTGGAGTAGAGCTTTAACAATATCCTATTGACACACACTCTCCACAAATCTATATTCCTTTCTGTAATTTCGACAATCCTCGTGACAGTCGGCATAGGCCTTTGGGTCCGTACGTGCATCCGCGACGGGGCACATCAACCTTCTTGTTGATGTTGTTGGATAGCTGGCAGGAACACAACCTGCTCGAGAGCGCCGCAGCGCCAAGTAACGCCGAGGAAAACCCTCGCCAACAATATTGCAAGATCATCCCCAAATAAAAAAACACATATTCAAGGTCAAATTTGATCTTGAACATAATTGTAAATCTTGAAGTCACAAACTGTGACTTCAAAACTATTCGCAAAACAGCGAGAATTGGAGTCATATGGATCAAAAAAAGGAATTAACCAAATTTTCTGTAGGAAATACTTCTGTTGCACAGCATATTCTTATCCTTCGCGATAAACAAGTTATGTTAGATAGAGATTTGGCGACTCTATACGGAGTAGAAACGAAGGTTTTAAATCAGGCGGTTAAACGCAATCAAGAACGTTTTCCTGAAAGAAACTGCTTTCAACTAGATAACGAAGAATACGCAAATTGGAGGTCACAATTTGTGACCTCCAACGCGGACAAAAAAGGCTTACGTCGTGCTCCCTATGCATTTACAGAGCAGGGCGTTGCGATGCTCGCTTCTGTATTACGCAGTGATACCGCGATACGGGTTTCACTTCAAATTATGGACGCATTCGTTGAAATGCGCCATTACCTCATGTCAAACCGGAGCCTAATTGGATCCAACGACCTCGCCAAATTATCATTACAGACTGAACGAAATACAAATGACATTGCAGAAATCAAACGCGACATGAAAAACGTTATGTCAAACTTTATCGACCCAACCACTTACAAGCATTTTCTGATTTTCAACGGACAAAAACTAGAAGCGGACATTGCCTACACACAAATTTACAGCATGGCGAAAAAGTCTATTATCATAGTAGATGATTATGTCGGAGTAAAAACACTTGATTTATTAAGAGGCGTTGCTAAGCATATTTCTGTAAAAATATATAGTGACGAAAAAGGCCCCGAACAATTGACGAAGCAAACATTAAATGACTTCCGTGCAGTTCGTCAAGATGTAACCATTTCCGTTGGCCGCACAAGAAATAAATTTCATGACCGCTATGTTTTCTTGGATTATGGCAGTCCTAACGAAAAATTGTTCCATTGCGGAGCGTCTTCCAAAGATGCGGGCAACAAAATTACGACCATCATGCAGATCGAATGTCCGCAAGTGTATCACACGATGATTGAAGAATTAATAGACGAAGAGCAAAGAGCATTGTAAAACAGCAATGCCGGCACAAAGGCCGGCATGACATATTAATTAAGCAAGCTTGGCTGCAACACTCGCCTTATGCGTTTGTCGCCAGAACACTCCACCACTCGCCTTTGGTGCGTTCGACGGAGACTTTGAAGCCAGCTTCATCGAACCACTTGAGGATGTAATCCTTTTCGACTTCGAGCTGACCGCTGATGATCAGTTCACCGCCTGCGGCGAGCAAATCTTCGATGTCGTCGCGGAGCGGCCAAAGCTCACTGCGGATCATGTTGCAGAGAATTACGTCGAACTTCGTTCCGTCCTTGAACGCATCCAGAAATCCGAGCACGCAGTCACTTTCGCCAAAGCCATTACGTTCAAAGTTTTCGGCAATGCAAGGAATCGTAAGCGGGTCAATTTCCGTTCCCACAGCAAGGCTTGCGCCCTTACGACGAGCAAACATCGCCAAGATGCCCGTTCCCGTACCGATGTCGAGAACAGTCTTGCCCTTGAAATCAACATTTTCCATGAGCGCAGCACAGCTACTCGTCGTCTCGTGTTCACCCGTTCCAAATGCAGTCTTTGCCTCAAGTTCCAAGACAACCGCTTCAGGATCTTCCGGCGTGAACTCCACCCAAGGTGGACGCACCCAAAGGTGTTCGCTCACAGCCACCGGCTGCGCACGGTCACGCCACCACTTGTCCCAATCCTTTGCAGGCTCTTCGGTGACCTTGAAATTGTACTGCGGAAATTCCGCCACGATGCGGTCGCGTTCCGCCTTGTCGCCCGTGTAAAAACAGAACTCCGTGCGGCCAGCGGTCACCGGGTCGAGTTCTTCGAGCGTCGCAACACCCGCCTCGAAAAGCAGGTAGCTTGCAATTTCATATTCTTCATCGGGGCAATTGCCCTCAGCCTTGTACCAAGTTTCAATTTTCTGCATAGTTTAAATTTATCAAATTCAACGGAGCATTGAAACGCGCGCGCCAAATAACGCCGGAAAAAGAAATATATTTGAGAAAAGACCATGCTTTACATCCACCAATTCCCAGACTGGACGCGATTCCGCTTCGATTCTCCCAAGGTGCTCCAAGCGCTTGGGCAGACCCGCCTTGAAGAAGGCAAGCTCATCGGAATCATGCAAATCTGCGGATTGAAGGACATCGAAGCCAAGCTCCTCGCCGAAGACATCGTTGCCAACTACGCCATCGACGGCTACACGCTTGACCCCACGAACACGCTAGCCGAAGTGGAACTCAAAAGCAAGGGCTCGCAAAACTACATCAAAAATTATCTAGGCGCCATCCAGAACGCCTCGCAGCCCCTCACCGAAGAACGCCTATTCAACTGGCATTCCGCGATGGGTCAGAACAAAGTCTTAAAGTTCCGCGAAGTTCCGAGCGATGTGCAAACAACCATCGACGAAAAGCAACTCCATTTTGTAGGCCCGAACCCGGAACGCCTCCAAAGTGAAATGGAAAATTTTTTATCGTGGTTCGAGAGTGCAAATATAGATGGGGTGATTAAAGCCGCAATTGCACATTTCTGGTTCATCACAATCCGACCATTCGCCGATGCAAACGGCAGACTCGCCCGCGCTATCACAGCGATGCAACTCGCACGCACCGAGAACACGACGCATTGTCAATATGCGCTGAACAAACAAATTAACATTCACAAAAGCGACTACTTCAAGATTCTCGCACGAACGCAAGCCGCAAGCGGTGACCTCACCGAATGGATTTTATGGTTCCTGCAAATGATGCGGGACGCCATCAAGGATAGCGAAGAACTTTTCGCTCCTGAAATCAGCCGCATCCAGTTCCGCAGCGCCCACGCAAACGACACGTTCAGCGTCCGCGAACAGCAGCTCATCGACGAAATCATGGCAGGCCGTCTCGCGCAACCATTCACCGCAAAAGAAGCCGCCGCCCTCTTCAACGCAAGCCACGACACCGCCCTCCGCGAAATACAGAGCCTCATGGACAAAGGAATCCTCGAGACGAACAAAAAAGGCGGTCGCAGCATGCGATACCGCCTCGTCAACAGTTGACAGCCATTAAATCTTAAAATCAAAAAAAATCGCGAGGCATTTAACCCGCGACCTTTTTAATTTCGTTCAAACCATTAGCCAACAACCATTGACCAAGGACTATTGACTACTGACTAATAAATAAACAGCATCTCGCGATACTTCGGCAGCGGCCAAAGTTCGTTCGGCACAATCTTTTCAAGGCCGTCCACTTCCTTGCGGAGAGCGGCAATCGCATCGACAATGCCTTCGTGGAGTCCACCGAGCGCCTTTTCCATCACGTCAATTGCGGCGAGCAAGCGGTTCATACCTTCGCCAAGTGATTTGGCGTAACCATCAAGACCCGGGAAGCCCTGGTTGAGAGCCATTTCGTTTGTCTTGAGAGCCTTGGAGTAAGCTTCGACAACAGCAGGCAAAATGATGTTCTTTGCCATGTCGCGAGCGATTTCGCCTTCGATGTGGATGCGCTTGTGGTAATCTTCCACATTCACTTCGTAACGGGAAACCATTTCGGCACGGTTCATCACGCCATACTTTTCGAAGAGCGCAATGTTTTCGTCCTTCGTCAAAGCCTTGAGCGCTTCCATAGAAGTGCGGATGTTCGGGAGACCGCGCTTTTCCGCTTCCTTCACCCATTCTTCGGTGTATCCGTTGCCATTGTAAAGGATACGCTTGTGTTCCTTCACAATCTTTTGCAAAATCTTTTGCAGGCCCGTGTGGAAGTTCTTGTCATCGAGCTTTTCGAGCTGTTCCGAAATCATGTCGAAAGCTTCAGCGACAATCGTATTTATAACAACGTTCGGTTCAGAACAACTTTGGCTAGAACCCGGTGCGCGGAATTCAAACTTGTTGCCCGTAAATGCAAACGGCGAAGTTCTGTTGCGATCCGTAGCATCACGCGGAAGCGGCGGGAGCGTATCAGAACCAAGCTTCATCGCGCCAGCCTGCTTGCTGGACTTCGGCACTCCTTGTTCGAGCTGTTCAATCACGTCCGTGAGCTGATCGCCGAGGTAAATGGATATGATTGCCGGAGGAGCTTCGTGAGCGCCAAGACGGTGATCGTTACCAGCACCGGCGCAAGTCATGCGGAGCAAATCAGCATGCGTATCGACAGCGTACATGATGGCGCAAATAGCAGTGAGGAACACAGCATTCTGATGCGGGTCCTTACCCGGATTGAGCAAGTTGCCCTTACCGTAAGAAAGGCTCCAGTTGTTGTGCTTGCCAGAACCGTTCACGCCTGCAAACGGCTTTTCGTGCAACAGGCAAACGAGACCGTAGCGGTCCGCCACGTTGCGGAGCGTTTCCATCACGAGCATGTTGTGGTCGCAAGCGAGGTTTACTTCTTCAAAGAGAGGAGCAAGTTCGAACTGAGCCGGAGCCACTTCGTTGTGACGGGTCTTTGCCGGGATGCCAAGCTTCCACAGTTCCTTTTCCACATCGTTCATAAAGTTCAAGATGCGGCTCGGAATGCTGCCAAAGTAATGGTCATTCATTTGTTGGTGCTTTGCAGGAGTAGCACCGAAAATCGTGCGACCGGCCTGATACAGGTCCGGGCGTTGCAGATAAAATCTCTTGTCGATGAGGAAGTATTCCTGTTCGGCGCCGAGCGTAACAGTCGTCTTCTTCGGACCAGCCTTGAAGCATGTCATAAGACGGCGGGTCGACTTGGAAAGAGCCTGCAAGCTGCGGAGGAGCGGAGTCTTCTTGTCGAGAGCTTCACCCGTGTAGCTGCAGAATGCCGTCGGAATGCAAAGCGTTGCTCCATTGCCGTGACGCTTGATGAACGCCGGAGAAGTCGGATCCCAAGCGGTATAGCCGCGAGCTTCAAACGTGGAACGTAAACCACCACTCGGGAAGCTCGAAGCGTCCGGTTCGCCCACAATCAAGTTCTTGCCGCTGAAAGCCATAATGGCCTTACCGCCAGACGGTTCAATAAAGCTGTCGTGCTTTTCGGCCGTCGAACCCGTCAAAGGCTGGAACCAATGCGTAAAGTGCGTTGCGCCGCGATCCATTGCCCAGCGCTTCATCGCGTGAGCGACATCGCCTGCGATGCTCGGATCAAGAGCCACGCCCTCGTCAATCGTTGCAAGCAACTTTTCGCAAATATCCTTCGGGAGGTAGGTGCGCATGGCATCGGCATTGAAAACGTCTTCGCCATAGAAATCGACATTCGCAGGAGCAGCAGGCATCACAGCGCTCACCGGAGCAGTTGCGATATCGTAGATGGCCTTATTACGACTATTGTTCATTTTTTACCCTTAATGTCTTCTCCGTCTTGTCATCCCGGACTTGTTCCGGGATCACCATTTCAGAGATTTTTAATTAACAGACTTAAAACTAGCAATGCTTTTACCCCTTTGCACCGTACAAAATCGCCTATTTTCGCCCCATTTCATTACATTTTTGTAAAATTATATCACTTTATTACATTTTTGTAAAACAAGAACGCAAATTATTACTATATTAAACACGTTCATCTCTCCTAGAGCTGCGTCGGGCAACCGCAAGCCCGGCGCAGCAACAGAGATTTCCTGAAATGCAAAATGGATATTGAAGCTCTTGAAAACACGACTTTCGCGGCCATAGTCGAGAAAATCCAAAAGGTTCGCAAGCGTGGCGAGCTTTTAGAGAGCATTCACGGGATTTTAAAGAAAAACTTCGAAACCGTCGAAGAGCAGCACCAAATCGAATGCCAGAAAATCCGTAACGTCATTGAAGGCATTCCAGGCGAACTCATCGGCAACACGCGCGAAATGCGCGAAGTGAGCAAGCTCGTCCGCCAAATCGCCCCCACCGCCGCAACAGTCCTTATCCGCGGCAAAGCAGGCACCGGCAAGGAATATGTCGCAAGGAGCATCCACGAGCTTTCGGAACGCAAGGATTCCCCATTCGTAGCGCTCAACTGCGACGCCCTTACCGAAGGCGCAAACTCTTTTGAAAGCGAACTTTTCGGTTTTGAACGCGGGGCATTCACAGGTGCCACCAACCGTCACATCGGCAAGGCAGAACAAGCCAACGGAGGCACGCTCTTTCTAGATGAAGTTGCCGACTTGCCGCTCCCCGCACAAATCAAGCTTCTGCAATTCATTCAAGAACAAAGTTTCAAGCGCCTCGGCAGTAACATCGAGCAGCGCTGTAACGTACGCCTTATCGCAAGCACCGGCAAAAATCTCGAAGCCATGATGCAACACGGCGCATTCCGCGAAGACCTTTATTACCGCCTGAACATTTTCCAGATTTCGCTCCCCGAACTCATCCAGCGCAAGACGGACATCTTGCTTTTGGCGGACCATTTCATCGAAAAGATGAATTACAAATACGGCAAGAAAATTTTGCGTTTAAGTTCGCCCGCCATTGATATGCTCATGAGCTACCATTGGCCAGGTAACGTGCGCGAACTCGAGAACTGCATTGAACACGCATGCCTTGCGACAACTGACGTCTGCATCAACGCCTACGATTTGCCGCCCACGTTGCAAACCGACGTCACATCAGGCACATCCGTACTCCCCGAAGGCAATAGCCCGCTCGCCACGCTGATGGACAGCTACGAGCGCGAAATTCTGAGCGAAGCGCTCCGCCGTCATGACGGCAACATGAGCGCCGCCGGGCGCGACCTTTCCGTAAGCCCGCGCATGATGCTATACAAAATAAGGCGGCTAGGAATAGCCGCCTCGAATTGAGCGAATTGCCACTCCGACCATTGCGCCGGAGCATCAATCAATTATCTCACAAGAGCGATGCCGTAAACCGGGAGAGCATCCTTCGGAGCATCAATCTTTGTGACCTTCTTGCCGTCATACTTATAAAGGCCACCCTTAGAGCCACGGTCACCAATGTAGAGGACGCCGTCAACATCGTCAAAGACGAGAGAGCCAGACACATCGCTCACATCAGAAACAGTCTTCACAGACTTTTCAGAGAGATTAACCTTAGCAAGAGGAACATCACCCCAAGTCTTATACACTGCTGCGTATGCAACGCCATCCGGATCAACAGCAAATGCATAGACACCACCGCCAAGCTTCTTGCCGTCAACAACCATCGAGGATTTCTTCTTAGCGAAGTCTACGACTTCAATGCCGCGAGCATCATCGGCATCCGTGCCATAAGTTTCATTGTATTCACCCTGAGAAGCCACATAGAGTTTGCCATCAGCAAATCCCATTGCAGTCGGATTCTTCTTAGCAAGCTTAATCGTGTCAAGGAGTTCACCATTGCTGAGCTTATACATAGCCAAAAGACCCGGGACCTTGAATGCATAAGATTCAGAACGCTGGAAGAGGGCAAACAACGTATCACCGCTCACATCAAGATCAACAAGGTTCGGAGTCGTAGCTTCACCCTGATTGAACTTATTCGTCTTAACAGTCTTTGTGACCTTGCCATCCTTGACAGCAACCTTCACAATCTTAGCAGCACCTTCCAATGCAACCCAGACTTCGTCCTTGTTGGCCTTCACGACATCGCTCGGATTTTCGCCGTCTTCAAAGTCAACCTGCCACGATACCTCATTTTCCGAAGCATCAACAAGAGCAAGGTTATCAGCACCGAATCTTTCGAGCACGAAAAGATTTCCATCAATTCCAATAATTTTAGAGTCTTTATGGAACTGAAGAGACTTATCAGAAATTCCATCTTCGTTAACCCAACGAAGTTCTCCGGACTTCGAATCAGCGCCGAACACATAGACCGAAGCCGGTTTGAGAGGATCGTCATCGGCAGAAGTAGAGTTGTCCGAGCAAGCCGTCATATAGAGGGCAAGGGACGATGCCGTTGCAAGCATGAGGAATTTTTTCATAGTTGTTCCTTTTTATGTTTTTCGCAGACAATGTGAATTACAGATTTTGCAAGTCCCATTCTGCGCGGGGTTTAAAACCCCTGTGTTAATGTTAATTTGTACTCTCGCCCTGGAGTCGGGAATGAAATATATGGATTTCTATACGTTTCATCCGTCAAGTTCCGGAGCGCAAAGACAAGTCGTGTTTTTGTAAAAGGTGTATAGCCCAACGCAAAGTGGTGTAAATCTACAGAAGGCTGCTTGATGCGATTGGCACGGTCATCAAATATTTCAGTACGATATTCCGAAGTCCACGTAAAATCAAAGTGGTACGGCAAGTCAAATCGCGCCTCGGCATAATATGAACGCGCAGGTTCATTCGGGAGAACCTTACCATTGTAATAAGGTTCATCGCTTCGATCTTCTGCATCCTGGAACGTCGCACGCAAAATCACAGAGAGCCATTTTTTAGGCTTGCTTTCGAGTTCCGCTTCAAGTCCACGCACATGCGATTCACCAACATTCATCGGCTTTGAAAAACCTGCGCTTACCAACCAATAAATCCCGTTATCGACTTGAGTTTCAAAATACGTCGCCCGAATTGCGGTATTGCTTTTCGGAATCATGTAATAGCCACCGACTTCAAAACGCAAAGCCGTTTCATCTTTCAAATCAGGATTCGAGAGCATCCCCGGATAAACACCATAGAGTTCCATCAACTGCGGCATACGAGCAAAGCGGCCAAAGCTTACGTTGCCACCGTACCTAGAATTTGGAGCATCATAACGTACAAAGCCGCGACTTGTCCAAGAAACGCTTCGAACATTCTCCGTTTTCAACGTTTTCGCCGTCGTCGGCTGCACAAACTTTCCACCATGCACATCGTCTTTAACAATCGACGCCGAAGCTTCACCACCAACAGAAAGATTCTTAATAATATCATAGGACACATCACCAGAGATATTCGTCGCAATACGCATCAAGTTCCATTTGCTCGACGAAGTTCCTCTTTTTTCGTAATAGGCAGCATCCATAGACAAACGCACATTGGCATCAAGACGTTCAGCAGAATAACTTGCAACAATCTCAGGAACAAGAGTATAACCCGCAGCGCCATATTCCTGAACACCCGGCAAATCATAGCCCAAATGATCTAGCGGATAATACGAATGCGAAGTCGCCTTTTCGTACTTTCCCGTCAACGAGAATTCCAACCAAAGCCAGCCGAGCAACTGCGGAAGTTCTGCACGATATGTTGTCTGCGCAAATTCGCCCTTGTAGCCCGCCACAGACGTCTGGTAATCATCACGTCCAGGGTTACCGCCTTCCGAACGGCTAAAGTTCATATTCAACGTCGAGAACACACCATTTGAATGCAGAACGCGACCCTTGAAAAGCCCAGAGTATTCCGTAAATTCCGCATTGCGGCGTGTGTCCTTGAAATCATCATTAGGGTTGTAAGGCGTTCCGTTTTGACTTTTAAATTCGTAATCGTTATCGCTGTGACGCGCCGACAAAGACGCACTCACCGAGGCGCTATCCGTCAAGCGAGATAGCAACTGCGTCGAAGCCTCCCACGTGTTGTGGCTGCCGTAACTTAAAAGCACACGACCCGACTTCTTTTCTTCAGGCTTTAACACGGCTTCAGCAGGCTTCGAACCTTTCGTGATAAAGTTGATGGCACCGCCAATGCCGCGACCACCAAACTTCGCCGGCACACGGTCCTTGTAGACTTCAATCTTTTCAATCTGATTCAAGTCAATCGAACCAAAATCAACCGCACCGCCCGAGGCATCGTTCAGCGGGATTCCGTCCATGCAAACGACAATATTTTTTGCCGAGACTCCGCGAATGCTCACAGTCTGGAAGCTACCGACACCGCCCTGGCGCGTGTACTGTACGCCCGGCAAAGAAGCCAAGACTTCAGCCGCCGAAAGCGAACGGCCTTCCCACGCTTCGGGCAAAACTTCGGCATAGCTCGAAGACGCCTGCAAAGGCTTTTCAACACTCGTTGTCTCGTAAATCGAGGACTCGCCCAAATCTTGAATAAACTCTTCGGAAAAACTAGAAACGCTCGCAAGCAGTACGGCCGCGCACACGCGAACGCCCAAGAGACTGCCAGAACGACCGCACGCAGTCAACCCCCCACGCAAACGCGTGGTTATGCAAAGCGATGTCTTTCGCACCGTTTAACAACCCGTGGCGCAAAGCGCCCGTTGTGCCCTACAGTTCTTCTGACTCGGGGATCACTCTACTTCCAGCCCCTTCACACCCACCTTACGGCAAGCATTGGTTTATGCTGGTTTCGTCCTCCCTTACAGCGGCGAGACCGTTCCCGGATTTGCAACATTGCAGACCGCAAAGCGCAGCACGGGATTCTCTTATATCGCATCAGCGGTGACACGATACAGCGTTTTACCGCATAAGGCATTACCTATGAAAAATATAGTAAACAATTCGGGGCGTTGTCATCCCCGCGGTTTCCATTCCGCAAGCACCATGCCCGCCACAATGGCGACTGCACCCGCGATCGCGACCGACGTGATACGTTCCCCAAGAGCAATCACCGCTGTAATAATCGTCACGAGTGGAATTGCGTATATGTAATTGCTCGCCAAAACCGTCCCGAGTTGTTTTAGCACCTTATTCCAAATGAGGTACCCAAACATCGACGAGAACACTGTAAGGCAAAGGAAGTTGAGCGACACGACAGGTTCCGCAAAGTTCTGCCACGGAACTCCGAGGAACCGCCCAGCGCCGGCCTCGTTTGGAGCAAAAGCCGTTTCGCCAAGCATAATGATTATTGACGAGAGCGCGCCATAGAAAAACATCTTTCGCGTGATAAACAACGTAGAATATTTTCCGTTGAGGGGCCGGACAATCAAGGAATAAATCGTCCACATGCATGCCGAACTGAACGCGAGCAAATCGCCAACCGGCGAAAGCTTCAGAATAAACTTTCCATTCAGCACCACAAGCACCATGCCGATAAACGTAATCACACACCCGAGAATCTGTCGCTTACAAAGGCGTTCGCTCTTGTAAATGAGCCCGCCAAAAATCATCGTCAAAAGCGGATTCGTGCAGACAATCAACGAGACATTGCTCGACGGCGAAATCGAAAGCGCCGTATTTTCCGCCCAAAAGTAAAGTGTGCAACCCGTGAGCCCACACAAGCACAAAATCAGTTCGTGCTTCCAGTTTTCGCAACGGAATTGTTTATGAGTCATCGCAAGCAGCAACAAGTACGTCACCGTAAAACGCAACGTGAAAATCTGCACCGCCGAGAAGCCGTGATTCAAGAGCACCTTCGTGCTCACAAAACTCGTGCCCCAAAATGCAATCGTCCCTATGGCAAGCAAATGCCAAAGAGCAAGACCGCGCGAAGCGTTTGCAGAAGATTCGAAAGCTTTAATCGGAGCCGGTTTCATCAACCGCAAAGATAGTTTTTTTCTAAAGCCGTCAATCTATAACGGTTGGTTCCCCATATCGCACAGGTTCCACACGATTTACATCTTTATTCGATAAAAGACAATCAATCGTTTCTCTCGTAGCTGTGCTAAGAATGACAGATCGATCCAATGCGGCATCCTCGCCTTTGCAAGTTTTCACAATTTCTTTGCAAGCATCCATTGGGACATCTTCCCAGCAGCCGACAACAATTTCAAGAGACACATCTTCAACAACCCAATGCGCCCCCGTGTAATCAAATTCCAGCTTTGTCGTATCATCGACATTGAACGTGTTATAAAAACCAACAATCAAGGAATCCATGGTAGCCTTTTGAATATCGCGAGCCCCCTTCATAAAGCAAATGCCCATGTCCAAACTTTCGGTATGGAGAGCAGAACAGCTTAGCGTTTCTACTCCGAAAGCTTCAAGAGATGCTCTTGCTTCTTTGTTCAACGAATAATCCGTAATAAGCCAAAAACGCCCTGCGGCTTGCGTCATAAGGGAATCATCGCCAAATCTTTTGACCACAGTTTTCTGATCTCGGGATTCCCAGACAATGCCTTCCGCCACCGTTTCATCCGCATCAAATGAGTTGTAGAATTCGTTAATCCGTGAATCGATAGCACTCTTCTGGACATCTTTTTCCGCCTTCATAAGGCAAAGACACATGTACCCCAAATCATCTCGGGAGGGACCATTATAGTCATACAGATAATACCGATAGCCTTCATAGCAACGTTGTCTGTAAATTCCAATATTTTCAAGGGATTCTGTTTCTTTTTGGTTTAGGGGATCCCTCATTACAAGCCAAAAACGCCCCGCGGTCTGAGTTTTAACAGAGTCCAAGTCAGAGTTTTGAACAGCTGTTTTCTTGTCTCCATTTCGAAAAACAATTCCTTCAAAACGAGATACCGAAGAAGATGAAACCGCAGTACTAGACGTAGCCTCAACCTCGCTACTTGAAGAAATCAAGTTTTCAGACGACAACGCATCACTAGAAGAACCTACACTGTTCCCAGACATTTCGCTAGACGATTCGTTAAACGATTCACTGCTAGAGGAAATCGCAACAAAAGCATCATTTATCGCAACGGAGTCGTCACTACATGCGACAAGACAAAGTGCCAAAACACTTGAGCAAAAAATATTTCTCGAAAAGCGCATTTTTCTCCCTTTCTTTGTTCTTAATTTACAAAAAAAACGCGAAACACGACATCTTTTCATAAAATAAACGGCATTAAAAACAAAAGAAGCTGTTCAAAATACATTTCACAGTTATAATGTTTTCCTATTACTATCTATAACTTTTACCTAATTTTGCCAATACTTTCTGTTTTTCCGCCATTTTTGGAAATCTTTTTACTAGACTACGCTATAGAATCTAACTATATTACACAACATAAAAATTTTATAAAGGATTCTAAAAAATGTCCAAAATCGAAACTCTTTGCATTCAGGGCGGTTGGCAGCCGAAAAATGGCGAACCGCGCGTTCTCCCCATCTACCAGAGCACCACGTTCAAGTACGAAACGACCAACGACATGGCCGACTTGTTTGACCTGAAGGCTTCCGGCTACTTCTACACCCGTCTGCAGAACCCGACGAACGACGCCGTCGCCAACAAGATCGCCGCTCTCGAAGGTGGTGTTGCAGCCATGCTCACAAGTTCCGGTCAGGCAGCAAACTTCTACGCTGTCTTTAACATCTGCGAATCCGGCGACCACTTCATCAGCACTTCCGCTATTTACGGCGGTACGAGCAACCTCTTCTCAGTGACGATGAAGAAGCTCGGCATCGAATGCACATTCGTTGACCAGGACGCTTCCGACGAAGAAATCGAAAAGGCTTTCCGCCCGAACACCAAGTGCGTCTTCGGCGAAACCGTCGCAAACCCGG
>Ga0310695_10002121_pt1 | contig 42925 bp, 66 predicted proteins | sample RumenRJG_04DNA_FD_203882 | JGI IMG/M metagenome (GOLD analysis project Ga0310695, IMG submission 203882) | Bovine rumen microbial communities from Lethbridge, Alberta, Canada - RJG_04 (v2) (version 2) | ecosystem: Host-associated > Mammals > Digestive system > Stomach > Rumen | place: Canada... | reverse complement strand
CGCCGACATACTCTTCGGGTCTACCTCTGTATACTTTACCGTCTTTACCTATAACAAAGTGATATCCTATGCCAGCCCAGCCCCTTTTCTTGTGGTCTTGGTTAATTGAGTAAACGTCTGCATTTTTACTGCAAGTATGATGTAGAATAATCAACACTATTTTGCTTGCGGGTCTGCGTTTAAGTTCGCCATTTTTAAAAAGTAAGTTTGTTTCAATAATTTTCATAGTTGAAATCCTCCATTTTATTTTACTGTAACATATATACCTTATCTAATTGCTCGATAACTTCCAATCGTTTATTTATAAGATATTCTGCAAATAAATTCGTAGGTGTTTTTCTCAATGTGACAACCTTATTAAATCCGTTCGTATTAAAAGGCTCATAATCGTAAATAACGTAGTTATTGTATTTGCTTTTCCATATCACATGGTCTATTGTAGCTCCAGTACTGGAAATAATATCAAACAACATACTGTCAAAATCATTATCATCTGCACTGTATATGAATTCAATAGCATTAAGTTCCTGTATTTTTTCGATATTTGTCATCTGTATTCCTCCATATTAGCCAGTGTATTGTTGATGATTACTAATCCTGTAAATATAATCAAACTTGCGATTGTTGTTTCTATCATTTATTGACCTCCGTAATATCATTACCTGTCATCACGATGTTATATATCATTCGGTCTATCTTTCTAAAAGTTTCCACAACATCAGCCGAAACGGATTTGTCGCTATTAAACAATCTATCCAAAATATCTTGCCTTTTATCTTCGAGTTGTTGCAGTAGTTTGTTGTTGCTGTTAAATTTTTGTATCATATGTTCATACCTCCATTAATCTTTCAATACCATTGCGTATGTGTAAAGGATTAAAGCCATTACCACAAAAAGTTCTGCTATAAAAATTAAAGTTTCATTGTCAAACATTATTTTATTACTCCTGTTGTTATTTTTGTAAAGAAAAGCGGGCAATAAAAGGGAACTACAAGTGTAAAGAAGAAAGGAGGTTATGAGGTATTAACACCGCCCGCAAGTGCTAATTCTTTTATCCTAAGCCATTCAACTTAAACATCAAATGTAGCTTAGCTTGTTGCAAAGTTGCCTTTTGTTCTTGACTGAAATTGTCATTATCACACATTAACGTCAATGACATTATAGCATCTCTTATAGTTTGCTTGTTGTTACTATCTTTTATTATCGTTTGTATATCATCAAGTATATCGTCTAAAATATTCATTTATTAAATCCTTCCGCGGGGTCTTTCCGCTTTTAATTTTGTACTTTATTTTTACTTTCGCCCAAAAATCGGCGATATGTATTCTCAAAAGAGTAGTGTCTGCCCTTCTCTCAAAAGAAAGAACTATCTTCTATTTAGATATAAATTAAACTCGTCCAATATTTCATAATCAAGTACGTGTTCCAACTCATTGTATGCATCTTTTATTTTATTGAACTTGTCTATGTATTCATCCAATTTGGATAATTGATTGTTTATTCTTTCAAACTTTCTTTGATATTCTTTTGCTCTAATAATTAGTAACTTATGTAAATCCTCTTTGACATTACCACTTTCGCTTTGCTTATTTGACTTAATGCTATCGACTATGTATTCACCTTTTACATATACACTGCAGCCATTTTCTAACTGGATGCTTCTGTTATTTGAAAAACAAAATGTCAAATACGAATTATAGCAGGGTGCATATATACTAAAGTTTTTGTCAATATTTTTCAACGCAGTTTCAAATCTTTTTGTATATTTTTTACCTTCCCACTTTTTAACAAGGGCTTGAACTTCATTACTGCATAACACATTAGCCATATGCTTGTAATGATTAGCAATTAATTCTAATTTTCTAATACTTACTTTTTTGTTACCTTCTGATAAATCAAAATAAATTGTCATTTTTAAATCCTCCTTATATTTATATTATACCCATTAGTTTTTATTTTCTAACATTATATTTAAAATTGTTTACAAGATGTTACATATTTTTTTTATTTAACTTGCTCACATTATTATTATAGTATTTATTTATTTATTTATTTATCAAAGTTTGCAAGGTTTATTGACACAACTCCGCATTCTACCTCATGGTCTCCATTTTCATAACCTACGAGAGTTAATCCGTACTTATAGCCGTTCCCTTGATTTTCGCTTTCTTCAAAAATTTCTATATGTTCCCAATCATTTTGTTCCGCAATATTAATTAGGTGTTCATAGCCAGCTTGATATGCCTTTTTATATTGCTTTTCGGTTAATTCCTTTGTCATAATGTATTACCTCCTCCGTTTTACTTATATTATTATTATAAACTATGTTTCATATCTTGTCAATACTATTTATTTATATATTTACATTTTGTTACATAAAACTTCTCATACTTTTGTATATTCTTTATCCTATTATTTAATGAGGGGTGTGTATTACTTTCCTTATTCCAGTCCGCCTTGTTAAGTTTTTTAAATGCGTCATATATATAATTATGCTGACACCTTGAATAAAAATAATTACTTGCGAATAAATCTGCCTTATATTCTATCTTATGTCTATAGTATTTACTATCTACTATATGCGGATAGTGTACCGCAATATAAGCCACTGTTTCGGGGTCGCGATTAACCATATGACCGCACTCGTGTAATGTCACCGCGAGTAATTCATTCTTATTAAAAGTGTTAATAATTCCTTGACTAATAACTATGCGTCCGTCAATTAGACTATAAGCATTTATGCTGTCGTCGTCTTTATTTATATATAGCTTACAATCATCTCGCATATTTATATTACATTGTTCTTTTATTATATTATCAATGTGTATAAGTTCTTTGTGAGTAACTGCAACTGCTTGCAATCCCAATAACATTATACTTAATAATAATATATTTTTATTTATTAGTTGCTTTGCCATTCTTTAGAATACCTCATCATACTTAGTTCATTTTCGCAGTCATCTAATTGAATAACATCATCGGACACGTTGTCATTAATGTAACAAAACATACTATCGACATCGTTAAAACCTATAGTTTCAATATATGTATCGTTACTATATATTATTTTGCTATCTGTATTAGCTAAGTCATTTATAAACCATGCTATACAGTTACAGTTATGATATATAAAACTTGCGCAAAATAATTTTGTGTTAGGATTATTCAACATTTATTAAACCTCCACATTAAATATATTTTTACCGTACCAACTTGGATTAGTATTGTATATCCTCAAGTTACTTATACTTTGAACATTACCAAAGTATGAATTAATCAGTTTATTTAACGCACTTATACAACGTCCGAAAGTTTTATAACGTTTGCCCTTTACGGCTTGCGGTGTTCGTGCATAAAAGTTGTATCCGAAATGACTTATACATAAATCACTTTCATGATGATTATCACCTGCAAAATATACATCAACGTCATAATATTTTTTATGCTCCGTAAATATATCAATCGTTGCAGTATATTCGCCTTTGATTAGCTTATTATATATTTTTTCCTTTACATCATTACTTAACTTATTCAATTTTAAAATCTTAACTTGTTTACTTGTCATGTTATCATACCTCCACTGCATTGCTAAAATCAAAAAATCTAATAGTTTTTAATTCACCGCTCGGTGATGTACTAATATTTTTTACAACTTTACGACCGAATTTTGTATCAGCTTTTTCACTATATTCTTTACCGCCTAAATTTTCAAAGAACCTCGTCGTCTCTTTACATGTTGCATTATTGTAAAATGTTTCATTAATATAATTCACTCTATAATCCTTTAATTCATATTTATTTTTCATTGAATTAAATTCGTATCTTTCTGTAGTTAATTCAATATTATCAATCATTTTATTATCTCATTACTATACAAGTCTAACAAAAGAATATTACATACTCCTTTATGTTCTTCGTGTAATTTTTTCTTTTCTATCTTTTTTAATTGCCTTTTTAATCTTATACTTTCTTCTTGTGTTATTTCCTTATCATTATAATAATACTTTAATTCAACTTTATTTGTTGATTTATTATGTACTATTGCACCAGTTAATTTTGTTTTATATTCACTCATATTACCTTTAATTTTGTCTTATCCTTTTATTTATTAATTGTACACGTTTTATGTTTTAGGTATGTATATATTACGCATAATCATGGTAATCCCACACCATATATTCTTTGGGATAAATAGTTCCATTTGTAATATCTTCGATTTCGCAAGGTAAGCCGTTATTTAGATTGTATCTATTAATACGTTTTACCGCTCCGTATAGTGTTTTAATACCTGTCAATGGTACGCATACACCCTTGCCTGTGCCTGCTTTCCAACGTCCATTATTATCTAAACAATGCATAATAAATCTGTAATTACTCATATTAATATAATCCTCCGTTCACTTCGCTAATAGTTACTAATATACTTTCTTGATTGCATAACTCTTTAAGAGTTGCGCATATCAATTCAACGTCGCATAATTCATTATTAAGTATTAATTCTATTTTGCACGTTTTTTCAGTTACTACTGTATTATCATTATGAGTATACGCGCCCTCTAATATACTCATTGTATAAAATCTAAATTTTTCTAAAAAGAATAATTTTACACGTTCGATAATCGCATCTGAATTATCTTTTTTATTATCTTTATCATTACAACCAATGTAGAATTCATATTTAATCATTTATCTTATTACCTCCATATTCTTATATTATAATTATACTATATTACTTTTTAGTTGTCAAGTGTTTTAATTATGTTCTTTACAATTTGTTACATTATTTATGTACATTTTTATTTATATAAGTTGCGTATTTATCTTATACTTTAATCATAACATATAATAATCTACTTGTCAAGTATTTATTTTGTATTTGTTACATAACTTTACATAAGTTATATATTTAATTTATATTTGTAACAGTCGTACTTCTCAGTACGTAATAATCTAATATGTGACATAGTTTGTATACTAGAAGGTAAAGTTTTTAAATCAACTATCTAAAATTATATTCTATCTGCCAACTAACACACATTTCGCATCTCAAATATATCAATTAAATATATAAAACTCTAAACAACAAGGGGGGTATAGTCGGGAATAACCCCCCTCTCAAAAATCGGCGGGAAAGGGGCTTTATAGATTGATGTTCGGAAGATATATATGCAATCTATGTATTATAATACTCTATTTCAAACGTGCAAAAGTCTTAAATATATGAGTTAGATATATAATTAAGTATACGACCGCGGGCGCGCGGGCGGAATGTTCTTTATATACATCAAAAAACGTGTGATAGGTATTATTATATAATAAACAAAAACGTGTGATATAAAGTACGAAGTACTTAGATACACAAAAGAGGATATATCTTTTAGAGATATTCCTCTTTACGAATAATATGAAATATTATGAGTTAATTGTCAATATAATATTTCTATAATATTTCTATAATATATAACAGTGTCATTTTGACCCACGGTACGGGGTTCATTTTGACCCACGGTACGGGGTTCATTTTGCCCCCCACTCAAAAACTATGTTTAATAATTCACTAATTTACCTTCTCGGTATCATTCATTTTTATGTCCCTTATCCCCTCATTTATTAAAGCCTCAACCTCGTCATTAGTTCTTCTACTGCTATTTGCAGTGAACAACGCTACGGTCACAACGCGTTCCCTATTGCCAATCCCTGTAACTATTGACCTGCGAACTATAAATCCCCAGTACTCTAACTTTTTAAGCATACGCTTTAAGGTACTTGGTGATACTTTTAACAAGTCAGCTATCCAGTCGACCGTCCATGTAATGTAGCCTTGGTTGATTACGAGCTGATAAAATACAGCTTCTGTCAAACCCATCCTATAAGTAGCTAATGTATCGACAATCCATTGTTCCGTGCGTGGAAGGTAATTTCCAGCGCGCGTCATATCGAATTCTAAAACATGGTCACCCATTGTTTTTGTTATTATATTTTTTTTCTTTCTCATATATATGTTTCTTATTATATTAACTAATTCTAAAAACGTGCGATAAGTTTAGAATGGAATAACATCTAATTTGTAAATATTACCAACCTTAGATAAATCTACTTTCTGGTCTTTACATAGACGTATCAAAGTCCATTCTAATTTATAGTCTATAGGTTCATCAAGCATCATAGCCAATTCTTCTATCTGGCTAAACTCTATAGTTTTCTTATCGCCAAAATTTTCTGATAACTCTTTTATCTTTTTAAAAACGCGGCGAATATCATTATTATTCCAACCGCGCTCCATAGCCTTATACATTATCAAATCTTCCTTACTCATAACGGGCATCTTTCAAGACGGACGGCTTTTATTAAAAGCTCTACGTGTTCTTCAACATTATTGTATTCGTCCATAGTAACATCTAAGTGCCATCTATCCGTCCCGTTATGCATAGCTTCAAGAAGTTCCCAGCATTGGTTGGCATTTGCCATTTCTAATTCTTTATAGGCGCTTATATAATCTTTATATAATTTAGTCCTATAACTTAGCGGAGCAAACGTTTTACCAGTAAAATAATATCCAGACTTTTTATTATATATAACGTATGCTTTGTTATCATCTTTATTTTCCATTGTGTAATTCCTTCAAAAATTCTACCATTACTGGAGTTAATGCCCCTATTTTGAGACTTTATACCCTCCGAATAGTCTAACTCATAAGTCTTAATTTTCGTCGATTTTAGGGCTATTAGATGGCTTTTGACTATTAAAATCTATGCCTAATTTTGCACAGCATTCTTTACAATATTTCCACATGGGAGGTCTTGATGTGCAACCCGTTAAGTCTTCATCAAGCCAGCGATTATTACACTCGCCAGTCTTGCAATTTTTACAATCATGTGCTACGTATGCCATTTACTCATCCTCAGATGGTTCTTCTTCTTCGTAATCTTCCTCTACGTTAGAAACATAATCCCAGAAAAACCCTACATTATCTGTAGCTATAGGTTTATCTTCTTCATCTATATAATTCTTATTATAGAACGTTACGACTTTATTCCACGTCTCCAAATCTACTGTAGTATAATGTTCTCTAAAATAAACTACGGCTATCAAGATGAGAGAACTGATATTAATGATAGTCATAACGGTATATAACATAATTACCTGCTTTCAGATTTTATTAAAGAGTTGGGCATTCTACCTATTAAGCTATAGCAGAAATCCGAAACCGCATGCTACATGGTATTTATTTCTTACCTTTTTTACCTTTGCATGGCATATTTAAATCTCCTAATCTTTTGGTAGTAATTCACGATAAGCATTTTCTTTATTACCTTCATTTACAGCTTTAAAGAAATTGTCGAATTGTTTTGCCGTAATTAATATTTCTATCCCTTCAGCTATTTCGAGAGGTTTGTCTTGAATAACGTAAAATAGTTCATGGTTCCTGTAGAAGTCTTTAGCGTTCTTGAAATTATTCAATGCAATTTTCTTTTCGACATCGCTAACCGCTGCTTTGTTTATAATTTCAGTAATTATTGGTAGTAGGTCGTTATCATCCAAGCCAAAGGCTTTTATTGTAGCATCGAAAAAGTCAGACTTCGTAACAGATAAATGCGCCACACGTTCAGCTTCTTCCTCTGCTATAATTTTCTCATAATCTGGGTTAAGGATAACTTCGTTAAGAGCTGCTGTATATATTACTTTTCTACTATCCTCAAGATAGGCATTAAATATTTCGTCAGTAACTCTTACGAGAGTGATAGGGTAGGATATCTGTCCTTCTTGGTATCCTCGGCATTCGCCTGCGCCGACTACTTTATCATTTGCAATTTGTAAGTATTTTGTCATAGTTTATTCTTCCTTATGTTATAATAGTTCTTTTATATTATGAGAATGTTATTTGCGTTCCGTTATTAGCTAACTGAACTGATAATACTATATTGTTTGATGAAGTGATAGTACTATCTTCAAAGTATACGCTCAACTGGTTCGGCGTTGGAAATGTGCATCTCAGATTTGATATATTAGAGTTTTGTACTAAGTCGACTGAATTGTAAAAATACCCGCCTTCGGGACGCCTTATAGCTACTACCAACTTTTGTATTGTTGCAGAGCTAACTTTACTTGTACATTTCGGTAGGGGTAATGTAAATCTAATACCTTCCGCTCCCGCGGTTAGTACGCCCGTACAATAGAGGTTTGCAGACGTCGTAAATGTATCTCCAGCTTTATAATATAGCTCGTCTACCAACGTATTAACAAGACTTCCATTTTGTACAGTCAAGCCATTGCCTATATTTAGTTGCAAGCGATTAGAACCATTGATGAGCGCTTCAATATCTATTTGATTTGCGCCGAGGGTTTCCCAATCGAGTGCATAGAATGTACCAGCATAATTATAAACACCTATATGTTCTTTATTAAAACTTGCTGAGTCTGAGTTGACGAATACTCTCAATGTAGTTATTTCGTCAATTCTTGTAAGATTAGAGCCTTGAACATATCCCTCACTACAATACCATGTCTCACCTGCGCTATCTGTCGGGAAATTAAAATATAATGCGTATTGGTCGGACCTATACTTGTATATTGCGACTGCCATATCCATAGCAGACACACCTCCACCGCCTTCACCGATAAATGTATTTGCTTGTATCGGGGTACTCGGTATTACCAGTCGACTTTGATATGCATCATTGTAGATGCTATAAGTATCTGACATATTTAGCCACAAGCCACAACGATTATTATATTGAGGATTAAAAGTTGCAATAGGAATAAAATTATTACCGCTTCCCTTACCTAAAACGAAGTTAGGAACATTAGTCCTGCATCCTGTCATAAAACTGAATGAGCCTGTCGTTGGCAATGGTATATCTACATAACCACCACTAAACATTTGTTCGATTGTCGAAATATTAGGAGAGGTAGCATTATTACCTACTATAAAGTACGCATCGTTGTCATACGTGGTTGTTGCATATTTTGGCAAATTGCTCGCAGGAGTCGCGTTTTGTACCACTGAATTATTTTCTATTTTTAAATTTTGAGCAGAAGATGCAAGACTTATTACAAGAGGACTATCAGCCTCAAAAGCATCTTGCTTCTCAGCTAATCCGTCAGCCAATTCGGTCTTTGTTGCGAGAGTAGAAACGTCGGGGATAACAGGTTTATTTGATAAGTCATTATAATCGCCAGTAGTAGCTACAGTTGCTAAATCTTCGGTATCCACCTTATCGGCGAGTAAGCTCTCTACCTCGCCTTTACTATACGTCTGAGATTTTGTGTAGTAATTAGATAAGTCAATTTCACCTTCAACGTAAGGCAAACTATTGTATGCCGTGGTGCCATCGCCTACTTTTAACTTGTGATTAGTTAAATCTACGGCAACCTCACCAGCAGCTAAGACGGGATTTAAAGATGCCAATTCTGCAGCACTTGCTCTTTTCAATTGTATTTTTTTCTTAACAGTCATTTTATATATCCTTTTTTAAATTAATTAACCAGTAACAGTAATTGCATCTCCGCCGTCGTATGTAACACGTCCTACTACGCAATCATTAAACGCTTGGTCAGCCGTCGTTCCTTGGAAAGTAAATGTCGGACGAACATAGAGATTAAACGCTTCCATATCCAGTACTTCGTACCCGTTCGTTCCAGTTTCGCTATCGTAATAGTAGGATAAGGTTATAGGAGCACCTATCGCATTATCAGCAGCAATATTCATAGTGCCTGTAGCATCCGAAGTATATCCAAATATTACATCGCTATTAAGTGTGATTTGTTCTACGTACGCGTTCGGATAAGACCTACGTATTGCATTATAAGTACCAGCTTTTAGCCCTAACCCAGCCGCATGCGGTTCATTATGTTCGTAAATATTCGGAGTTTGAACGGGCTGAATTTCGGGGAATACGGATACTACCGTATAGTCAGCGGTCAATATTCCATCTGTTATTGTTTGTTCATATACAGTTTGCCCACCACTTACGGCGGTTTGTGTGTATGTAGCAATTCTTGGATTGCCTACTTTAAATGTAGCTGTCGTAGTATACACTATATTATTGACAGTAACATTAAAACTTTTTACGACATTTTCGCCTTCAAAGTTTGTACCCTGCATTGTAGCACTTGAATAAGTATCCCCATCAATAGTATTTCGTATAATAGTGCTAATCGTACTCGGTGCTCCTCCGTCTATATCCTCTCTCGCCACTAATTCAACTTCACCAAGTCTATTTTCAATCTTAGAGCTTGAATAAGTAGTAGACGATGAAACGTTGCTATCGTCGATTACAGCTCCAGTAGAAGCGGAAATCACTCCATTGGCATCAATATTGATAGTTTGTCCATCTATCTTAACGCCACCAAGCGTACTTGTCGATGCCGTAGGTAACTCATAAGTAGAAGCTCCGCTAATTACACCATTATTATCTATAGTAATAGTAGTGCCGTCTACTTTAACACCACCAAGGGTTTGTGTTGATGCTGTCGGCAGTGTATATGGAGTAGCGCTAATAACCTCATTATTTATTGTTATGGAAGTTCCGTCTACTTTTACGCCGCCTTTTACTTGGTCGGATGCAGTTGGTAACTGATAAGGCACGGCACTTAACGTTTCATCATTAATAACAACCGTAGTACCATCAATCTTTATTCCGCCCTTTGTGGTAGTAGAAGCAGTTGGTAATTCATAAGCGCCAGCAGTAGAATGAATAGTGCCGTCATTATCAACGGTAATCGAAGTACCATCTGGTTTAACAATACCTGCCGTTTGAGTAGTTGCAATATCTATATCGACGTAATCATTTAAGTTGCCGGTGTCAATGTTGGTATAAGTATCTCCATTTCTTGTTACTTTTACATCGCTCGCTGATATTCCGCCTAAGGTCAATCTCTGATTACTGTCATCATAACTGATTAAAGTATGACCATTACCTAATGACTGAATAGCATTAGCTCTGAGGTAATTAAAACGTTTAACGCCGTTTATTGTTTGATTGGAGGTTAAGTCTACATAGTTAACCAAACTATTTCTTAAATTATCGATAGAAGACTGTAATACTCCATCAGCAGCTTGTCTTGCGAGCGCTTCGGCACCTATATCAGCTTCAACATCAAGCACTGCAGCATCTAAGTTATCTTGTACCCGAGCTATAGCTTCATCGTAACCCTTTGCGTTAATCATATCCGTAACGTCAGCTACAGAGGGTACAGCTTCCTCTACATCTCCAGCGGCTACTTCTGTTGCTGTAGCAAATCTTACGATACCCATTTGAGACGAGGATGCTATGTCAATATCACCAGCGTACATTACGCCAGTTTCTCTATTATATCGAATATAAGTGCCGCCTAAATCTTCTTTATGTTCACGTAAATTAACCGTATCAAATTCGTTATCTTGCGTGACTATGTGTAAAATGTATTCAGACAGGGTATTTGTAGCTACCGTTATAACGGGAGAGAAGCCTTGTATACCTTGCGGACCTTGTTGCCCTCTGCTACCTTGTCTATTGAGGTAATAATTAAAATCAGCCATCTAAAAATCCTTTTATATAAATTATACTTGAACTACGTGTATTTTGTTAAATTCCCCTTTAACTCCGCCTTCACCTAAGAAGAAGCGATGTTCAAGAGTGTCTATATCTACTATATCAAATTGGATAGGATGCGAGCCTCGACCAACCTTTACAGTATCATCCGCACTCACGGCGAACGAGAATTGTCCGTTTACAGGGTCTGTAATTTGCCCGATAGTTTCTTCGTCGGTGGTCTGGTTTATAAGTTTCTCAACGAGAGGCTTAGCATTAGCTGTTGCTGAACCCAATATTCTAAAGTATACCGCACAATCGGATAAATCAAACGGGACAAATCCTGTATTTGTTTCGTTACGTTCTTGAATTGACACATCAAAAACTCGTGTTTCGCCATAAATTACGGCTGCATTAATAAATTCCATATTATAAATCCTTTATTTTAATTATAACCTATAAATAAAAATTTGTCAATACCATTATAAACTTTTGTAAATTAATCGTCCGTGAAAGTCAGATTTTTTAGATTATAATCAAAAATTTTGTTATATCCATCTACGGCGTAGTCATCGTCTTCCGTTACTCTGTGGTAAGTATAAGGATTAGAAATACCTTTTGGAATAAACAGATAGTTAGTAGGTATCCAGTATTTCTTAGCTCTGCCAGCCCTATCCCTAAAATTACGAGAGACTTTTGTGCCAAATAATCGAGCTTCGTAAGCATTTCTTCCTTGTTCTGCTATAGGCTCAATAGCACATACAAATTGCCCCTTTTTTGAATTGTTAAGAGCTTCGTTAGCAGTGAATGCAGGATTACGGTCTTTTATCGTCATCTTAATTCCGTCTATTCCCTCATTAACTGCATTTATTTTGTTTAACAATATAGCTTCCCTATTTTGGTTTATGCGGGCAACTTCAATCCAATCATTAGCGTCTCCGATGTATGTTACAGATTTTGTCGATGCTGTTAATTGCATATTGCCAAGCCTAACAGGATTAGCCATTACATATACAGGAAAATCAATATTACTTATCGACTGTGTCGGTGTTACAACTATTTTAATTCCAGCATACATGGTATTGCCAGTATTGAAAGTTTGATTGAATGTTGCATCATCTATGGCAGATGTTTTAGTAGCTGAAAGTAATACGTTATTATTAAGGTCTTTAACTTCGACCTTACCAGCCATTCTGTATGTACCCCATTTAAAAGAAATCCGTTCTAATCTAAGTTTCTTAGGGAAATTCCAAATTAGTGTCAAAGCTCCGAATTTACCGTCAGCACTTCCAGACGGAATGCAACCAGCATAACTGTTAGTAGGGAAGCATTCATAAGCATTCATTTTACCTACACCATTCGGCTCTCGCTGTATATTCTCAGTAATGCTTAACTGACCCGTAGCACTATTGTCTATAGTCGTACTTGCAGGTTGTTGCCAGCTTTTGTACGTTACCGTTGCTGTACCGCCAGTATTACTTGTGGAGTAGGTGTTGAGAGTTTCACTAAAATATATTATGTCACCTTCCCCAGAAATTTTTCTGGAAGGCATCCTCAAAACACGCCCATCCGCGAAGTGAAGCCCGTCAGTTATTATCATTGTCGTATCATCAATCTTATAAACTTGACAACCTAACGTAACCCCATTATAGGCATTAATTACTGATTTTAATCCACCTACGCTTAAACTATAACCGTTTGCGCCTAATTCGGGACTGCCGTTATTGTAGTCGATATCTTCTATTTGGGCAGCGTTATTGTATTTGTCTATCGCTCCATTTATTTTATTAAGAAGACTGTCAAATTCAGTTTGAACATCGGCAATCTTAACTTGCCCTTTAAAATTTCTTACCATTTTATTTTACCTTTAGAAATTATAATTGATTTTAAAAGCCGCGCCATAAGTTCCAGTAAGTACATCATTAGGTTTTAAATAAACTATGCAGTGTCTATAACCTAAATGATGGGGGAACGTATCTCGCGCATTCATTATAATCTTACCATTAACAGCCACTTTTAAATCTTTCAAAACATCATCATCGCCATTACTGTGATAATATGCACGAACTGCAATGCATTCGTAATCTTTCGCCGTATATGGTAATGATATATTTGAGCCTTTGCCGAGCGACTTATATTGATTAAATTCTTGGGGGAACAAATCGAGGCTATCTATCAAATTGCCTATTAAGAAAATATTGCCATTAGAATTAATTCTGTATTGAAATAATTGGATTTCACTATTTGCCTTATCTGCAACATCACTAAATCTAATAGTTCGCCTCATGCGTGTGTTAGAACTTGCAGGTAATACGTAAGCGTAGCCGTTTTTGATAGAAGTAGTACCAGACGCTACTGTTATCTTTTTGGTATTCTTATCACACCAAGAACAACCAAAAGAGAATAACCCATCACTATAATCCACCTCTTGAATTTCCACCTTTTCGTCTAAAAGGTTAAATAGTTCATTAGTTCTCGCCGCCATAGTTCCTGTCGTTGGCGCAGGTACTCTATAATTCCTATCGAGGTATTGTTCGTAAAATTCCAAATCTGACAGTAGGATATCAATATTATTACTTGACCTCTGAGCCATATCATCGAGCGTTTTAAATGCGGAGGTTAATTTACTGCCGAACGCTAAGTTAGAGGTATTAAAAAATTCAAAAGTCATATAGTCTATTTCCTTCCTAAATCTCTAAGCGTAACGTCTGTCATAGCTTCACTATTTCCATCTTCAATGGCTGAGTATCCTATTAGGCGGCTGCTTGTATTAGTATATTTAACTATTTGACCGCCAGACTTTTCCATATTGACAGTTTTAGTTTCTACACTCAAATCAGATAATAATTGAAGGACGTTAATATCTATAAGTCCTAAGCCACCAATATGATATATCCTACCGTTACTATAAACACCTAACAAAATATGGTTATCTGTAGGATTTGTGCTACTCGTGACTAATATGGAGCCGTCACTTTTACGTAAATATATATAGTTTTTGCCACCCTCTCCAAGTCCTGTTAATGTTCTATTCGTAATAGTTATAAATTGGAACTCATCATTTATGTATTCCAACTTAGCCAGTTTAGCGCCGCTAAATTCAAGAGTTAATGGATAAAATGCGATATTCATAATATTCATAAAACTTTTGAGGTTTACAATTTTATTATCGGGACTTTCTAATGTAGTATCATCAAATTCAAAAGTCGAAAAGTCGGGCTGATTAACTTCAAATGCTGACAGAGCGAGCATTTCGTTACATTTATTTTCTATAGCATTAAAGTTTTCAATCAGTGCATCTTTGTATATTCTACCTTGAGCATCGTACCAGTCCGTTCTGGGCAATACTAATCTCTCTATACTTTCACTCATTTACTTATTGCCCTCCATATCGAGCTTGTTCACGGTTATATTGTCTAAAAAATCTGTTTTGGAGATTTGCTTGAGGCCTCATATTGTACACATCCTGTTCGTAAGTTCCAGATAATGCGTGAATAACGTCTTGCGCACTTCTACTTCTACGCGGGTCTCCGCCCATAATAATATTTTGAGTTCCAGCTTGGTTAAAAGAACCAACCAAAGAACCTGCATAAGGCTGGTAGTATTCCCCTTCCTCATTGAACAACGGAGCTAATAGCGGGAATATTGTCTTATTAGCTAAGTTTGGCAGACCGAATACTGTACGCAATGCCGTATTCAATATCTCATCGCCCTTTCCGCCTATAGGTTTGAGTTCACCATACGGATTATCTTTACTAAACTCGTAGCGCGTATTATTAATAATCTGCGTAATAGTATTTGACGTTTCACCTCGTCTTAAAGGTTTGCCATTAGTACCCTTACCTTGAGCTGCCATATACAAGTCTCCGATAATAGGCAAATTGGGATTACGTGCATAATCAGTACCAGTAAAGTCTATCAATTTTAAAGTGGTAGTCATAGGAACAAATTCTGCCGATATAGTTTTAAAATTACCAGTATTAGGGTCAACTTTAAATGTTACGTATGGTTTATCCATATCTGCATGCAAATTCATTCTATTTTGCATTTCATCGTTGAACGCTAATTGAGTAAGCACGTCACCCAACACTACATTAGCAGCTATGGGATTTTTCTCGAGCATTCTAATTGTACCTTGAGTAGCTGTATCCTGCCACCTCCAGAATGGGTTTATTGCGAGGAATGCTGAGTTAGCTATGCCTTGAGGTAGCAAAGTTCTTGTTGAGTTTAAGTTAGCAACTCTGGCTACGTCCATAATAGTATCGCCGAGCTTTTTCTTTTCCATATTAGCGATAGCGTTCAAACGTTGATTATATCCATAGCCTAATTTTCTAAGCTCAGCATGAGCGCCAGCTTCCGCTAAAGTGTTCTGGATTTTTCTATCAAGAAATCGAGTTGCAGCTCCGCCTGTGTAACGGTTAAATCTTTCTATAAAATTCACTAAAGGTTCTTTTGACAAACGTTCTATATCTCGGCGGTATAAGCCCATTTCTTTAGCTAACCTGCCTTGAGATTTTACGGCATCTATCAAATCGCTTATAGCATAAGCCCCGCTATTCAATAGCAGATTGCTCGCGCCAGTAATTGCGTTAGCGCCAAGGTAAGTACCTTGAGCAAGTAAGTTTGATTTACCTATTCTATAAGCATTACCCAAAAAGCCTTGTAGAGCAGCTCCGCTATCAAGTTGTTCTTTTAGACTTTGAGCTGTCCACTTATCCATAGATATATCGTCAGCTCTTTGTGCCGTCTTTTCCATTCGTTTAAGAGCTTCGGATACGTTACCATTTTCTAAAAGTTTTCTATCTAAGAATACTGTATTTTTAGCGACACTTGGCGCAATACTAAGTCCGCCAAACTCTCCCGCTAATATTGCGTTCGATAAATTTTTATCTAAAAATCTTCTGCCAAGTTGTTCCAAGAATAAGTCGGGTTTAGCTAGTTGGTTGGCAATATCTTGATAGGTCTGAGTGCCTAATACACGCTCTGAGAACCTTCCTCTGTTTAAAGTCCTATCAGCCGCACTTGCAATGTCAGCAACACGTTGGGTACTCAATTCCATTGCGTTGACGTGTGTAACGGGGAATATTCTACCCTTTTCATAAAGTTTATTCGCTTCCAAAACATCGTTAGCCAACTTTGCAGTTGCGCTGTTTGTCTTAGCTAAATTTTCAACATCAGCAATTTTACCTTCTGATATTAAATCAAGCATTGGACGAATTTCTCGTTCAACATCTGAAAAGTTTGTGTATCCAGTAAGCTCTCTATCTCTTACTATTTTTTGAGTTATCGCAGTATCCCGCATTCCCATATAAGTTTCTGGAGATACTTTTTTAATAATCTCATCATAATCTGTCATTGCAGATTTTAGGGCTTTGTATACGGGTAAACCGCCTTTAGGCAAATCAGCGCCTGTTTCGGCTGCGCGTACGACTTCATCTAAGTTGACGTTATTTTCTTTGGCTAATTTCTTAACGTCGTCTAACTTATTACGAATAGGTTCTATATTTCGAGCTTGCTCTACACCTTCAACTTTGAGAGCTTTCTCGACCTCACCACTCTTAATAAATTTACCTGCTATAGGTAACCTCTTTAAGCTGTTACGAATAAGCCCAGCGCCACCTAATGAAATAAAGTCAAGCGTAGCATCGAAAGGATTTTGATATATACCTTGAACGACACCGCCGAGAATGTCTTTAATATCTCTATTAGATAGTTCTTCGACTTTAATATTATAAGGTTCTAACGCAAGATTAATAGCATCTTTTGTAGCATGAGTTACCTCTCCAGATGTTACGTAATCTTTTAGCCATTGGGGAGCCTTGCTTAGATATTCACCCTTATTCGTCCAAAGTGTATTTAATCCCGTGCCGTATTCTTGAGCATTGCGAAGAAAATTACTGAGTAACCCTTCGTTTCTGTTTAACATCTTGGACTGGGGGGTACCACCCGAATTTGTCATCTCTTGTATCTGGGCTGCGATATTATCTTGAGCGGTAGCTGCTGGCAGTTGTTGAACTGGGGTTTGTTGAGCGTTAATTAGTTCCTGCATTTGAACGTCAATACTCGCATTTCGGGCTTGACCCTCAGCTATGGCTTGGTTAACCATAGCATCGAGTATAGGGTCGCTACCTGCTTGAGGTATAGATATAAAATTATTATTATTTATATTATTCATTGACATGGATATTACTGTCCGTTATTACCGTAACTTGAAGGTATCCCCCTTAATCTTTCAAGGGCTGCAATAATGCCATTTGCTCCGCCGCCAGATTGTTGAGCAAATCTAAATATTGCTGTCATTTCTTGCGGAGTTAATTGTCTTCCGAAGACACGAACTTGTACAGCGGGGGATAATGACCTAATCCATGCTTCTTGCTGGGTAGGATTGAGATATCCAAGAGCTATCATAAAGTCACTTGCGCCTTTTATAGTTTTATTCGGGTCTGAAAGTATTAATTGTTGTTTTTGTATTTCTGTTAAGTTATTATTTTTAGCGACTTCAAGTGCGCCCTGGTTTTGTAGTAGACGTTCTTGTATCTTGGTTCTATTATCCAACCGCGCCTTAGCCAAGTCATATTGACCTTTTGTTTCTTCTTGAGCTAAGCCGTATCCGCCAGTTACGCCAGCTTTCATTAAGTCGTAACTACCTTTAATATTTTCGGTTCTTATAGCTTGTTCCATAGCAATTCTATTCTTAAGAATTTCTTGATATAGAGCGAGTTTCTTGGCCATATCGTTAGTTTGGTTGAGTTGGAATGTTAATTCATTTTCTCTTTGTTTAGCAGCAGCTTCTATCATCTGCTTGTTACGTTCTGTAAGGCCAGTTGTGTAGTCAGAATACGGCACGCCTGCTTGGTTAGCCATTTGAGCTTGGTACATTTGTTGAGTATTATTCAAATAACGCTGAGCGCTGTCAGTGGGTAATGCACGACCAGTTGTTGCATTAATATATGCATACCACTCGTCTTGCTGCTGTAAGCGCGCAAGTTTATCCCTATCCACTTGATACGGTTGTTCAGCTCTAATTATATCACCGCCGTAATAAGGGTTATTAGCTATTGCTTGTGCCTGCATTTGATTATATCTTTGCAAATTATTATAAATATCTTGCTGTGTTACGTAACCTTGGTTTCGTGCAATATCGAGTGCCATTTGCGTAGCAGGGTCAGCAGCTTGAACTGGTTGCTGAGGCGGGATGGCGGTTAAAGATTGACCGTTTTTATCTCGTATTGCAGGAGGCACGGGCGCTGCTTGCCCCGTAGGTTGTCCAGTCTGAATACCGCCCGTTGATGGAGACATGTTAGAATAATAATTAATTCTATCCAATAGCATCGGGTCGACTTGATATGTAGGTTGAGCTGCTTGCTGATTAGTGTTAGTTCCTACATCATTAATCGGCGTTAAGTCATTAGATACCGCTTGCCCTGTGTAATTAGCATTTGGGTCTGAATTTTGAACGATAAAATTTTCCAAGTCAGTGATTGGCGGATTAGGGTCGCCGTCAGCTACATTTGGAACGTTCGGGAGGTTTGTAGGTCTCTCGCCAGCATTATCAAACCCAACATTGCCAGTAACTTCGGACATGTTGGTAGGAGTTTGGGCTGCTCCATTTTGAGAACCTCGCATAGCTTCCGCTTGGGCTAATGCGTTAGCTTGAGCCTCTGCTAAATAGCTTTCATAAGGTCTGTTTGCATCTCTTAAAATCTGAGCATTATTATGCGCATTAGACGAAGCAATTATGCCGCCCGTAGTGCCTACTATCGGATGTCCAGTCATAGCGCCTGTCATTACACCCCCGTATGCCCCAGCATTTCCTAAAATGTCCATAAATCTTGTTGTTGGAGTAGAACCTTCGGCGTTCCAGTTTTTAACAGTATTATATAAACTGTCAACTACGGGTAATCCCATAAGTACACCGCCGCCAACTTTTCCCACCACACCAGCAGCTTTTGGCGCAGCGCCTAATACTTTACCAGCCACGCCTTTACTTGTATTTGTAGTGGCTTTCTTTGCTACTTGTTTTCCATATTCTTTTTCAAGGCGAGACTTCATATCTGCCCCGTTCTTATAAAGAGTATCAAGAGCATCTTTTGTTTCTTTCTTAGCCGTGTTTACAGCCTTGTTTATTTTCTTATTCGCAGCCTGTAGTTTTTCTTCGATTAATTGCTGCGGGGTTTTTTCAAATTTAGTAAATCTACTATTATTCATTGGCGCTGCCCCGCCAGTAGGTACACCCTCCATACGTCCACGGACTACCGCAGATGCTTCGGTATTGCCTCCAAAATCTATAGGATTGTTAGGTTGTAACTGTCCATTCATAATAGCGTTTAATCTTTCAACGTCAATATTATTATTCATCATTACTTGTACTACCTCTTTAATTATTTACTAAGGTTGCTTATCTTATTTTTATTGAACCAGTCATAATTTGAAAGTAAGCCCGTTAACCCAGTTCCGATAGTGTTTTGGTAGTTACCGCCATACTCTCCATATCCAGCATTACCCACATTGTAATAACCTCGAGGATTATTATAGGCTCTTAATGCACTTGTATCTGTAGAAAAAGCGTTACCTATTCCTTGCATTGCTCCACCTATAGCCATTGTAGCTGGCGTCGGAATTGCGCTAAATACGCCGCCCACTGCGCTAACAGCAGGAGCGAGCCAATTACTGTTTGCTTGGTCTACCATATCGTTATATTGTTCTACGTCAGAATATTCTTTGCCTAAACCGTAGGCATTATAATATACGGGGGTTGCGTTTAGTAAGTTATTATATCCTTGTTGAGCCATAGCGGCAGATTTAGCTACGCCCTCAGCTTGTAACTCAGCAGCAAGCCTATTATAATAGCGTTGATAATCGTCATAATTTTGTTGGTTAGCGGAGCTATATCCGCCCGAAGTTGCAGCATAGTTATTTGCCGTCATATTACCCATTGATTTTTGATAGTTCCGAATAAAGTCACTTTGTTGTGGAGTGTTACTAAAGTACTTCTGCTGGTACATATCAATAGCGGCGGTAGGGTCATTATTATAATCTGCTATTTGTTGCAATGTATTTTGATATAGAGGGATGGCGGTATTTGATATATCGCGCCCGCCTCTGGTATAATCCGTCTGTGGTTTTTTGGGTTGTTTTGCCATTCTTAAAGTATCCTTCAATTAAAACTGTATATTTATATTATATAACAAAATCAAATTCTTGTCAAGCCTGTGTAAAGTTTTTTAAACAAATCTATCCAGTTTTATTATCTTGCTTTTCTTCACTTATCTGGTCGTATATTTCATGTAGCCATTCGATAGGAATTTGTTTATTTGCCCATTTAATTCCATGCTTATCACACCAGTCTGCATAAGAGGTCTTACTACCCTTTTTAATCTTTTGATTAGCGTTATAAAATACCATTCGGAATTCAACGTCTGGATATTGCTTTATTAATAAAAGCATCTTTTGTCTATCCTCAACTACCCACCGACCTTTAGTTTCGATAACTATCTTTTTACAGAGGGGAAAGTCTGGAGTATATATGTGTTTACTCTCTGGAATTATATACTCAAATTTAACCGCTTCGTAGTTAGGCTCTAAGCCAGCTTCTTTAAGCTGATTAATTATCTTTTCTTCTAATCCACTGCGAAAGCCATGCTTGCGCCCAGCAGCGTCTACTGTAATCTTCCTGTGCTTAAACTTCGGCATTTATTATACTTCCTTATCTTTTTGATAAACAAATATATTTAAATCGTATAATTTTGTAATCCCTTGAGCATTCTTGTACGGTAACGCTTTTGGTATATATCCAGTCTTTTTAAAGCCCATTCTTCGTACCATACCTATTGCATGGGTTGCTATCTGGGGAATTTGACAATAAAGAATATCTGGTAAGCAATTTTTAATCATAGTATCGAATAAGTCTTTTATTATCCTTCCCCAAATCTCTTTAGAGATAGCAATATGTATTTCGGCAACCATTAAGTCTACACATCTAACATTATCAAAAATAACTACACCATAGAGGAATTTTTCATTATCGTCAAATATGCCTATAATATAACTGTCGCAACCTTCGGTATATGGCAACAGAAACTCAATAATATCTCGTTCATAAGTTATTAAAATAGGGCTTTGGCAATCGAATATTAGCTTATTATCATTATAGCATTTCAACAAATCTTTGGAATAATTTATAATATCAGATTTGGTTAGAGGTCTGTATTTCATTTCATTAATTTCCTTGTGAAAAATCGGGAAGCCTCAATGCAGCCAAACAGAATGCGGGGAATGCGTCGACTACAGTATTATCTTCTTTATTGATTAACTGCTGTTTGAATTCTATCGTTATAGTAATACCATCCCTGCCCGACATCGGAGCCGCTATACGAGTAACATTAGCTGCTTTATCTGCCCATTTAGAAGTTAGCTCATAACTCGGATAAACATTTTTATCATCTGAATACAATAAATTAGGAAGGTAATTTTCTTCGTTAAGCAAGTTAAAACTTGGTTTTACGTACTGTATTGAGATGCCAGTGTTTTGACAAGTAACAGTATACTCTACACCATTTAACTCTGTAACTTCAAGAATGTTAGAAATAATCCTGCGGTTGTCTCTAACTCCGATAGTTTCAAATATTGCAATGGGCGACTTGTCAGATATTACGGTACCTTTTTTAAAGTCTTGATACAGTTCATTACTTTCAGTGATAAATAATACACCTTGATTAAATCCTATAAAAGTTTGAATGTTAAGCCCGGTCTCACGTGGAAACATAGTGCCTATATTCGTAAATACTAACCCTTTAGAAAGGTCTTCACCGTAATATAGAATGAATACTTCGCGTTCCGCATTATAGGTAAGAAATCTCCGAGTGTTATTAATGCCCATATTCTCAGCATTAAGGACTTCACTCTCTACGAGGGGCTTACCGCTTACCATAGTGCCAAAAACGTTAATACTAACGGCGTTTACTAAAGCTCCAGAATTAGTATCATAGGCGTAGACTTTCTCTCCAACTATTACGTGGTCTGAGGCATAATCTTGTCCTACTTGGGAAATCTTTTTAATAGTTACTGCGTCACCTATAGTTAAATAGTAAATCCCGTTTCTTTTAGTAATTAAAGTTCCATCCATGAACTCTTCAATACTCAAAGTATCGGAACTATCATTGTAAAATCCACCGAAGTATCCAGAGCCAAGAGCCTCGGAAAATCCATCAAGCACACCTATCTGAGAATAGAATATATATCCATTATATTCGCCACCGTCTTGTACGACGTATAATCTATTGTTTGATACTTCCAACAATTTAGGGTTCAAAACTATGTCTGGCTTAGGAGGGGTTACTCCCGTATTGTCTGGGCTGAATACGAGATTTATAGGGTTATTTGTTTTCTCTCCTATTGATACGTTCCCAGCAGATATTGTTTGTGTTGTATTATTTACGCATTTGATAGTAATAAAATCATCATTACGACCTTGGAATACGGAGGTTACTGTAAAATGTACTTCATTGTCTCCGCTATCTTTTACACAGATTTCTTTTCCGTTCCAAAAATAATCTACGTTTTCGAGTGAAGTAGTGAACTCATAATACGTAGTCATATCAAGGAGGGATACATCGCTTAGAATTTCAACAAAGTCACTCGTATCATAGTACGCCCCAAACATTATTGTATTACCGTCTATGAAAATAATCATATCCTTATCGCGGCGAGTAATGATAGGTTCTAACGGATTATAATCTAACGGGGTCATGTATTTCTTTAATCCTTGCCCCGCTATGTATAAATATACCCCGCCGTCAACGGTAACTAAAAATGCGGAATTAGTCCCAAAGGTCACTCTTGACCATCCAGTTACCTTTTGTTCGATAGGTATTTGAGCTACTTTATTATATCCGTACTGAGGAACTAATGCCCCCTTCTCAGACCAGATGTTTCTACCGCCAGTAATAGCCAACGAGCCTAACTGCTCGCCTATTGACCTCGGTGTGTCTAATAGGTATAGCCCTTTAGAAAAATCTGAGAATATATAAGTACCGTTATTTTTTACTACTTTATCTTTCATTCTGGTCTACCCAAGTAATCCACGTTTCGGATTGTAATTACCGTTTCTTAAATCTCTAAATCTTGCTCCTTGTGTCGTTGCACGAGTTTCCTCAACATAGCTTTGCAGTTTCTCAGTTGCTAACTGATTATAAAGCTGTGCGGAAGGGTTATTACACCTTGCCAAAATCAGAGCTGCTGTTTTTAATTTAAGAACTTCTTCGAGGTTTTTACTTCCTATAATTCTATCGTCTATGCTTGACACTACATGAGTATAACTATCATCTGCTGCTAATATAATATCGTCAGATGACATTACTAATTTAATAGTATATTCTTTGTCTGGGGTAGGGAACAATCTCAAGTAGTTATTACTAATTACGTAGTAACGAGGTTTACCCTCTGGTTCGGTCGGTTCTTTTGTCCTATGAAATTCTGCATTATCTCCGAAGGGTAATTTATACACTCGACCGTTGTCATCTACATCAATAATCTCAGCATATTTAACAAGTCCTTGCAACTGATACAAGTCTTGTCCTTTTATTGTTTTTATATTATCAGTTCTTTCTTTGGTCGAATTACTATTGTAAATGTTGGCTAATGTAGTATTCAGCCCGTCGGTTATCATTTCCAACAAAAAACGGGTAGTTTCTGGCGTAGCTTCTTCGTATTCATAGATAGGAAAGCCTGTTAATATAGCTATCCTGTTATAAAGTTCTTTTACTGAAAATATTGATGCCATTATATAAAATTCCTTTGATTGTATTTTTAAAAGAAAAGAATAAGGGGATTAGCTTTAAAGGGTCTCCCCTTATATGATTAATTAAATTAAGGAGAAAAGTTATTCTCTTGACTGCTTACTTTATGCATCAGTATCGGTATCCGTGTCGGTATCGCTATCGGTATCAGTGTCCGACGGAGATGGGTCGATAACTTCGTAAGCCGTCGTTTCGGGAGTTCCATCAACTACTTTACAAATAACATTATCGGGGTTTAATACTATTTTTTCACCGTCTCCATTTTCAACTTCATAGGTTGAAGCTGTTAATTTGACGTATTCAGTAGTTCCGATTGTTACCGTATTAGAAGGGTCTGCTATCACCTGCGCGCTATCTTCACCTATAGTAGCTGTAAACGGAGTTTCTAAGAGTGCATCTGAGAATAGTTCATTCCCACTGTTTCTGTATAAATTTCCAGTTATTTCAACTACCGCCTTAGGTGTTACGGGTGCAGGCGGTGTTACTCCCCCAATTTAACGAATGCTACGCAAGCGCTTTCGGGAGAGAATACTTTTTCACCGTAGATTTCAAGTCCGTGATATTCATCGGCAAATCTTTCGTGAGAACGGAACTTGTCGGGAGGCAATACTTTGTTTGCTCTCGTTACAGTATTTTGAGTACCAGCAATGATTACCATAGTACCTGCCGCAGCAGTAGGAACTACGATTTTCTTGTACTGTCCAGCAGTTTCAGACTGGATGGTTACCAATGCGGGTTCAATAGCTACGTCAAGGTTAGTAATAGTTTTCACTTTACCAGAACGAACTACGCCGTCAGCATCTGCAGTGCTTCTATCAGTGAAGTATTTTGATTTCAACAACTGAGTATACAACTTAGTCGGCATGTAGATACATCCGTGAGTTGCTTTTGATTGAGAAGCGTTAGAACCTGCGGTGATTTGACCATCAGCAGTAATAGCGCCTCTGTCATACAAAGCTGCATACATCGGCAAAATAATATCTTCATACAACTGGTCTACAGAAGTGATTGTAATCGGGTTAGCCGCAGTACCAAGTACCGTATCCAAACCTTCAGCAGTTTGGTTAGCTGCGATTGCTGTATCGTTTGCAATCAATTCAGCTACGTTTTTGTTGTGGATTTTTCTAATTTTTTGCGCTGCAAAATCAAGTCCTGCGCTTTCGTAATTCCATCTGCCTTCTACTTCAGTGATATCGGAAACGATAAATGCATATTTTGCAGTTTTATCAATAACCAATGTAGTGTCATAGAATTGCAAATCTCTTACGGGAAGTCTTGCATCGTTTGAACCAGCGAGACGGTTAGCGGGGTCATCTACAGCATTGTTAGACAAACCAGCAGCATCTCTTGAATACTGGGTCATAGCGCCGCCAACCTGTACATTAACTGAATTAATGTTAGGTTTAACGATTTTTACAGTGTTACCAATTTTGAAAAATTCACCTTCATAATCGTGGTTAACCAAACCTGTAGACATATCGCTCATGGGTTGGTCAAGAACGAGTTGCATTTTAGTGGCGAGTTGTACGCCAAATTCTTCTGCGTTTTGATTGAAAGCCATTTTTTAAAATCCTTTTCTTTGAAATAAATAATCCAAATATACTTACGTCATCGAAGTTTATACACGGAGCTTCATCGTGACCTATAATATGTTCAATATACCCAGATTAATTCTGATACTGCCAACATATTGCAATGGATTTCTTGCCACTACGAGAATTCTTTCTCGAATTCTTTCATTATTCTTTTGATTAATAGTTTATCTGGCTGCGTTTCGCCGTCTTTTATATCCCGAATGCAATAGCCTAGCGCTATTTTTAATACTGGTTGTAAAAGCGGAGAGAAGGCAAATCCTGCACTTGTTAAGGCTGAAACGACAATCAAAGAGTATTTTTCTGCTTGCAATAAATCTTCTTCGGTAACTTTAAGCTCTTTAATTTCTTCCACTTCGGACTTGCCAGCCCTATATAAACTTTTAATAATTTTTTTAATGATGTCCATATTAGCTATTCTTTATTTCTTTCGCGAGGCTTTTTTTACCTGCTTCTTCAAGAAGGGCAAAGTTATCAAGATAGAATTTTACACGCTCTCTCGGGTCTTTTATCTCTGCGAGTTTCTGTTGGACATTGTCTGCGTTAATACTGCTGGATGCAGATGGTTTTCCGTTAATACCTTCCTTAAAGTCTTCAATAGTAGCCTTTTCCTCAATAGGTTTAGGCGGCTCTTGTTGTTGTTCTTCTACCTTGTTTTCTTCTTTTGCAGGTTCCTCACCTTTTTTATCTTCTTCTTTTTCTTCTTCTTTCTCGGTCTTAGCAGTTTCGTGTGCTACGTCAACAATAGCTTTATTCACATCATCTACTATTTCTTTAACTTGTTTGCCTGCATCTCTAACTTTAGGAGCAATCATTCTTGCTCTTGCTACTGCGAGTTCAACTTTCGCTTTAAGGTCGTCATCTAAGTCTTTGATACCAGCTTCGGCGAGAATACTTACAAAAGTCTCTGCCGCTACATCCATTTCTTTTTCATCCATCTTGAATGCATCAAAGAGACGTGAAGCCTTTTTGAATACAAGCTGTTTGAAGCGTTCGTTCAAGTTATTAGTCAAATTTGTTTGTGCTTGTTGTTTAACATTTTGAGCTTGCTGAATTAAATTTCTTGCTACTTGAGCTTTTGTCGGGTCTTCCTTTTCCAATTCTTCAATAGTTTTAGAAGGGTCAATTCCGTATCTCCTAAATTCTGCTGCAAGCGTTCCGCCCAATTTTTCAAGAAAATCCTTGTATTGAGCTTGAGCTTCTGCTTCGTCATTTTCAAAGGCTTTGACGTCGTTAGCTTCTTCGATAATAGCTTCCTTTTCAGCCAATTCTGATTTCAGTTTTTCTACTTCATCTTCGGATTGTACAGGCGGTTCTTCTACAACTTCCTGTTTTTCTTCTTCTGCTGGAAGTTCTTGTTCGACCTCTACCTTATCTTCTTCCTTATCGGCAGGAGTTTCCTCCGCTTTTACTTGTTCAGTTTCTTCCGCTTTAACTTCTTCGGCGGGAACTTCTTCCACGATAGGAGCGTCTTCTACTTCCACTTTAGGTTCCTCGATAGGAACTTCTTGCGCTTCAATAGCTTTTTCTTCTATCGCCTCCTCAGCGGGATTTACGATTTGTTCATTCAATTCTTGTTCTTTGTTTTGTTGTTCGTCCATTCTAACATCCTTTATTTAGGTATTTGCCTTCATTACTGTTCATTTGTATTATTAACATTATCGGTTGAGTTAATAGCTTCTTCTATCGGAATTTCCGTGGGCACCATTCCACTATCACTAATTTGACCCTGTCCCCCAACCATTTGAAGCATTGGAGGAGTTTCGCCCACCTCAGAAGGGGATTGCATTAATTCTAATATATTATCTATATCAGTCAATTCAGCTTTAGCCATTAGATATCTTACGGCTAATATTATCTGGTCTTGATTTAAATTGCTGAATATCATCTGCGCGATAGGAAGATTTAACATATCCATTAATCTACGTAATTCGCCTTCCTTATCGGCTCTTGATGCATTTGTACTAATAGATACATTAAGTTTTTCATCCGCATATATCGGATTGAGAGGTTCGCCAGTCGCGAATGCTATCTCCCTATTAAACGCATAGAAAGATGTAAAGAGATTAAGTAGAAATCTATAACTGAATACATCAGTTTCTACACGCATTCTTGCATTAGCATTCTGAGATAATATAGCACTTTCTCTCGCCGTTCTTACAGCTCCAGATGTGTCGCCTGTCAAGTAGTTATTAAGACCTAAAACGTTTTTGTTCTGCTCCAAAATCATTGTAACAAGATTAAGACCTGCCAATGATGTCGGAGGAGGAGCAAAGAATTCTGGTTTAGTGTCAATGTTGTTATACTCTAACTGTTTATTAGCTCTTGCTTCATCTACGTCTGTTTTATTGAGGCTACCCGTAGGATACAAAATCCATGGCGTAGCAGTATCTTCGAGATTAGTTAGGAATAGGTCAACTACTCTATTAATTAACGTGTCAACGGGTTTGCTTACCATTAGAGGTGATATTGACCTGTGAGTTTGTTCATCAATTTTATAGGGGGCATATATAATACGGTTTGTGCTTATGGGATTATACTTGATATTCGCACATCTATTATTGATTACAGTGACTATTATATTACTTAGTAGCTTATAATCTTCCGTTATATAATCGCCGTAATACGTAAGTACTTCTATTCTATTTCTATCTGTAACTGTAGTCTGTGTTTCTTGAGTACCCGCAGTACCTGTATAAGGACGTATGCCATTACCGTTCCTACCTACAGAGGCTATAATATCTTGTTTATCTTCTTTTGACAGGAGAGGATAATCATTAGATGCAAGAAGTGTCTTACTATCTATAAAACTTCTAATAATTTTAGCACAGCCGCGAGGGTCTTGTTTGTAGTCATAAGCATCTACAAAGAAATCCAACGGGTTGATATAGTCTATCACCAGATTTTTCGAGCTTACAACCTCTTTCATTTTAAATGATAGAACTTCTTCGCCAGTTTCATTGTCTATCATTTTAGTTTTAATTCTATATTCTTCTTTATCTTCTTTAAGTTTTATAAAAGCTACGCTTTCCCCTTTTAGCAACCAGTCATCGACTTGTTCGGATGTTAAATTTTCCAACAAGGAAATACTTTTAAACTGGTCTATCATTACGTTCTTGAGCTGAGGCACTATCATCGTGGAATATGCATCATTGCCAGATATTTCAACAAGCGAACTGTACCCAGACAAACATGCTTGAATTATAGCTGATTTGTACACCTTAAACATTTCAGCAGCATGCGGAAAGCGTTCTACAGTGCTTTCCTCAGTACCAGCAAATACCGATGTATACAGTCTCTTGTAGTTATTTTGCATAACACTAATAACATCCAAGTCTCTATACTTGCGAGTAACGTATCTGCCAATCTCGTCTTTGTAGGTTGATAGATTGTAATAATCTTGTTTAGTTTCTATAACTTCATCTGCCATTTAATAATTCCTTATTTGAGAATATTATAATATCATTATAAACCATTGCTGAATTTTTGTCAAGTGTTTTGTGAAGAATTGTTACTAATATCGTTCCAAGTGCGCATATAGTGTATCGGGTAGCTTACAGCGTCTATAGGGTGAATTAAGAAAATCTTTTCATAGTCCGCTTGTATCTCACTATCCGTAGGTTCTCGCAATCCACCGCTTGCTAAATTAACCTTATTCTCATTTAAATTATATATTAGTTTACTACAATTTTCATCTACAAAAAATCTGCGCAGCTTCTTAGCGTTACATATATAGGCTCTAAATACAGATAGTCTTTCTTTTATCTTCGGGTTTGCCTTTTGCACGAGAAGTTTACAAGAGTATCCGAGCTTTGAAAAATGTGCCAGCATTACAGAATAATCGCTTCCATTAGTTTTCCTATCTCGACCATGGCTATCACCCATTATTGTTAATCGTTTAGTTTTATAACTTTCTATCACTGGCGTTATACGCTCACACATTTGCTTTGTAGTTACGTTCTGGTCAATCAATTCGTCTAATACGTGCCACTCGTCTTTATCTTCTATATATTGAACTAAATACCAGCACATCGGATTATAGTTAAAGTCGCAAGTTAATATGAGCGGGGAATTAGGGTCATATTTTAAATCTTTTACTATATTCTTTGTATTGAAGTACGGGAATGCTACAGTATTATCATTATCGTTGTCGATACCTTCGAGCAACTCTTGGATTTCATCGGCGCTATAAAGGTCTTCAAGGTTTTCCACGTAATTAGTACCAAGGTGATGGTTTTCTCTCGTACTTGCTATAACACTTCTAAAATTTTTCTTTTTAGTATTCGGGTTATGGAAATATTTGTATAGCCAGCCCCTTGCACCTTGAGGGTTCGTGTGAAGAAACATTGTCCTATAGTAATCTTGCCAGTCACTCCTTTTTTGTTGACGAAGACGTGCCATTAATTCTTTGAATGTCTTCTCATCAATAAGAGATGCTTCTTCTATTTCAATCCAAGTAAATTCTGTAGAACGGAACTGAGACCAATCACTTAAAGTTTTAAATCTTATAGTACTTCCGTTACAAAATACTATTGTTTGTTTTCTATCTGCGTACCACCAATGAACATCTTCTTTTAAGCCTATGTTAGCCATGTGTTCAAGGTATTTCAATTTAGTAGTTCCGTCAAGTAGTTCTTGCGAAGCAGCTCCAACAAGACCTCTACAGCCTGCCCATTTGAGTGCAAGGGTTAAACCTTTGAGCGAACCCACAAAAGTTTTCCCACTACCAAAACCACCTTGATATAATGCAACATCGAGCATTACATTATTAGGGTCATTCAACTTACTATGGTCATACCCTTCAAAGAATGCATACTGCGTTGGTAATAAAATATATTCCGTACGTTTTGTAGTCATTTATCCTACGACCTTTTCGAGCAATAAAGTAGGGTCAAAAGTACTAAAACCAAACATTTCAGCAGTTTCTCGGTTTGCTTTATTGTCATCGATAAGCAAGACCTTATGAGCATCTCCAGTTAGGTGAGCTTCCATTGTCATAGCTTTGTCTAACGCCCCGTTATCGCTACCCAATGCAATAACTCTAAATGCACTACCCATAATGTCTTTAATCATTTTCTCAGTAGCTGGGCAATAGCTACGCACAGTTAGGAATATAGTCTTATCTGCTCTTAGAGGTTTAAGCATCTGGATTAATTTACGGTTCACCCTATATAATTTAAATTTTTGTTGGATGCACATCAATAAATAGGAGAGTAGGCTATCATGGAACATATGCCAAGTTTTATGCATAACGTTAGTCATAAGCCCGTAAATCAATGTATCGTCAATATCAACAAAAACTCTATCGTATTCCTGCGTAAAATGTCTCATCAGTCTATTCCTTCATTGCTAAACATTTTTCTAAGTGGTCTATTTTTTGGCAAACCTTTTTGACTAAAAAGCGAGTAAACTTACTTTGATTGTCGCCCAATTCATCACTGTTTTGCATTTCTCGAGCTTGCTCATTTTGAGATAACATTATCTCTCTAACAGCTTTTGCGTTCATAAGGAAAGAATAGTCGCTACGAATATAATGTTCCGACCATTCACTATCTTTTCTTTTCTGGTCAACTTCCTTATTTTGCATAGGTTCCTTTTGAGGCTTTTGGGGTTGTTTACCTTCCGTCAACAGCGCAGTCATACTACGTAGTCTCTTGCCTTGATAGATGCAATCATTTAGAGAACGCATTTCTAATCTAAAAATCTCTCTAACAAGATTAAAATGATAATTCTTTTTCTTTGCGCAGTTGATGTAGTAGTTCCTGCATTCCTTACATTTAACTAAATGCTCAAGTATTATATCCATTTGACAAATACTTAAACAAGGGAATAAATAATCATCTGCTTTACGTTTTACGATATCGCATTTAGACATATAAATCACCTACATAAAAACTTTCGTGTGCGCTCTTTGTATACTTCATTATCAAATTTCTTTTTATGTTTAGCATCTTTTGCCTTGTAATAATTAGTCTTTTTGGCGAATTCCCAAGCTACGTCAAAGTCCTCGAGAGTATAGTACATTATCTTACGAATTAATTTAGCATCATGCGCTGACTGGTCAACCGCGTCTGGGTTTGCATCTATAATGTTTATTAATTCTGGGTCTTTATACCCGCAGCCACGGAGTGTATACATATCAGTGACGGGCGTCCTGCCGTAAACTTTTGCACGGATGTCTTTTATCCCATTAATAACCTCACCCTGCATAACCATTTTTACATCTTCTTTGACAGTGGGTTTCTTATGCTCCTCTACCATTTTATACAGTTTTGTAAGAAATTCATCATGCTCGCCGACTTTTAAATTAGTTTTTCTAAAATCGAAGTCCGTTGTTACAATGTGACGTTTATTAGTATAGCATTCAAAACTTTTTACTCCTTTTATATCTTTCACAATAAAAGTTTCTAAGTCTAAATTTGTAAGAATGTAAACATGGATGCCCGTGGCAGAGGAAGATACTTCCCATTCATTCTCATTGAACTCTTTTAAAAATTCGGCAGTTTCCTCTTCTAATTCACCAGCCTCCGTAAAACAATCATCTAAATCAAGACATATCAGCCTCGTTTTTCCTGCAATTATTCCAAGCAAAATTGATACTGAACAATCGAATTCATTTGCGCACGCCGTTGCATTATCAAAGTTCATCAGCTCAGCGTCATATATACCTACAGGACGTAAGTCATCTGACGTCAATACAATTCTTTTATTTTTTGATGTTGTAAATATTTTGTAAGGATATAAAAACATAGAGGGGGCTATTCCGCTTTTTGTTATTCTTTATCGCTATTTTTGGATTGAAAAATTTTAGAAAGTAGTTTTAAAATCAGTAGTGTCCGACTGTCCTACCTTAATATAAGGGCAAGAGATTTCATCCCCCTTGCAAGGACAATCGTCCATAAATTCTTTACCTTCGGGGTTATCACAATAATATATATTTCTGTATTGCATATAATATATACACATTGATTACTTTTCCTGTTTCTGAGGTTGTTCTACTTTTATTACAACTTCAAATTTCATTTGCTCGTCTTCGATAGCTTTAATTTGTCTTATCTCTTTGAGTATTCTTACTATGACATCATACTTACCTTCAAACTGAGCCTTGCGCAAAAGTTTATTATAGTAAAGCAGTATAGTGTCTACATTTTCGTCGATAAGTGTAAGCTCCTCAAGCGCGACTACATCTTCCTTAACTTTTTTAAAATCGGGATGCTGTAATACTCTATTATAAAGTTCTTGTATCTCTTTAGAACCCAGCTTGCCTACAAACTTTTTTAGTGTGACTAATATATCTTCGCGATATAATTGAGCTTGCGCGACAGCTTCCATCATCTCTCTGGTAATTTCAATTTCGCTACTCAAGGATTTTACCCTTCTCAATTTCTACAATTTTACTATGTTCTACTTTGCCATTTTTTAATTGTACAACAGCGAAGCCTTGCTGCCAATTTGGAAGAACCATATATTCTGGGTTTAAATCGCATAGACAACCTGTTTCTATCCAAAAGAATTTCTTTCCAGACTTTCTTGCTATATATTTACATAGTCTATGAGTATGTCCAGAACAACCAGACATGTATGCGTTTTCCATTTCTTTGATTGCAGATAGACCAGATTTGTTTCCGAGCAAAGTGCCGTGTTTAAAAACAAGATTATCATTTACCGTGAGGGATGCACAACCCCTTACTTTGAAGTCTGATACTTTTAATATAGTAAACACATCTTCAATGAGAGATGCAAGCTCTGGAGCTTTATTAAGTACGTATCTTTCAAGTCTGGTCTCGTGGTTACCTATAACATAATAGATTAAACTTTTAGGACATACAGCACGAATACTTTCTAACAACTCTCGGGCTTCGGTTATTTCCTCAAGCGGGTTTCTGCCTTCCCCTTTAGTGAACTTCGACAACATGAACATATCAATTATGTCACCGTTCAATACTATAACTTCGGGTTGCTTAGCCGCGCAGTAATTAATAAAGGATTTAACCGCCAGTGCATCTTGGAACGGAATATGAATATCCGACCCTACTACTATAGTGCCGTGTGTTAATTGCAAATCTAAATCAATAATATTCTTTGCTCTTTTCATTATTCAACATCCTCGACTTGTTTGCGAATAAAGTCCATAAGCATAGCTTCATACTCCTGTGCATTTCTCGCGCGAGCGGGAGTATCAAACCTTGCTTCCTCAATAAATTTTGTTACGTTTTCTTGCGTGATTTTTTTAGTCTTATTCATTGCCGTATACCTCATTTACTTTTTGTTTCAAGAATTTTAGCTGTCCCTCGCAAGTTGATTTATTTGCATGCTCAAGGCTTTTGCAATTATATAGCATCTGCAAGCCAGCTAAATCATAGTTGCAAGTATTAATGTTAAATTCACGCTTCATCGGAATTATTAGATTAATGTTTTTTATACAGTCTTCTTTACTTACCTTTTTATCTTTATAGATTTTTATAACGTTATCTATCGTGTAGTTATTATTCAAGAGCTTTTCGGCAGTCTTTAAGCCTACCTTATAGATACCTTGTATATCGTCTTCTTTGTCACCTGCCAGCATCTGGCAATATAGGTAATTGGTATCGTCTTCAGTCTCTATCTTTTCTGTTAGATTTATTTTGCATTTAACTAAAGATGCGTATCTTAAATCTTTATCGTCAGAGAATATGATACAGCTATCCCCGTTATTTATAGCAAAGTCGTGGCACATTATACACGCTTCATCTGCTTCAAGAGTTTCGGGCTTTATGACATTGTTATATTTATCAATAGCGTAATCTCTTATTACGCCAATGTAAGGGTTTCTATCTCTACTCTTTTTGTAATCTGAGTACAGTTCTTTTTTCCAACTATGCCCACTTAATATCAAACGAAGGTCAACTTGCGTATCTTTATAGTATTCTACGGCTTTAGTAATGGCAGCCTCTGTTAAACGTTCGAGAATTTCTAATGCGTCATCGGGGTTCCCAGACTTAGCCATAGCAGCGTAAAACGCCTTGCAAATATAACCGTCATAATCAAGTACAGCAAAGTTTTTATTCATTAAAACTCTACCTCGTCAGTGTCGGATAAGTCAAAGGAGACGTCTTCAACTTCAACGGGATATACATTTACCGTAGCAAAATTGATATTATTAACGTTAGCATATTCTGCTATCTGGTCATAGTTATCAAATACTAAAGTCTCACCTTCGAGGTTGTACTCAAAATCAGTCTTACCTTCCAACGATATAATGTAAGCTGTACGCGTTTTGTTCTGTCGTTTCATATTCACCTGCCTTATATGAATATTGTAACGTACTTTTAAATAAATGTCAACCCTATTGTAAAGAAAAGTTTACAATTATTTTTTCTTGTTATTCTTAATTTCTTTTTCCTTTTCTAGGCATTTATCAGCAGCAGCTAATATAAAGTCGTACAGGTACTTCCTAAATTCCTTCGCCACTTTGCCGTTAGGCTTAGCTTTAATTTGTTTAGCTTCGTCCAAGGTAACCGGGAATTTAAAACTTACTTCACAAAAGGTAAAAGGTTTCTCAGTCGTCTTCATTTCTTTCAATGTCATTTCTATTATCCTTCTGATTAAATATAAAATCTAAAACTTCGCTATCAGTTTTAAAGTCGAGGGCATCAGCATCCGACTTATCACCTTGTATATATTTATTTACTTCGTTCACCATTGTTTTAATAGTAGCCGCAAGCCTCTCTATCTGCGGAATGTTGAACGCCTGCATATTCTCACCAAGATAACTATATACAACGCATAGGGGGGTTAGCCACCGTGCATATTCTGGCGGAAGAAAAACAATTCCTTTGTCTTCGTGTAGCTCTCTTAACTTACAGCCATATAATAGCTTACAATTTAATAGTCGATACGCAGTCTCTACATTTTTAGATATTATATTGTCACGTATCATATCCGAATATTTATAAGGGCTGAATTCTTCAAGAAATTCTATAACTAAATCTTCCTTTAGTATCTCTTTAGTTCGCTCTATTCCTTGCTTATACGAGTAAGTCAATGTGTTTTCTGGTTGCATATTCTTTTATCTTCTTTTTTGCTGAGTATAGTTGGTCGTACACAGTATCTATCGATACGTTCAGTTCTTTAGATATCTCCTTGGCGGTATAAGTTTTATTTCCATTAATACCGTATTTCATTATTAACGTTTTGTATTGTATCGGGGATAGTATTTTTAACAGTTTGTTTAGAAGTCTTTTGTTAAAGTAGATTTCAGCGTCATCATAATCTTCAATTACAGATTTGTAAGCATCTACTACTAAAGGATATTCCGATATACTTAGAGATTTTGCAAAAGCCAGCTTTATTAAACTGTTATATTCTGCGGGCGAAATTTTTAGCTTATTGCATATAAATTCTTTGTCGTATAAATTTCTTTCGGGGTATTGCTGCAAGAGCTTTCTTAGCGCAGTAATCCTATGCGCCGTTTGATATCCAAAGCTCAAGAAAGAGCTTTCACATTTTGATATGTATCTATATATCCTATTAAATATACATCTTATGGCGTATGTAGAAAACGCATATCCCCTTTTCGGGTTAAACTGCTCACTGGCTTTACATAAGGCGAGGAAACCTTCTTGATACATATCCTCCCAAGAGTGGTTTAACTTAAATACAGGAAGTACTCTCTTAATAGAATAGTTAATCAATTTTAGATTATTAAGAACTAAAGAGCTGTTTATCATTTTTATACATCTCTTATTTCTGGCGGAAACATAATTTGTTTTGCAAGTTCCTCATTGTCTATCAGATACTTCTCAAGAATTGCTATAGCATTCCAAGCTGCGTGTACAAGGTGGGGAAGTTTCGTTTCTTCGTCAAGGTCATATCCTGCGAACTTCTTACATTCGTGCCTAATCAAGCTATCAAAATATCTATTTTCGATATCTTCGTTTTCTTTCCAGTTATTAGGGTTGGGGTATTTCTTAGTTCCGTAGCGAATAACAGCTCCGAGCGCCATTACTGCCCTTGGAAATACACTTATTACACGTCCTGCCATTGGTTTATTACTATCAAACTTCTTGCCATTACCTGCCATTTAGTTTTTACTCCGTTCTATTTTTAAATCTTCTATTATCTTTATTACATCCTTCAAATCAGTCACTGTTGTCGAATTCAAATAGTCATCTTTTAAGTAGAATGATACCTTGTAGTTTTGGATGCGAGGCTTGATTGATATCTTTACCATAAACTCACGCCATAGGTACAGTATTTGTTGGGTAATTTTTATAGCGTCTCGTATATCTAATGCTTTAACTAATAGTATAGCAAGAGCTACAGTCTTAGGCAGTTTATCAAATATCATAAGCCTTATCCTCTAAGACGAAATTCAATCTATTGTCTAATCTGTATTTGTACGTTTTGTTTTTCTCTCCATATCTATTTTTAAATAGCGTTATTAGAACTTTTTTGCTACCATTCTCAAATAGTTCCGAAAGTAAAATTCCAACGTCTCCGTCCTCCTCGATGCTTCCACTGCCTTTGCCCGCACTTCCCGCATCAGTCGTTTGACCATTCGTACCCGTCTGACGTTTCGCTTGGGAACAAATAATAAGTCTTTTACCAGTACGTCTGGCGTACGTTTGAAGCTCTCGAGCTGCATTCGTAATATTTTCATATTCGCTGCCTTGTCCTTTTATTCTTTGTATATAGTCTATAATGATATATTCGTATTTATTATCTATATCTAACAGTCTCATTATATCGTTAATGTCTGCGCCACCAGTTTCACATATATCAATTCGTTTTAGATATTCGTACCTTTTATCTTCTATAACACTGTCAAGTATTTTATTGGCAACATCTCGTCTGGTTTCATAAAGTTGTTTCAAACTACCCATTGACACTCCTGTTAGTGTAACGAGTTGTCTTTCCATTAACAAGCCTGCGCCCATTTCGCAGGAACATATTAATACGTTTTTTCCTTGCTTAGCTAAATTGCACGCGATTATTTGTCCGCATAGTGATTTACCGACATTCGGTCGCGCTAATATAAATGTCAAAGAGCCTTTTCTTATCGTCTCGACAAAATCATCTAATATTTCTAATCCGTAAACCGTGTCGCCTTGCTCTATCCGTTCTTCAAAATCCTGTCTGATTTCTTCGACGCCAGACAAAAGCGACCGAGCTTTTAATTCTTTTCTTTTATTTACATATTCATTATTACGGTTATCATTCATCTTTACAATTTAATTCTGGAAATCTTAGGAGTAGGGTTTGAATATCAAGTGAAGTCTCTCGGAGTTCTTTAGGTACTGTGTCTATATATTCCTTTGCGGTAGCTAAATCATCAATCAAATAAGGATTTAAATTAAGTCGTGGGCGGTCAGTCACTATGGTTGACTTACATTTATTATATACCCACGAATTTGCATCCGTTAATAATTTATTATGACTGCCTGTATTATATTTTTTTAATTTCTGTTTACAGTCACTATCATCTTTATGTCCTTCCAAGTACTCGATATAACTTGTAAGCTCCCTAAAAGATTTCTTTATATAGCTGTCGCCTAAAGTAGTTCTTATCGCTTTGTATTGAAACGGCATAAGCCTTATTCTACCATTAGGGTCTTCTTCTCCATCTACATTATAGAGTTTAACCCTCGCATTACGGGTATACCTCGGCAATAGCTCCGAATATAAATTCTCGGCTTGATAAGGAGTTAAGTTCATTATAATATCTATCAGTAATGTATATATATCTAAGCCATGTTTGAGCTTCTTCATATCAAATAACTTCCTTGAATATATTTAGTAGTAAGTCTACCCTGTGCCTATATTCTTTTTTAAATAGTAACTTATACGGCGCAGCTATTGCTAAATACTTTTCACCAACGACAAGCTCCCGCATCAAATCTTGTTCTATCTCCGTGGGTACATACAGCCTTATGGTATTACTTCCGCCAAAGTATTCTGTCGCTGTATAGCAGGCTAACTTTAGTATCATTGCTCCGCTTATAAATTCCCAGTCAATGAGTTTACCGTAGTACTGGCATCGTGTGTGATACTTTAAGTTAGTGTCTTGAGGTTTCATAGTATTACCAGAAGTTTTGATTATTTTTATCGTTAGCAGGAGCTAATAGTAATAAGCATATAAAAGCCGAGAAAAATAGAAAGTCTATAAATAATTCAATCGTCATTAGTGTTCACTTCCTTGACTGCCTCTTAGTAATTTCTTCCTAATGTACTTCGCTACATTATTAGGACACTGCTGCTTATTAGTTAGTAGTAATCTATCGAGGCGATACAAAGCCTTTTGTACTCTATCTTTACCGAATTCATCTACGAGTAGATTATAATCGTCTTCCAAAATTTCAAACTTAAAACCAAATACTCTTTTAGGTAAGCCTAATTCTTTTCGAGTTTTAGAAAGCTCAATTATAAATCTTGATAGTAATAGATTATTTGTCCTTATTAGGACTTGAATGTCGCTTAGAGATTGTTTTATTAATTCTATATCGGGTTCCATTCATCCGTCCTTTAGTTCTTGTTAACTCATAATCTAACTTTATTACAAAAGGTATCATATCCTTATCAATATCTTTAGACATAGTTGTTATTTACTTCTATTTATTACTATGGTACTTACCCAACCACCCATATAGGGAGCTACTTCTTCTGCTACATCTGCAAATTCTGCACGGAGTTCATCAAATGCTTGTCTAAAAAGCGCTGCATTAATTTCTTTTTTGGGAGCGAATTCCTTCTTGGCGGAGGTAGCTGAGCCTTTTGACGTTCCAGAACCTTTACTTGCTGGAGCTTTCCCGTTAGCGTACCTTTTTGATTGGCACTCTGGGCATCTAAATTTGTCGGGGTTCTTTTTAGCCCAACCGAGTAATCCGCCTTCGAGTTCTACTTCCTTACCGCAATCGCAGCAAGGTACTTTTTCTTTTGCATTGTTGTCTGTCATAATAAGTTTGTCCTTTCATTTAGATATTTTGTTTTAAATAAAAAGGGGTAAGCTAACAGGAATACTCCTTGAGTGGTGGACACTAATATTACCCCTCTTAGATATAATAGAAGTAGGGCTTACGCAACTTGCAGCCTTATCCTATTCGTTTTTATACATTTATATTATAAACTATTTTATTCATTTTGTCAACAGTATTATTAAGAAATATTATATATTTATTTATCTTACTTCATCTACTCATTCTAATTGTCTTCTGCGCTATACTTACAGTCCTCTTTCTAATTCTTCTCTTGACAAAAAACCGTTTGCAATCAAGGTACCTTCCAGCCTTAGAAGTTCAACCGTTGCCTTATTTGGACTTTCATCTGCCATAATTTTGTACTTTATAACGAGTGCATTAGTTATTCTACACCATAATTCTGTTGCTGTTAATTTCGTCATTTAATTTATCCTTTCTTTTATTCTATTTGGTTCTATGCATCCCCAGCATAAAATCTCGTCCAAATTAGGCTCATTAAACGTACTTAATCTATGTGGGTAATTGCTCATATTAACTTCTAAAGTTACATATTCTTCCCCTTGCCACCAACTATCTGGATTTTCCGAGAGGTAAACTATGCCGAATTTAGAAGGTATTAAACCTATTCGATTAATAGAATTTAAGTTTTTTCTGAGAGTTGTGTGATAGAGTTTCATTGCTTATTTCTTCAATCTTTTACCACATTCTTGACATTCAAAGTATGAGTACGGACATCCTTTACATTCATTGTTTAGGTATCTCCAGCCGCATAATTCGTAACCGCCTTCTATAGGGTCGCATTTTAATTCTTGTACTGGGTGAGAGCAAATTAGTTGATGCAAAAAACGAAATATATTCATTTCGATATCTCCTGTATGTCTAAAAGTTTTAAAATCTGTCCATATTCATAATACTTCTTTTTACCTAAGCAGTTGTTAGTACATCCCGTTCTGCATGTCCTTTTGCATAACTCTACAATCTGTTTCATAACGCAGTCGGTACAGTCATAACACTTTTTATATTCATCTCTAAAAGTATTTAGACATTCCTCATAATCATGGTCATAACAAGGGCAATTCTTTATTGTGTATTTAATCATTCCAAAATTCCTCTCACTTGTTGTCTTTCTTTCTCTGACATATCTGCCCAAAGTTTATTTATTACTCCTCTAATTCCTTTCAAAACTATTAAATACATCAACATTATAATCTATAACACGTGACTGGTTTAATTTTTTAAATTCCTCGGGCGTTGCATAGATAAATTCGTCGTCATACTTTTCTTCTGTCATATCGAGAACAAGTATCCTATCATCTTTTGTCAATTCTAATTTGTAATACAACATTTTAACCTCTGATTTCTCTTTCTATTTCTTCGGCTGGTTTTACCGAAAGCTCGGTTAGGACACTATTCAAATCTGGTAATTTAATTACTTCATAACCTAATGGCTCTACCAATGCTTTTAAATCATCTATTCTATTTTTGAGGAAACACCTAAAGTATGCGTGCCGATACCCATTTTCGTATGCTTCATTGATGGTATTTTCTATCACTTTTTTAAATTCTCGTTCGCTTTGGGTTATTGTTCTTTCGGCGAATTCACGAGCCGTTGGAATGTTGAGTTTCATAGTTAAATATCTCCAAAATTTTTCTTACAATATCTGTATAAATCTGCTGGCGTTGGCGCATCCTCGGGTAATAGCTTCGCAACCCTGTTTGCGTACTGGCTACATATCAATCCTTTACTTACGCCGTCACTCCCGTCTGTTAGCAAGTAATCAATTATAGTATCAACACCGTAAGGATAGTGTACGTAATATTCTAAGTCGTATATACTTAGCGGAGTTCTGAAAAACTTATATTCGGTCTCCTTTTTACGTTCAGCTTTTATAAAGTCTGAAAGTAACCAGCGTCTAACGCCTTTTGGTATATGCTTCCCGTTTACATCAACTTCTTCTGTCGTGCTTTCAAAAAGATACTGTCCGTAAACTATAGCCACATGACTTGGAACTTTTTCATAATTATTTAATCGGGTTTTGGTCTGTATCATTTTGCTAATCATTGACTTTCCGAAGCAGAACAATAGCCCATAATTATCCGTGTTTAATTCTTTTTTCAAATCTTTTGCTGTGAATAATATTTCGTTAGTCATTATTATTCAAGCTCCTTCAAGAGTTCATCAAGTAAATTATTTTTGTTCCGTATATGTCTTACGAGACTTGCAATACTCCCTCTTGTAGCGTGTGCATTAGGTAAAATATTATTTACTACTTTAGCGATTGTTTCATTCGCGAGTTTCATATCCAACATTATTCTGACTAATTCAATTTGAGATATATCGTATATATTTTCGACTTTTTCGAGTACTTTAACAGCAATCTTTTCCTGCATTTCTGGCGTTATTAAACTGTCGCTTATTGTTTGTCGTCTATTTTTTGTCATCATGATAAAATTCTCCACAACCTTTATATGCTATGTTAGCTATCAGCCGCGCGCATTTTTTACATAAGTCGGGCGTGTATTTTATCCCGTTAACTAATAAGCTGATACGCTTCTCGGGTTTCTCAAGTTGGCTTATTTCTTCTCCGCATCTATCACAAAAATATTTAGCACTCATTTTGCTATACCCCGCTTACCAATGCTTTAAGGTTTATAACCGGACAAGCTGTCGCATACAAGTCGTTATGATTAAGTACTCTCCTTATGGGATACTTTACACGCAGTATTTTTACGAGTTCGTCTAACGATTTAAGCTGTGCATCCGTTGGTTTTTCTGTCCTAAAGTCTCCGCACAAGGCTATCCCTATGGAGCTTGTATTGTTGCCTGAACAATGTGCGCCGACATACTCTTCGGGTCTACCTCTGTATACTTTACCGTCTTTACCTATAACAAAGTGATATCCTATGCCAGCCCAGCCCCTTTTCTTGTGGTCTTGGTTAATTGAGTAAACGTCTGCATTTTTGCTGCAAGTATGATGTAGAATAATCAACACTATTTTGCTTGCGGGTCTGCGTTTAAGTTCGCCATTTTTAAAAAGTAAGTTTGTTTCAATAATTTTCATAGTTGA
>Ga0310695_10002119_pt1 | contig 42942 bp, 40 predicted proteins | sample RumenRJG_04DNA_FD_203882 | JGI IMG/M metagenome (GOLD analysis project Ga0310695, IMG submission 203882) | Bovine rumen microbial communities from Lethbridge, Alberta, Canada - RJG_04 (v2) (version 2) | ecosystem: Host-associated > Mammals > Digestive system > Stomach > Rumen | place: Canada... | reverse complement strand
ACGAATACTATATTTATCGCATATCAAAAGCACTGAGATTAACAAAGATTCAGTTGAGACTAGAATAGTTAATTATTTCTATTCGAACTTGTTGAATCAGACGCTTACTCTGAATCAAATAGGCGAATATCTGGGTAAGCTTTATGCACTGGAGCCTGATTGGTCAGAATTTGAATGGATCAGCGAAAACTATTCTTTAGCCGTAGACGGTATTTTCAGCTTCAAGGAAGCAGATAACAGGCTTCGTCGGTATTTAAAAGAAAATTCAAGTATTAATGCAGAGTTAAGGCACGAGAAAAAAGATTAACTCCGGATAACGGATACTGTTAATAAAGACCCGTGAGAGCAGCTTTATCATAACGGATCGTTCCTTTTGCTTAAAATAGCACTTGACATAGTAGCAAAATAATACTATCATTCAATTAGTTAGTAGCAAGCAAATACTAACTAACAAATAACAATAGATGAGACATCATCGGAAGGGAGATCAAAATGGCTATCATCTACAAGAAATTTCAACCGAACGAGTACGTAATGGCAGTTAAGAAGGGAACCGTAATTAAGGAAGGTCTCGGTATCAGTATCCTTTATAACAACTTGATCACTGATGTACTGGTGATACCGACCTCTGCATTCGATGGTGATTTCGCATTTGACGAACTCGTAACAAACGATTATCAGACAGTCTGCGTGCAGGGCAGTGTTACTTATGTGATCGAGAACTATAAAAAGGCTGCTGAGCTTGCGGATTATTCTTATGGCAAAACAGGTTATGAGCAGAAAAAGAAGAATGCTCTGGATGACCTGAAAAAGCGTATCCAGTTTGTCATTAAGACGATCGTCATCAAGGAAGCAAGCACAAGAAATGTACGTCAGATCATCAAACAGGCCGAGGAAATGGCTGATATCATCATGGACGGCCTGAAAGAAGATGAGACGATACAGGGCCTCGGCGTGAAGATCATGGCGGTCAACGTTCTCGGTATCAGCACAAGGCCTGAGACAAGAAAGGCTCTGGAAGCGGCAGCCAGAGAGCAGATCTTGAAAGAACAGGATGAGGCTATCTATAAGAGACGCAATGCAGCTATCGAACAGGAACGTCTCATAAAGGAGAACGAACTTGATACAGAAGTCAGCATCGCAAAAAGAGAGCTCGAAGAGCGGATCAAGCGCGAAGAGCAAAAGAAGGTCCTGGTTGAGCTCGAGGCTGAGAATGAGAAGAAGCGCGCAGAAGAACAGGCATATGCTGCAGAGGCAATGCTGAACGTCTACGGAAATGTTGATACAAAGCTCCTGGAAGCACTGGCACTGGTTAAGGGCAACCCCGGAATCCTTATGGCAAAGGCTTTCCTGGAGATCGGCGCAAATGCTGAGCAGATAGGCAATCTCAACATTACACCGGATCTTTTGCAGAGCATTATGCAGGCAGGCGAGAACAGGTAACGGTTTTATCTGAAAGGTGGTGAGAATATGGATCACAGATTTACAAACGGAATCCATAAGGTAGTCATCATAAAGAAAAAGACCAGGCTTGAAGAACTGGTAGCACGCTTTAATACCGTGGATCAGGCAGAGTTCTATGTTGAGCACATGGGAGCTGATTTCAGGGACTACAGGGACGAACATGATAACTATTACAAAGCCCTGGAAGCAGTCAGGAATGATGCCAAGCTCTTTGCAAGAGTTCAGGAGATCGATAATGAATACATTCCCAACATGATCTTCGGAGAAAAGGACATTGTAATAACACTGGGTCAGGACGGCCTTGTGGTAAACGCAATGAAATACTTAAACGGGCAGCCTCTGATCGGCGTTAATTCCGATCCTTTAAGGTGGAACGGTGATCTGTCGGTCTTTCATCCGGATGAGATGCGTGATGTCATTCCGGAGGTAATAGGAAATACATACCGTTCCACGGATATCACCATGGCGAAGGCATGTACAAAGGACGGTCAGGAACTTTATGCGGTAAACGATTTCTTTGTAGGCGTGGAAGACCACACTTCGGCAAGGTATAAGATCTCTTTCGGAGAGAAAACGGAGAATCAGTCTTCTTCGGGGATCATAATATCTACACCTTTAGGCTTCGGCGGCTGGCATAAATCGGTTCTGGCACAGTTCAGGGGAATGGCACGGGCGTTCGGACTTGGAGAGATCAAAGAAAAGCCGGTCGGATGGTATGAGCAGGAATTGATCTATCAGGTTAGAGAACCATTCCCGAGCGTCAGCACACGTGCAGATCTGGTATACGGGAGCATTGCGGGCGGAGAGAAGCTTAAAGTTGTTTCCAACATGCCGGAAAAGGGAATTGTCTTTTCTGACGGAGTTTTGGAAGACAGCATAGAATTCCGTTCCGGAATGGAAGTGACGATAGAAGTTGCTGACCGTAAGGGAAAACTGGTGAGATCGTAGCATTTAAAAGTTAGTATTGATAAAATACTTACGTACAGAAATGCAAATCCAGATGTTACCGGAGATAAGATGTTAACAGATTACGATCCTTCCCAGTATAAGAAAATGTCCGTCGCAGTTGACCTTTTGGTCTTTACGATCGAGGAAGACCGCTTAAAGCTGCTGATGATCGAGAGAGAAGAGGAACCATTCGCGGGTAAGCTTGCACTTCCCGGAGTCTTTGTCGGGATCGATGAGACTTTGGATGCTGCGGCAAAGCGCGGAATTCGCGAAGAGACAGGGCTCAAGGATATCTATTTTGAACAGCTCTATACCTTCGGCGATGTGAAGCGCGACCCGCGAATGCGTATTATTTCAGTATCATATATGGCTCTCGTGCCGCTCGAAAAACTTTCATTCAAAGCCGGAAAGCGCACGAAGGATGCTTATCTTGTCGATGTTGAAGAACTGCTTGCTTCAGACAGATCTGTTGCATTTGACCACAAGAAGATCATCAGTTATGCAAGATGGCGTCTGGCAAATAAGGTGGAATATACATTGATCGCTTTTCACCTGGTGCCTGAGGGCTTTACGCTTCCGAACCTTCAGAAGGTATATGAGATCCTATTAGGCAAGCCCCTTTACAAGGCTAATTTCCGCAAGAAGATATCCGAATTCATAGAAGAGACCGAATTCCAGACCAGCGGTGATGCACACAGACCTAGCCGGATCTACAGGCTTAAGAAAGAATACGTGAAGTGAGCCGGAATCATGCAAAGCATTAACTACAGCAGATATTTTGATGAATTTGATGAGCTGAAAGTACCGGCTTCCGGAGAAGACAGGTGGCTTAAGTACCTTACTGAGACCGGACATGTTTATGTGAACGCCGAACGGATGGAGAGTGTTGAGCATGTTTCTTCCCAAATGACTGTCATGTATGTAATGCGGACACTTGATGTGCTCGATGATGTTTTCGGGCTTGTGGAAGACCGGTCAGATATACGTGCGGTAAAGTATTTGCTCTCAACGGTCCTGAAGTGGTCTGAAGTTGCCAAGGGAGGGAACAAAAGAGAGCGAAGCAAGTGGACAAAGGCAGGGTATCCTCTTGATATTCACAATATCGCTTCGGCAAGCATTTTCGAAGAGGAAGCAACGCAGGAGATCCGTTCTGCTTATAAGGAATATTTCGGAGAAGAAGCAGAGTATTTCCTGGAACTTACTGCTGCATTGATAAGGACTCACGGCCTGATCGGGCAGTGCATCAGAGGAGAGATCCCGGTATCACATAACAGCGAACTGTATAAGATAGCACAGGACGAGCGGTTCATGAGACTTACGTCAGGATTGAGCCGCAATTCCGGTAACGGCAATGGGACTGATGATGCAAAGTCGTTCTTCATGATCTTAAACGAATGCATCATACGCGGCGTCAGCGATAAGATCTGGGAGAATGTAAAAGGTGAAGCGGAGGCTCTTATCGGAAGGATCCTGTCAGGTGATGTTTCCGAATATTCTGCCAAGTACAGGCTCGAAAATCTCTGCCCTAAGGAAATAAACATCTTCGATGAAGATGCGGAATATTTCGCATCTGAGGTATTCCCCAAATACGAGCTCTGGTATTTCTCTTCAGCTCTGTCCGATTTTGATCTCGGGCAGATCAGGACGGTATTTTCATACGTTCTTGACGCGATCAATAAGAGCAGCGAAGAAGTGCGGCATATCAATCTGAAGCCGCTTGCGGATACGCTTTATTATGATTACGAGAATAAAAAGCATATAAATGTCTATAAGAAAAGGATCATCGAGAAATACTTGAAAGAGCCGTCGACGCAGCACGTTCAGCCTGAGATAAAGATCCTGAATGGGACTGCGTTTGTGGATTTCGTGTTTACTCCGGTGTGCGGCAAGCTCATCGATTTCTGCGTGGAAGCAGAGCGCTCCGGCCTTCTTACGTATGAGAAGAGCATTATCGTGCTTTATGACATGTTCGGCTTCAGAAGAGACGCCTTTGACCGTTTGAATAACGAGGAACAGTATCTGAGCACTATGAATAACGTCAATGCCAGCACCAAGGACACAATTATCGATTATTCCGTCGGAATGAGGATCGTTGATGTCGGAAGCGGCGGCGGAGTTCTTTTAGACCGTCTCGAAAAGAAATTCCCTGACAGGGAGATCATCGGCACTGACATTTCCTCTAATGTCATTGATGCATTAAATGCGAAGAAAAAGAAGGAAGGGCACCGCTGGAATGTCGTGGTCCATAATTTTGTCGAAGGACCTTTTGCAAATAAGTCAGATACCGTGATCTTTTCCTCCATACTGCATGAGATATATTCTTACACTGAGACGCCCAACGGCCGTTTTGAGATCGACAGTGTTAAGACCGCTCTTAAGAATGCCTTTTCAAGCCTCAATCCCGGTGGAAGGATCATTATCCGTGACGGTATCAGGACTGACAGCGACGACGTGGTTACGATCCGCTTTAAGAGTTCTGACGGGATGGAGTTTTTCGAGAACTACAGAAATGATTTTAAGGGATTGAAGGATATTCCCGATGAGAAGAAAGTAGTCAGTTCGAATCCCCAAACCCTTACGGTATCAGGTGATATCAACTTCATGCGTGAATTCATGTATACGTATACATGGGGAAAGCAGAGCTATGCACATGAGGTGCAGGAACAGTTCGGCTATTTTACGCTGAAGGAATATAAGGATTATCTTGAAAGCCTCGGCGCAAAGATAATCGTGGCAAGGGAATTCCTGGAGAGCGGTTATCCGCTTAATCTCGGAAAATACCTGGATCTCATGGATGCTGACGGTAATGAGAGAGTTTATCCGGCATCGAACTGCATTATTGTTGCTGAATGCTGAACGGATCGGGCGTGAATTTTTTTCGCGTGCTCGAAAAAAGTTCTATATAGAACCTTGACGTAAAATAGTTCTATATAGTACTATTTCTGTGATGATAATAATTGCTCCGGAGGCAATATGGAATCCAGAACAGGCTTCTTGATATCACAGATCAAACAGGTGCAGGCACGCATATTCCAGCGGCTCTTGCAGGAAAGCGGCGTTGAGGAATTCAACGGCCCTCAGGGACGCATCTTATATGTGCTCTGGCAGAAGGATGAAGTCCCGATCGTAGAGCTCTCGCAGAAGACCGGACTTGCCAAGAATACGCTTACCGTAATGCTCGGACGCATGGAAGACTCAGGTTTGATCATGAGAAAAGCAGCCGAATCTGATAAAAGACAATCACTTATATCTCTGACTGACAAGGCACGTGATCTTCAGGGGAAATACGATGAAGTATCTCAGAAGATGAACGAGGTGTTCTATAAGGATTTCACGCAGAAAGAGGTCACGGAATTAGATATGTACCTTGACAGGATCCTCGGAAATCTTGAGAAGTCGGAGAGAACTCCAAGAAAGGGGAAGGAATAATTTATGTCAAAGATCAAAGTAAAGAATTATAACGATTTCTGCCCGCAGCAGCTGTTCTTATACGGCACATATAAGGATGACGGCACACCGGATTTCGGTCTGTTCTGCTGGTTCAGCTATCTTAATGCGCCGGATCTTGAAGGTGAAGGAAACGGCATGGGCGTAATGGCCAGCATCGGCGGTGATAAGCTCACAAAGGACCTTATCCGCAAGAACGGTATATTCTCTGCAAATCTCGTTACGGAAGAACTGCTGCCTTTGGCAGACTACTATGGCTGTGTCGGCGGCAGGGAGCACCCTGACAAGATGCGCTTTAGTCCCACGATCGAGAAAGGCGTTGTTCTCAATGTCCCGACAATTGCGGAGAGTCCTGTGAGCATGGAGCTTAAGGTCTTCAAGGAGATCAGCCTGGGCAACAGCTGTGATATCTACCTGTGCAAGATCATGGGAGAGACGATGAGAGAAGACCTTGCTAACAGGGAAGTTCCTTTCATCGATAGATTCAACTCGGTAAAGCAGGTGCTTGCAGGCGGCGAACAGCATTACGTAAGCACTGACGGCCGTGATCTGGGATCCTGGGGCGAACCGATGAGATCGTTAAAGGATCAGTAAATTAATTCGAAATTGCCTGTTGACTCTTACGTTACGTAATAGTTTATAGTTAGCTTACCAAACGAACGGAGGACAATCACATGATGACGGTAAACGAGGTGAGCAAGCTTGCGGGGGTGAGTATACGCACTCTTCAATACTATGACAAGATCGGTCTTTTGCATCCGACGGGACACACCGATGCGGGCTACAGACTGTATGACGATACGGACTTGGAACGCCTTCAGCACATCCTGCTTTTCCGTGAACTTGAATTCTCCCTTAAGGATATCGCTTCGATCATCAACAGCCCTGACTTTGACAGAAGCAAGGCCTTGGAGCAGCAGATCGAGATGCTGAAGCTTAAGAGGGAGCACATAGATAATCTGATGAACTTCGCGCTTGGAATAAAGTTGTTAGGAGTTAAACATATGGATTTTAAAGCTTTCGACAGAAGCAAGCTGGATGAGTATTCGAGACAGGCAAAAGATATGTACAAGGAATCTCCGGAATATAAGGAGATGGAAGAGAAATCGAAGAACCGTACCAAAGAAGAGGAAGGGATCCTTGCTGACAGGTTTATGCTTCTCTTCAAAGAGGCAGGAACGCTGAAGGATACGGATCCCTCTTCACCTGAAGCACAGGATCTTGTAAAGAGGATTCAGGATTTCATCACAGAGAATCTTTACACATGCTCGAAAAAGATCTTAAGCGGCCTTGGAAAAATGTATTCCGGCGGCGGAGACTTTACCAAGAATATTGATGAATATGGAGGAGAAGGCACTGCCGAATTCATCGATAAGGCAATCCAGATCTACTGCAGAGAAGAATAGTAACAAAGGAGAACAGCACATGCCGTATGCAGATCTAAACGGACTGAATATATACTACGAGGAATTTGGCAGAGGAGAGACAGTATTGTTCCTTCACAGCCACTTCAGCAGAGGATTGCTGGCTTTTGCAGGACAGATCCTGCCGTTCTCGGGACGGTACAGATGCCTGTTTCCTGATTTTCGAGGCCATGGAAGGACAACCTGTGAAGATCTTACGTGGAGCAGCCGCATGGTCGCAGACGACATGGCAATGTTCCTTGATAAGCTCGATATTGAAAAGGCTCACATAATAGGATACAGCTGCGGCGCGTACGTAGGGTGCTATATGGCTGCGAATTATCCTGATAAGGTAAAGAGCCTTGTGACGATAGGCGGCGCTGCACATGCCAGACCTGAAGGTGCAGAAGATTTCCTGCCGGAGAATCTCATAAAGAACGGTCATACAGATTTCATAGAAGATATGAAGGCAAGGCATTTCGAGGCACACAGGGGCGACTGGCAGACATATCTGAAGAACACCGTAAAAGACTGGCAGACGCAGCCAAATCTGACTGATGCCGAGTGGCAGAATATCAAGTGCCCGTGCTTCTTTATAAACGGCGAGAACGATCCGTTCGGCACTGTTGAGGAATTACAGGAGAAGGTTCCTGCCTCTAAGGTCTATAAGGTAATCGGAGGCGGTCACAGACCACATTTCGTCGGGGAACAGATAGACGATATCAATAAGAGGATATTGGATTTCCTATCGGAGATCTGAGTTGTATACGAGGCCGTCTCTTTGCTTGAGACGGCCTTTATGCTTGATGTTATAATGTTGACAGCATCAATTATTTCAGGTGAGGTCATATGCCGGTTATTCCTTTGGAGTGTCCTTCGTGCGGAACGGAGTTGAGAATTGACTCGGATGAGAGTGCAGCTATCTGCAAGCACTGCGGCAAGCCTTTTGTCATCAAAGAAGCAATCGTGCTGAACTATATAAAGCTTGTTACCGCCGTTGACGAGAAAGCACTCGTGCTGAAAGAGTTCGAGTTTGACGGCGATGTACTGACCAGATATAACGGCAAGGCTCCCACGGTTGTAATTCCCGGCAATGTAACTGCCATTGGCCGCAAGGCTTTTGAGGACTGCAGGGAAATAGCAGAGGTCCGTCTTCCTGATTCTATAAAAGTAATTGAAGAATACGCTTTTGCCGGCTGCGACAATCTGAAGAGCATTGTTTTTCCTGAGACGCTCGAAAAGATCGGAAACTATGCATTTGCTGAGTGTTCGGCTCTTGAGAAATTGGAACTTCCGAATTCTGTCGGAGAAATAGGTCCATACGCGTTTGTCAGGTGTTACTCGCTTGATTCGGTAAGGATGCCTTCATCAAATTCGAATGTGCATGAGACTGCTTTTACGGGTGATTCCGATGTACACTTTATCTGGCCTGATGATTGGGCGAAAAAGCAGATAGATAAGCTGCGTATTGTTGCGCCTGCGTTGGGCGGTCTGATAGAACTTTGCGATTCAACAGGGGAGAACGATACATTCCTTTTCCTCGGCTTTTCCGAACTCGGAATGAGCGTGGAGTCTTCGACATATTTCTTTTATTCATACAAGGATTTCATGAGGCTGTTCTCGATCGAAGCCCATGGTAATGATCCTTATCTTCTGAGATTAAGCGTGGAGAATGCCCAGCAAAGGTATGAGGCCATATCCGATATTCAGAAAAGCTATTCCGAACTGATTGGTCTGCTTGACCGTGCAAAGATAAGCAGGAACAAGATAGAGACGATCAACATCCCGCATTTTATCTGGAAGCAGGGAAAAGGACTTAATTACAAGGTTACCGATATCGGGTCGGTCCAGGTATTGCAGATCAGATTTATTCAGGAGTGAAGCGCTCCTGATATAGGGCTTTGAGGCTGCGTTAAACAGTTTTCGAGAAAACATAAAAATTAATAGACAGGGATGTTTACAAGTGTAAACTGATAGTGGTTTACCGAAGTTCCGGCTGCTGCCGGAGTCAACTTGAAGAAATAAACCGGAGTCAGAACTATGATAAGAAAATATATGCTATCGCTTATGTGCGTGCTGATCGTATTTGTCAGCGCCTGCTCAAACAGTATCTACAGATCAGAGCGTGTTGCCGATGTGACACTGGAAATAAGATTAGGAACACTTTATGTCACACCCAATTACGGACCCACTTACATGACGTCTGTAAAAGCTGATGATATCAGTGCCCTTAGACCTGAATCCGGAAGGGGAACGGTTTCAACAGCGTATATCTTAAAAGATGCTCAGACAGTAGCAGTATTCAGCCGTTCTTATGTGGATGACTCGAAAATCACAAAAGAAGATCTGGAGAGAGAGTTCGGGCATGTAACAAGAGTGTTGTCACCGCTGGAAACGGTAGTTGTGGTCACCGGAGCTGTCATTGTGGGCATAGTCGTTACCTTTAAGTTGAAAGAGTTTCTCAGCACAAGAAAGAAACGTGGCTGAGACCGAGCCTGAAAGCGCATAGCGATCCGGATAAGCTGAAGGCGGCAAAGGATAACTATGAGAAGACAGATGAGGTTTTGAACTGTCATATGAGGGTCTGTCTCACGATCGTGAGGCGGCCCCTTATTCGGTTGACATTGGAAGATTACATTATAAAATGATAATTGCTTTCAAATTGGATAGACGGAGGCTCCTTAATGGGCAGAACAAAGAGTGGTTCCTATAATACCAAGCAGTCATGCGAGATACTGAATTTCCTTAAGGATAATGTAGGCTCACATTTTACAAGTCAGGAAATATCCGATCATTTCAGAAAGCAGGGTATTAATATCGGTCAGGCGACGATCTACAGGCGTCTTGACCGCTTGACTACTGACGGCCTTGTTAATAAGTACATCATCGACGAGAAGTCTCCTGCATGTTACGAGTACATCGGGACAGAGCACTGCAATCATGGCAACTGCTACCACATGAAGTGTGAGAAGTGCAAAAAGCTTATCCACCTGTCCTGTGATGAGATCAACGAGTTCTTTGAACATGTATCAACAGAGCACGGGTTTGTGTTAGACCCGAAGCGTACTGTTTTCTACGGTATCTGCGAAGACTGTATAAAGGAAGAATCCTGATATCAGAGCATATTGGCGCGTTTCGTTGCTTCTTCTCTTCTGTGCTTGATCACACGGGCGCGGAATATCAAAAGCACGATAACGAGCAGCAGTATAAGGCCTGACAGCACCGCAAAGGTGATCAGGATGCTCTTTACGTTTGTAAGATTCGTCAGCTTCTCAGGATTTACTTCAACGACACCGGCCTTCTTATCGATCTCGACAATCAGAGTGCCTATAAGATAGGTCTTGTCTGAATATACCTTACACAACGGCAGTTCCAGGGTCTGGTGATCTATCGAAGTATCGATGACGGCCTTTGAAAGGTCGATCCTGTTGGAGCTTCCCAATTGAGCTCTTGAAGATGTTGTCGTGATGAAAGGATCAAGTACAAGCCTGTGGTCGGACAGATAAAGGTTAGTGTCTGCCAGAAGCTGTGTGATCTGCTTGTGTGTCTCATCTACAAGAGGCGTGAATTCGCTGTCAGTGATCTCGACGGTTGTAAAGCTTGAGTAACCGTAATCAAAGAGCTTTATGAGATCTGCATATCTGACGTCGGAATCTGCGGCATTGAAGACACAGCCGACAAGTGTTCTGTTGTTCTTTTTCGCTGCTGCGCAAAGGGTATATCCGGCAGTGTCTGTAAAGCCGGTCTTACCGCCGAGATAGTATTCATAACCGTACTGGGTCGTGCTTACGAAGCGGTTGCCGTTTGTAAGTTCTCTCTCGCTGCTGTACTTGTTGGTAGCGCTGATAGTGTAGTTGAGAGTCTTGGCAATCTCAGGATACCTGGTGGTGGTTACGGCTTCGTTAAGGATAAGAGCCATGTCATAAGGTGTCGTGACGTTGTCCGGCGAAGAAACACCGTATGCCGAACAGAAATGTGTATGAGTGCAGCCGATATCAGCGGCTCTTGAATTCATCAGGTCGCAGAAGTCACGTTCGGTGCCGGCCATATACATGCCGAGAACAAGGCTTGCGTCATTGGCAGACTTGAGAACGCAGGCATAAATAAGATCCTTTACGGAGATCTCTTCGCCTTCCTGAAGTCCTAACTTAACATAGTCTTTCTCGATCGTCTTGATGGCAGCGGCCATCTCGGGCGTAATGGTAACGATATCTGTCTCCTGAAGGCGCTCGAACGCCAGAAGGATGGTCATTACCTTAGTCATTGAAGCAGGCTCTTTCTGGACATCGTAATCCTTGCCCAGAAGTATGGTCCCGCTGGTAGCGTCGTAGAGAATATAAGATGCGGCATTTACCTTGGGTGCATCATCAAGAGTCTCACTTAAGAGATCGGTTTTGCGTTCATTAGCGGTAATGATGCCGTCGTTAGGGTCATCAGGGATCGTCTCTGCAGAAATATACGTCCCCGTAAAAGCCCAAAGGGACGTTAAAGTAAGAAGGATAGCTGTAAGACTTGCGGTTATTCTTTTTGAGAATAGCTTCATTAAGTATCTCCTAGTTTTGATTTGACCAATACATATTATAACTTTTCAGCCAAAAAACAAATAAATGGCGGTTAATCCAATTTTTAATAAAAATAAAAGGTGATTTACTGTATAATTAGCGGGTAAATGGAAAGAGGCTATAAATGGCGATAATTAAGACTACAGTAAATGACAAACTTGATTTTGACGCTGCCGTAACGGAGCTTAAAGAGTATTTCTCTTCTCTCGGCGCTCGAAAAGGCAGACAATTAACCTATAATGTCCTGACTTACGGATGCCAGCTCAATGAGTCTGATTCCGAGAAACTTTCAGGAATGCTATCTTCGATGGGGCTTAAGGCATCTTCGGGCGGAGAGCTCGATGACGCGGACGTCATCGTTTTCAATACCTGTTCGATCAGAGAGAATGCAGACAGGCACCTGTTCGGCAATCTTGGTGTATTTAAGACCTTGAAGAAGAACGACAGGGATGTCGTGATAGCAGTCGGCGGCTGCATGATGAAGGTCCCGGAGAACGTCGAGAGGATAAAGAAGTCTTATCCTTACGTCGATCTCGTTTTCGATCCCCAGCAGCTTCACAGATTCCCGATGCTCATGAGGGATGCCATCCGCAAGGACAAGCAGCTCGTAAACATCTCGGCAGACGACTACATTGCCGAAGACAACTTTTTCCCGATCGACAGAAAGAGAAAGTTCAGAGCGCTCGTGCCGATCATGTACGGCTGCAACAACTTCTGCACGTACTGCATCGTTCCTTATGCAAGAGGAAGGGAGAGATCCAGAGACTTTAACGAGATAGTCAAGGAATTATCCGAACTCGCTTCACAGGGCTATAAGGAAGTAATGCTCCTTGGACAGAACGTCAATTCATATAAGGGTGCGGGCGGCGAGACCTTCGCCGATATTTTGAGAGCCGCATCTGATTTCAAGGAGTTCTCGAGAGTAAGGTTCATGTCTTCACACCCGAAGGACTTATCTGATGAGGTCATCGACATCATGGCTTCAAGGCCAAATGTCGAGAAGCACCTGCACCTTGCGATGCAGTCCGGCTCCAATAAAGTGCTCAAAGCAATGAACAGACCCTATACGATCGAGAGATTTCAGGAGATCGTTGATAAGTTCAGAGCCAAGGTAGAGGGCGGTTCGCTCACGACAGACATAATCGTCGGGTTCCCCGGTGAGACTGATGAAGACTTCGAAGAGACGCTTGTTGCCGTTGATAAGGCCAAGTTTGATGCATGCTTCACGTTCCAGTATTCTGCAAGGCCCGGCACCAAGGCTGCAGCCTATGAGAACCAGGTTCCTTCGGATGTAGTAACGGAACGTTTCGGCAGGCTTACCGAATACACTAATCGCTATGCTGAGGAATCGAATAAGAAGCTTGTCGGAAAGACAATGGAAGTGCTTATTGAAGGCATCAGCAAGGCAGGTGACATGACCTTCTCAGGAAGGACAGTTACCAACCATCTTGTTAACTTCACTATTCCTGAAGAGCTGGGCATTGATCCCGGTGAAGATTATCTTGAGGGCAGGCTCTGCGAAGTCCGCATTGACCGCGCAAGACCTTATTCCGTTGACGGTATCCTCGTCAGCTTGAAGGGAGAAGAAGCGTGACAGACAATAACGGTTTTGACGAGAATCACGTAAAAGCAGCGGGACAGTTCCCGATGAAGCTTTCAGACTTAACTCCCGACCAGCTCTCTCCGATGATGCAGCACTATGCCGAGATGAAGGCAAAGTGCCAGGATTCTTTCCTTTTATACAGATTGGGCGACTTCTATGAGATGTTTTTCGACGACGCCGTAAAGGCCGCAAAGATATTAGAGCTCGCACTTACGAGAAGGGACTGCGGATCGGGCTACAGAGCGCCGATGTGCGGAATACCTTTCCATGCTTATTCCTCTTATGCAAATAAGCTTGTTCAGGCCGGCTACAAGGTCGCTATCTGCGAGCAGCTCGAAGACCCTTCAGTTGCAACAGGTCTTGTAAAGCGCGGCATCATCAAGATCCTGACGCCCGGTACGATCACGGAATCCGGCGGGCTTGAGGAACGTAAGAATAACTTCCTCATGAGCATCTATTGCGTGGGTTCACAGTTCGGTGTAGCCTGCGCCGATATCTCCACGGGCGATTTTGAAGCTACTCAGCTGACGCTTACAGATAACGGTGAGCACCTGATAAATCTCATCGGCAAGTATTCTCCTTCGGAGATCATATATAACTCTAATTTCGAATCAACACCCGAGCTCCAGGCTATAAGGAGCGGTACGGATATCGCTCTGACAAGAAGGAATGACAGGGATTTCTCGGAGAGCCTTTTCAAGAACAGCGGCGCTGCAGTGCAGGACGCAAAGCTCTTTACGAATCCCGAGATGATGTACTGTGCATGCTCGGCCTTGATCCTCTATGCTGAAGAGACACAGACTGACAAGGTCACTTATCTCGATGTCGTAAGGTGCTACAAGATCTCAGACACGATGGAGCTTGATATCGCTACAAGGACAGGCTTAGAGCTTACGTCGACTATCAGGACAAAGCAGAAGAGGGGTTCTTTACTCTGGGCCATAGACCGCACGAAGACTTCGATGGGCGCAAGGCTTCTGAGAAAGTGGGTCGAAGAGCCGCTTATCTCGGTAAAGGCCATCAACAGAAGGCTTGATGCCGTAGAAGAGGCCAAGGAAAGATATATGGCCCGCCAGCAGATAATGGAAGGCTTGTCCGGTCTTTACGATATCGAGCGTCTTGCAGGCAAGGTATCTCTCGGCACTTGCAACGCCAGAGATCTTCTGGCGCTCCGTAACTCACTGCGAAAGATCCCGTTCGTAAGAGAAGGCCTCGAAGAGTTCTCCAAGGGCATGTTCAAAGAGATCAAGACATCGATGGATCCTCTCACTGATATTGCCGACTTGCTCGAAAAGGCGATCAACGAAGATGCTCCCGTCACGGTCAAGGACGGCGACATCATCAAGCGCGGCTATAATGCCGAGTGCGATGAACTCTACGACCTTGCAAAGAATGCAAAGGAATATATCCTCCAGCTCGAGAACAACGAGCGTGAGAGGACTGGCATCAAGACCCTTAAGATCGGCTATAACAAGGTATTCGGTTACTTTATTGATATTCCGAGATCACAGTCTGACAAGGTTCCTGAAGAGTATGTAAGAAAGCAGACTCTTGTTAACAACGAGCGTTATATCACGCCGCAGATCAAGGAACTTGAAGACAAGATCGTAAGCGCTTCTTCGCGCCGTATTGCTCTTGAATATGAGCTCTTTACGGAAGTCAGGGAAAAGGTATGTGCCGTATCCCAGAAGCTTTTCGATACCGCAAGAGCCATAGCACAGACGGATGTTATCACTTCGCTCGCAGAACTTGCGGAAGTCGAGAACTATGTTAAGCCTTCGATAGATGATTCAGAGATCATCGACATCAAGGGTGGAAGGCATCCTGTCGTAGAGCAGATGATGAGGTCTTCGCATGAGACTTTCGTCCCCAACGATATCTCGATGGACGATGAGAAGCGCCTCATGGTGCTTACGGGTCCTAACATGGCCGGTAAATCGACATTCATGAGACAGACTGCTCTCATTGTCCTTATGGCCCAGATCGGTTCTTTTGTTCCTGCAAAGAGCGCGAAAATTGGCCTCGTCGATCACATTTTCACGAGGATCGGCGCTTCGGATGATATCTCTACAGGCCAGTCAACATTCATGGTCGAGATGAGGGAAGTGTCCTATATCCTTAAGAATGCCACACGCAAGAGCCTCCTGCTCCTCGATGAAGTAGGAAGAGGCACCAGCACATACGACGGCCTTTCGATCGCGTGGGCTGTTATCGAATACATAATCGACCCGAATATCCTTTATGCGAGGACGATCTTCGCCACGCACTATCACGAGCTTAACCAGCTTGAACGTCTTAACCGCGGAGTATATAACAATCACGTTGAGGTTAAGGAAGAAGGAGACAGTGTAACGTTCCTTCATAAGATCTCGGACGGCGGCACGTCGGACAGCTACGGTATCGAAGTTGCAAGGCTCGCAGGCCTTCCTTCAGATGTCCTGAAGCGTTCCAATGCAATCCTTTCCGAACTCGAGAGGATCGGCAAGTTCAAGGTAAAGGGCAACCGCGAGACTCTTGGTAACGATGAAGAACTCTCAAAAGATGTTATGCCCGGACAGGAATCATTCTTTAATCCTGACAACGTCGTCTACAGAAAAGAGGACAAGATCCGTCAGACATTAAGAGATATCGATCCCACAAGGCTTACGCCTATCGAAGCCATGAACATACTTTATGAATTGAAGCAGAAGTGCCGGGAGGAAGACATTGGGCAGGATTAATGTACTTGATACCAAGACCGCCAATGCCATTAAGGCCGGCGAAGTCATTGAGCGTCCCGTCTCTGTCGTAAAAGAACTTATCGATAATGCGATAGACAGCGGCGCTTCCAGAATAACCGTGGAGTTTGCAGGCGGCGGTATCTCTTTGATCAGAGTTACCGATGACGGCTGCGGAATGGACAGGGAAGATGCCGAGAAGGCATTTCTTATTCATGCGACATCAAAGCTCCATTCGATCGAAGATATCTATTCTCTCTCGACCATGGGCTTCAGAGGAGAGGCGCTGGCGTCGATCGCTGCCTGCTCTGACGTAACCCTCACGACCTGTCTCAAAGGCGAGAAGGAAGGAACCAAAGTAGTTTACGAGGACGGCTCTCTTAAGGGTGTCTATGATAATCCGGAAATGTCCGGAACTTCTGTCGAAGTAAGGAATCTGTTTAAGAACCTTCCTGCAAGATATAAGTTCCTTAAGAAAGATTCCACTGAGGGAATGTATATTACAGGCCTTATAGAAAAGCTTGCCGTCATTGCTCCCGAGATATCGATAAAGCTCATCAAGGACGGCGCAACGCTCTTTACCACTCCGGGCAACGGCTCTTCTCTTGATGCGGTTTATGCGGTATACGGTAAAGAGACTGCAAAAGCGCTCGTTCCGGTAAGCTTCAAATACGAAGGCGGCAGGATAGAAGGCTTTACGGGTCTTACTTCGTTTGTAAGAGGCAACAGGGGCCTTCAAGTCGTATTCGTAAACGGAAGACTGATACACAGCAAGACGGTTTCCGCCGCAATTGACGAAGCTTATAAGAATGCCGTCATGAAGAATAAGTTCCCTATATGCTTCCTCATGATCTACTGTGAACCGGGAACCGTTGACGTAAATGTTCACCCGCAGAAGAGCGAGGTCAAGTTCAGCAACGACGGTGATATCTTCAGGCTCGTTTATCACGGTATCAAGGATGCTCTGACGAAGAACGGTGAAGCCGGCATGACTTTTAACGGTATCGCCGAGAAGGTCGAAGAGGAAGCCGATTCCGGAACACAGCTCCGCTATGATTTCTCAACTGCGTCTTCTGCTCCCAAGGCTTCTTCAAGGTATTCTGCAGCACCCAATGCTTCGCATAAGTTAGGCCAGCAGGGAGATCCTGCTCAGGCAAATAAACTTCTGCAGATCTTATCCGAATTCAAGCCTGACATCGAAGCATTAAAAGAGACTTCCGACGAGCCTGCAGCTAAGCCGGAAAGTGCTTCGGAACAGAATATAGTTGAACCCGTTCCGGCTGCACCTGCGATAATCGATGATGTTCAGGAGAACAGGACCATTACGGATATCGACAGACTTGCTGCGGCTGATTTTGTCGGCATAATCTTCTCCACATATATCATCCTCCAGAATGAGGATGTCTGCTTTATCGTAGACCAGCACGCGGCTCACGAGAGAGTCCTCTATGAGGAATTCATGATCAAGAAAAAGCCCGGTGCCGTGCCTGCCGTAGAACAGGTATTAACACCGCAGATCCTGACGCTTTCCTGGGAAGACTACAGCTTCGTTGAGGATAATATCGACAGGTTCAAAGACAACGGATTTGAACTCGAGCTCTTAGGCGACAGACAGGTTGCCGTAAGGACAGTTCCTCTCGGCAAGGCAGGAAAGCAGTCGGAAGTTTTCGGTGCGATCCTTACAGATCTTAAACGCGAAGTTCCTTCCAAATCCGAGATATGGTATCAGCTGATCCAGACGACTGCCTGCAAGGCTGCCATAAGGGCAGGCGATAAGATCACGCAGCAGGAAGCCATGAGACTTGTCGAGGAACTCTCAGGCTGCGAAGACCCTTACCACTGTGCTCACGGAAGACCTACGTTCTTTACGGTCGCCAAGAAAGATTACGAGAAGAATTTCAAGAGAATCGTCTGATGAATACATCTTTCCCAATTTTCGAAAAGTATTCATATATACCGATTATCGCAGGACCCACTGCGAGCGGTAAGAGTGCGCTTGCGTTAGAGATATGCAGGATCGCGGACGGCGAACTCGTATGCGCTGATTCTATGCAGATATATAAGGGACTTGATGTCGGCACGGCAAAAGACAGCAAGGAAGAGATAGGGGATATCCCTCATTATCTGACGGATATCGTTGAACCCGGTGCCAATTTCTCCGTTTACGATTATGTCTGCACGGCTCTGCCTGTCATAAGGGATATTCTCGAACGCGGGAAACTTCCCGTAGTTTGCGGTGGAACAGGCCAATACATCTCATCTCTGCTCTATGGTCTTGATTACGGAACGGGTGATGAGGAAGCCGAGATCAAAGCAACTAAGGAATTAACGGAAGAATTCGGGCAAAAGGGAATAGAGCCTTTGTATTCCAGGCTTAAAGAGGTTGATCCCGAAGCTGCAGATAAGATCGATCCGCAGAATACAAGACGTGTAATAAGAGCTCTTGCAGTATACGATGCACTGGGAATTACCTTCACTGAGAAGAATAAGAAGTCCAAAGCAAACGGACCTGAGTTCCCGTTCAAGGTCTTCATGATCGATTGGGACAGGGAAGTCTTATATGACCGTATCAACAGAAGAGTCGGTGTCATGATAGATAACGGACTTGTGAATGAAGCCAAGATGCTTCTTGATCTTAATGTGGACAGGACTTCGACATGCTGGCAGGCGATAGGTTATAAAGAGATGCTCAAGTATCTGGAAGGTGAGGAAACCCTGGAGCAGGCTGCGGACCGTATCAGGATCGGTACAAGACATTATGCAAAACGTCAGCTCACATGGCTTCGGAGCATGGGTGAAGACGTTACGCCGGTCAAGCCTGATGACCCTTCTGTAAATGCCAAATTTGTTTTACAGCTTTGCAAATAAAAACTGCACATTTCTGTGCAGTTTTTGATAAGAATGCTTTGATTAGATAAATGGAAAATCAAGAATAGTCTCAATTATCCAAAACTGTAATTTTCTACTTGAAAATCTGTGCAGAGCCCACATAATAAAGGTACAAACACACTTATCTTAAAAGGGAGGAGGTAGTTAATCGATTGAATATCTATGTAGCCCAACTACCTTGCCCAGGATCCTGCATCCTTCAGTGTTGAAAGGAATTGGCGAGTAGTCATCATTCTCAGGGAAAAGATAAGGAATTCCGTTCTTCTTTCCAAATCTCTTGACCGTAGCTTCGTCCTCTATCAAAGCGGCTATTATGTCTCCCTCTTCGCACGTATTTTGTTTACGAACGATAATAAGGTCGCCGTCAAGAATATGAGCATTGATCATGCTGTTGCCACGAACTTTAAGCATGAATGCTTCGGAATCCCCTATTAGAGACTTGTTCACCAGATAAGAATCGCTATAGTCTTCGTGAGCCAGGATCGGAATGCCGGCTGTGATCTTACCGATAACGGGAACCTTCCTGTATTCGGTTAATTCAGTAACACTTGAAGGACCCGAGTATTCCTGAATTGAATCATCCGCTCCTTGCTTGATCACAATAGCTCTTCTTAATCCGGGTCTGTACTCAATACGCCCCTGGCTGTCGAGTTGTTTGAGATAAGTGTGAACGGAGGACGTAGATTTAAGACCTACGCCGGCGCAGATATCTCGTACAGAAGGCGAAATCTGATTCTGATTTATGTAATTACAAATGTAGTTATATACGCGTTCTATAGTCTTTCTGTCGTTTGACTGCATAAGGAATCCTCCAAACATATTTTCTATAATTGTAACATTTATTAAACAGGTGTCAAACGTTTGTTTGGCGTTCAGCTAAAAATTCAATTTTATGGAGAGAACCGGCATGCATAGTGTTATAAATAAATCTAATAATTATTCTAATCTCAATAAGATCCTGAAAGACGAAGCCATAGAGAATGCAGCTTCATTCGGCGAAGCAAGAGCGATCATAGTATCCAGACTTAACCGTTTACGGGAAGATCTTTCATTCCAACCTTCGGTAGAAGATCCGATCATAGCGGAGATATGTAAGGCGAGAGAAGACGGGACGACAAGCCTTATGGACATATATGCCGGTTACTACTCTCCGTGCAAGGTGTCTGAACCGGCGTATATTCCCAAAGGTCAGGGTGATATGAACGACATTATGATCAGTTTTTCAGAAGGTTTCAGTGAGTTTATTGAATCATTAGAAGAACAGTATGTTGAACTTATCATTAGAAGAAGGAGGGCAACGATCCTTTTGAACAGGATGCTCTCGATAAGACTGCCCTTGGCCAGATTGATGTATCTGTATTACTATCAGCGCATCGATCCGGGTGATGTGACGAATAAGCTTTATTGCAGCAGAGCGACATTTTACAGGCTGAAATCCAATGCCATTTCTGCAATTACAAGAATGTATTATCCCGGCACTATCCAAAAGATCAGAGGCAGTAATATCGACAGCTCCGAAGAATCTGCCTAATTCGTGGCTTCTTACTTTTGATAAACAATGCTATAATCGCCCTTAAGGTAAAATGATATGGCAATAAATCAGGAAGACAGAAACCAAGATCCTATTTCGACAGGCAGTTTGAAGAGCAGTGTAGTGCTCGATTTTCTGGGCTGTTCTTACAGGGCTACAGTAAGACTCATCAAGGGTCTTCCTTCAAGATTCATTGCTTTTGTCAAACGTAAGATCAAGGAATACCGCAACAGGCCGAAGAGAACGGACATCAGCCGTGTTTATGTTGTAGTAGGCTACACGACCAAGAAGCGTGTAGATGAGAAGTTCAATGCGGAAAGAAGGATGATGATCATCAGAAGAGGGCTTTTGGTCCTGATATTCCTTTTGATAATCTTCATCGCAGTAGACCGGTTTACGGGAGTTATCAACTATGGAGAGTTATCTCAGATATTCGGAATCGATTCGTGGGACGAGGCCGTTGAGAACGATCCTTTTGCAGACAAAACTTCAGAAAGCACGTCAGGAATTGCGACAGAGGGAACACAATCCTGACCAAGAAGCAAACAATTAATTGAAAATGATCGAAATGAAAGTTCGCGTTTGCGAACTTTCATTTTTTAATTGCCTATTGAAATTGCGAAAGTCTTGTAATACTATACTTAACGATTGGTTTAAACTAGGTCTGAACACCTAAGCTTTCAGTCTACAAAATGAATTTTTAGCCGCGCGAACTTGCAAAATCGGTTCCGGGCAGAAGAAAGGTGGAAATCTTATGGATTACAAGATTGAGAATGAGTATCTTAACGATCTCATGCAGAAGGTTATGGCAAGGAATGCTAACGAGCCTGAATTTCATCAGGCAGTATATGAGTTCCTTAACTCTATCGCACCGGCTCTTCCGGTACACCCTGAGCTTATCGAGAAGCAGGTTCTTGAGAGAATCGTAGAGCCTGAGCGTCAGATCATGTTCAGAGTTTCTTGGATCGACGATAACGGCAGAATTCAGGTTAACCGCGGTTACAGAATTCAGTTCAACAGCGCTATCGGACCTTACAAGGGCGGTATCAGACTCCATCCTTCTGTTAACCTCAGCATCCTTAAGTTCCTTGGCTTCGAGCAGATCTTCAAGAACTCCCTCACAGGTCTCCCTATGGGCGGCGCTAAGGGTGGTTCCGACTTCGACCCTAAGGGCAAGTCTGACAACGAAGTAATGGCTTTCTGCCAGAGCTTCATGCGTGAGCTTTACAGACATATCGGACCTGACTGCGATGTACCTGCAGGTGACATCGGTACAGGTGCAAGAGAGATCGGCTTCATGTTCGGTCAGTACAAGAAGATCGTTAACGAATTCTCCGGCGTTCTTACAGGTAAGAAGCTCAGCTTCGGCGGTTCACTTGCAAGAACAGAGGCTACAGGTTATGGTCTTTGCTACTTCGTAAATGCACTTCTCCGTGAGAAGATGAATACTTCTTTCGAGGGCAAGACAGTTGTTATCTCCGGTTCAGGTAACGTTGCTATCTATGCTACAGAGAAGGCTCAGCAGCTCGGCGCTAAGGTCGTTGCTCTTTCTGACTCCAACGGTTATGTATATGATCCTGAGGGCATCAAGCTTGATATCGTTAAGGACATCAAGGAAGTTAAGAGAGGCAGAATCAGCGAGTATGCTGACAGAGTACCTTCCGCTAAGTACACAGCAGATTCTAACGGCTCCAAGGGTATCTGGACAATTCCTTGTGACATCGCTCTTCCTTGCGCTACACAGAACGAGCTCAACCTCGATTCTGCCAAGGCACTTGTTGCTAACGGCGTAAAGGTAGTCGGCGAGGGCGCTAACATGCCTACAACACTCGATGCTACCAAGTTCTTCCAGGACAACGGCGTATTCTTCACACCCGGTAAGGCTTCCAATGCCGGCGGTGTTGCTACATCCGGTCTTGAAATGTGCCAGAACAGCGCTCGTCTTTCATGGACATTCGAAGAAGTTGATGCAAAGCTTAAGGGCATCATGGAGAACATCTTCCACACAGTTGATAAGACTGCTGCAGAAGTCGGCTGCGAGAACAACTACGTTGTCGGCGCTAACATTGCAGGTCTCCTTAAGGTTTCTGACGCTATGATCGCACAGGGCTGCATCTGATAGAACTGAATCAGTTAAGGTAAATAGAAGGGGTTGTGACAACAGGTCACAACCCTTTTTGTTATGTAGATTACACAAACCAGGGGAATTTGCCACAGTATTCTTCTAATATCTGTGATTAGGAAAATGACAGTCTGATGATATAATTGTTTAGTTAATATGGAGAATTATGAGTGCCTGACTGTAATCGCGGCCGGGGACGGTAAATATAGAATTTGCTTTAAGGATAAAGCAAAGGACAAACAAAATATGGAGCGATAAAGATGAGTAAGACTGTAGCAACTTGTATTGCCGAGACTAACCTGATCCAGGGTGAGCCTCAGGAGAATGTATTCTTTCTTACGCTTTCACGTAAGATCGAAGACTTTCCCAACGAGTTCTTAAGAACGGCCAGATCGACATCACCTATTCAGATCTGCGCTATTTTCTCGACAATTGGTCCGGATAACCTTTCCGCAGTATTGAACCTTGAACTTAACGCCGAATTGGAGAAGATCGCCTCTGCATGTGCAAATCAGGCTGTTCTCGATTTTGACGGTTTCGCAAACCAGGTAATCAACAATCTCAACGTCAAGGTATGCAATTTCGCTGCCAACAAGGGAACACAGTTCAAGACTTCAATGTCTATGTTTGTAATTGAAGGCGATATCCTTCGTGTAATCCATGTCGGTATCACAAAGGCGGTTCTCTTCAGAAACAACCGCATCATGCTCCTTACTGAAGAGCAGACCGTTGCGCACAGATATGTACAGATGGGCGCTATCCAGCCTTCCGAAGAGCTTACGCATCCTGAGAACATGAATCTTACCCAGTATCTCGGAAAGATGCCTCAGGAAGGTCCCGTCAATGCCGACAAGAAGGTTCACTTGAAGCTTCAGGACAACGATGAGCTGTTCCTCATGGGTGTTGGCCTTTCCAGAAAACTTCCTTCACAGATGAGAAATTCCATCATCGCCAAGCCTCAGACAACTGAGGTCAAGGCCAAGGAGATCATTAATGCAGCCGTAAGCTACGGAATAAAGTCCGGTCTTACGCTTATCGACATGAAGGTCGAATCTACATTCCTGCTTCCCGGCGATGCAGTCATCAACAGCAATCTCAGAACGGAAGCCGGTCTTTCAAGAAGAGATAATCAGAAAGCCGCTGAATCCAATGCCTTTACTGATTTCGAAAACGACAAAGAATTAGATTACGATTCTGATTCTTCCGATACGATCAACTATGTTCCGGGATCTGCCGTAGCAAGCTATGCAGAGAGCGACGAAGAAGAACTTATCGTAAATGAGAGCAAGGAGAGGGTAAAGACGATAATCATTCCTCTTATCATCTTCATTGTCTGCATCATTCTCGGATTCGGCGTCACATTCATGATCTTCAACATGAAGGATCTCATCAATTTCGGTGACTCCACTACGACAACACTTCCTGTCGGCGTTGGTTCAGTCCTTTATGCCAACGAAAATATGGTCCCTGTATATTCCAAGGCTTCCGAAGAGGCAACAGTCATCGGAACTCTTAATCTCGGAGATCCCGTAACTCTTAAGGAGATCACTAATGAGGCTTTCTCAAAGATCCTTACAGCAAATAATGTTACAGGCTACGTAGCAAGCGATAAGCTTACGGCAGAGAATCCCATTACAGGCACAAGCGAATTCGATCCTTTCGGTGATGCTACATCGGTAACAACGGGCGAAGTTACGCTTCCTGACGGTGAGACCATTCAGACAACAGGCGTCAAGAAGGATAATATCTACTATCCTCCGACGGCTACACCTAAGCCGACTCTTGAGTCTATCGGTACTGATGAGTTCGGTAATCCTATCTATCCTACACCTACACTTGATCCGAATAAGCCCACGCCGACTACGGATCCGAATAATCCGACACCTACACCTAAGCAGGATAATCCGGATAACCCTACTCCAACACCGAAACAGGATAATCCGGATAACCCTACTCCAACACCGAAGCAGGATAATCCGGATAAGCCTACAGAGGCACCTAAGCCGACTGATCCGCCAAAGCCGACTGATCCGCCGAAGCCGACTGATCCGCCGCCGCCGAAGCCCACAGATCCTCCGGCAAATGGTGAAGATAATAACGGCTAACGCTGTTTTCGAGCAACCTAAAAACTACAGAGCTGTCTCATATGAGGCAGCTCTTTTTATGACACACGGGGATTAATATGGAAACTAAGCATTTGATATTTAGCGTCACAACTTGTAAAAAGTATTTATGAATGCTAGTATTCATTTGGGGATATACCAAGGTTCATTTCAAGTAACATTTTAAGAACGTGTCATGGCATCGTGCTGTTACTCGTATGCGTTTACATTGCTTGCGCCTGACGGGTTAACGCTATGCCGGTCAATTCACACATGGGAAATTTCACACAACGTGAAGATGTTATTTTTGGGAGGACACTTTTATGGTTAAACGTATTATTTCAGTAGTTTTAGCAATAGCGGTAATTGCAGGATTTGCGGTTGTATGTTCAGGGGCAGCTTATACGACAGATCAGATATCTGGGACGTATAAAGACCACGAAGAAACGTGCAAATATAATGGAGTTTCAACTGCTGACATTGCTGTTATTGGAGCCGAGGTATTTAAGAATAATAAATCCTTAGCAGGGAAGACACAGACTTTTAAAGACGGCTCTCAGATTTTTGTCCATAGTATTTCAGTCCGTAAATCTTCAGCTAACCATGGATATCATGTAGGTTATTACAAGGTCGGAAATACCATGTACTACAACAGAGGCTATGATTACGAATCCTAATTATTAACCATTCATCCGGGCTATGAGTTTATTCTTTAAACATCTGTATGAACATATTTTAAGCCACGCCATCACGCTGGTCCTTTATGCGTCTGTAACTGTGTTGGGTATCTTTTGCATTTCAAGCTACTATGTCAGTGCTTCACAGGGCTTGAAGGCATACAAAGCATATGGGCTTGATGAGACGCTGGTTTATTATCCGGGATATTCAATGGCCGATTATATAAGGATTGATTTTGGCGGGAGCAACGAACCGGATGAATTGCTCAACCTGATCAACCATCTTGATTGTGTATCGTCTGCTGAATATGAGACATTTACCAGTTGCATTACCCTTGTAAACCAGGAGCGTGCAGCATCCGGGCAACCATTTTACCTGGAAGCTGCACAGCTTCCTAAGGATCTGAAGAGTTTTCCATACCGCATAGTGAAGGGCAGGGCACCTTCTCCTGATGCACCTGATGAGATATGTATCTCGAGTAATTACATTGGCAGATGCAATATTGGTGATACGCTGGTCCTGAACAGGGCCAGGAATCCTGAAGAGGAATACCGCTTTAAGGTTTCAGGTTTCTTCGATATCAATTCCCGATCACTTTTTGGCGACAGTTATGTCTGTCAGATCGACAGCAGCAGGGGCGCTTACGCGAGCGCATTTACTTATGGTGATGTGCTTCCTGATGATGTGACAGGCAACAGGGATATCATGATCATCCACCCGGCAGCAGGCTACACGGTAAGCGATATTAAGCCGCAGGTGCTTAAAGTCGCCGGACGCGGGACCGCTTACACTTATGAAGAATACCGCGACAAGCTCTACGATGCTGACAGCGATAATGCCGTTGTATTTAAGGCTATAGCGATCGCTACGGCGATAGTCACGTTAGAGCTTCTTATCGCGTACACACTTATACAACTCTCATTGAGAAAGAACGAACTGATTATCTACTATCTTAACGGCGGCTCATGGCTTTATGTGTGCCTGACCGCGTGTTTTTCTTATCTTCCGACAGTTCTTGCCGGGCTTGTTACCGGCATTTGCATATATAACTTCAATCCCGTGATGAAGTCGTATTCGAACGGCCTGTTTATCCTGGATTGGAAGACCGTTGCGGCTGTGTCAGGAGTGCTTCTTGGCGCATATATTCTGGTTAATCTTTTGTTCTTCGCTTACGAATACAGAAGATCGCCTATAGAGATGTTGAGGATCGAAGGATGAGACTTATTAAGATCACAATTAAAGCTCTTGCCGACAGACCTCTCATCAATCTGTTTGTGTGTCTTGCGCTCGCGCTGCTGGTTTTCGCGCAGGGCCTGATCGCGAATGCGTATTCATTCTCAATGTCGGGTGAGATGTATCTTTATACGAGCTACACCTTTATCAGCGGCAGCGACAGTTCCGATAAGGTTCAGGTGCTCAAGGACAATTATCCGAAGAGCCTTGTGCGCGCCAATGACATTTATGCTGACGATAACAATCCGGAGATAGTTGTTTTCAGATATAACAGAGTACTTAAGAATGGCGAGCTGGCCAAGCTCAGGAAATATACTGCACACTACATGCCGGATGCAGAATTCGCGGCGCCGGAAGTATATCAGGACAGCTACGACGTGTTTAAGGAGATCGTTATCTTCGCACTCATAACGGCCGTCATCCTGATAGTGCTGATACCTGTGATCAACTACCCCATCCAAGTCAGGAAGAGCGAGTTCGATAGCTACAGGATATGCGGCGCGGCCAACGGTTTCATATTGGCGGCGCGTTTTGTACATGTGGCGTGCCTCTCGATACTTGCAGGCATCTTAGGCATAGCAGGACTGTTCATCTATTCAAGGTGGACTCACGCGGGCAATCTGGGGCTTCTCGCGATCCTTATACCATTGCTGTTCTTCGCCACGGTTACGGCTGAGACGACGATCGCAGGCTTAGCGGAGGCTTACCATGAGAAATAAGTTAAGAATGATCTCATGCATCGTGATGCTGTCGGTAATGCTCGGCGGCTGCAGTCTATTCCGCAAGTTCAATGTGACGGAACTGGGCGCGCCTTTAGTTAAAACCTATGCAGCGAGCGTTGATACCTTGTTGACGGGAGACGGGATCGGGAATGAATTCCTGTCGGTATATAAGAGCTCTTACGATATCGAAGGCTATGTCATGACGGGCACGAAGGCAGGGGACATCGCGTGGATCCTTTATGGGTCTGAAGATATTGGCATCGTTGGCTCAGGCCTCAACTGCAAGATCGATAACATCCTTCAGAAAGACGAGAACATTCTTGCCGCTTCGGAGGTTACTCCGGGAGTGTTTGTCTTCGCGACAGACAACGGTTCTGATAACTGGGGCGATCCGGTACGCCTGCTTATTTATGACTTCGCCAATTTGCTACTAGTCGCAAATTCCGTGATCGAAGAGACTTCGGGTGACGGCTTCTCCGGCTTGTGTACAGACGATTCGGGCAATATCTATGTTGTGGCGGGCTCGAAAATCACAAAGCTCGGAAACGACCTCTCCGTAAAGTCTTCCGCGACACTCAGCGATTACTATTTTGATTCCGTGTGCTGCAAAGACGGCGCACTTTATCTGACATCTTATTCGGATTCCGGCAGCGGCCTTAATATCGTGAAGCTCAAGAGCGAAGGCCTCTCAGCAGAGCGTGTGTACAGCATCACCGCAGATTCAAATAACGACAGCCTTAAGTTCATCGGGCAGGACAGCGATGCAGTCTATCTTATAAAGAACGACCGCTTCCTGATGAGGTTCTCTACAGCCGATAATTCCCTCATCCAAGTCGCGAACCTTGATGAATACAGGATCGTGACTTCGGACAGGAGTATTGTCTATAACAACGGGGAGTTCCTGATCTACGGTGGATACAGGGACACTGACGGACTGTTCGCTTTGAAGTTAGGCGATGAGATAGTAGGCAGGACAGAGATCGAACTTGCCGTGATCGGCGTTACCGACAAGTGGCTCGACAGGCGCATCGCGGATTTCAATGCCGATAACCGCAAGTACCATCTAACCGTCAAATACTATACGGACAGTACGATCCCTGACAGCGTGTACTGCGCTACCGATGCCGAGAAATTAATGCTCGATCTTACATCAGGCAACGTCCCCGACATGATCTGCACTGGCAAACTATATGCATCGGTAATCAAGCATTCAGGCATGCTCATGAACTTGCACGACTGCGCCGAGCTTAACGATTCGCAATACCTCACCAGTGTATGGAACGGCATGAAGGAACAGGACGGTACGATGCTCCTTGCTGCGCCGTTCTTCCGCATCTCAGGCTTTGCGGGTAAGACAGGTGATGTCCTCTCCTGCAAGAGTGAACATGTCATCCGCCACGACGATGCAAAGACGCTCACGGATGCACTCGTGAACCGCTTGTTGACCCTTGATACATATTCTTCAGAGAAGCTCTTTAGTTACATGGAGTACATCGACAACCATAAGACACTCACATATACGGAGAACATGAGCGTCGCGTCACAGATCCGTTCAGGCGATCTCGGCTTCATCGATTGCGAGGCCGGAGGGTTCGGCAACTATCTGCTTCTCTGCGAATATTTCGGAGGCGCGCCCGAGATGGCTCTGCCCATAGTTAACTGCGACATGTTCTTCGGTGTTTTCGAGAACACGGACTGTAAGGAAGGCGTAAAGCAGTTCCTTGAATACTGTTTCTCGGACGAAGCGCTTTCAGATGATGCAGCGAACATTATGTCCAGGATACCTGTTTCGACTGCAGTAACCGAGAACATAATCGGCATGACCGCTAAGGCCTATAACGATTCGCTGATCAAGCCCGGCGAGGCTTCTGTCAACGGCGTATACCAGCAGGATGCGCTCCTCATCTATTCAGACAAAGAGGTATCTGATGCGGGCCTTAAGGTCGTCCAGGAGATCAATGACATGGAAAAGGGCATAAAGACCGACCATACTCCGCTGCAGCCAGGCGGACTTCGAAGATTCAGTGCAGATGAGGTCTTAAAGCTTGCCGACAGTTACCGTGACCTTCTAAGTATAAAGGCCGTTGTATATCTTCCGTCGCCATATATGTCGGAGATCGCATACCCAATTATCGATAAATATTGTAACGGTGATATCTCTGCTGATAACGCCGCACGGGAAATAGATAACGCAATCAGAAAATACATATCAGAACAGAATTAAGGGTGAGAATATGGAAAACGTAATTGAACTTAAGTCCGTAAGCAAAGTATATAAGTCTAAAGGTGTTGACGATGTAGTAGCACTTGATGACCTGACGCTTGATATCAGAAGAGGCGAGTTTGCAGCGGTTTGTGGTGTGTCAGGCTCAGGAAAATCGACTTTGCTGCACATCATCGGATGTCTTGATAAGCCGACTTCCGGAACTGTCATTGTTTCCGGCACTGATGTGAGCGGCCTTAATGACGTCGAACTTGCAAAGATAAGAAGCGAGAGGATCGGTATCGTGCTTCAGGACTTTGCTCTCATACCTTACAGGACAGCTTATGACAACGTCATGGTTCCGCTGTATTTTTCGAGAAACAGGAATAATATAAGAAAAAGGATAATGGAATCTCTGGAGAAGACCGGCGTTGCTGATCTTGCAAAGCGTGAGATACGCAAGATGTCGGGAGGCCAGAAACAGCGCGTTGCCATTGCAAGGGCGCTTGTCAATTATCCTGATATCATACTGGCTGATGAGCCCACGGGTCAGCTCGATACAAAGACCAAGAAAGAAATTGCAGAATTGTTTAAGACCATTAATTCCGAAGGCGTCACGATCGTCGTGGTGACCCACGATGACGAACTTGCTAAGGCTGCTGACCGCATCGTAAGGATATCTGACGGCAGGATAGTCTGAATTGAGTTTTATGGATACTAAGTAAAAGGGGCTGCCATGCGGCAACCCCTTTGTATGTAATGTTGTAAGAAGTTATCAATAACGGAAGAGTTCCTTGTAGAGGACCTTAACGGCGTATGAGCAGTAGGACTCTGAGACGCCGAACATCATTGAAATCTCTGATGCGCCCTGGTTAACGATGCGGAGGTTGATGCCTGCGTTGGAGAGGGCGGATGCAGCACGTGCCATGATACCTACGGAATTTGCCATAGCTTCGCCGACGATCATGACGATTGCGAGGTCTCTGTCAACCTTAACGTCAGCACCGAGTTCCTTCTTGATGCGGTCAACGATGATGGCTTCCTTTTCTTCCGTGAAGTACTTCTTGCGGAGAACGATCGTAACAGTGTCGATTCCGGAAGGAATGTGGTCGATGGAGATCGCTTCATCGGAGAAGATCTTAAGGAGTGCTGCAAGGAAGCCTACCTGACGGTTCATCATGTACTTGCTTACCGTAACAGTTGCAAAGCCCTTGTCGCCTGCGATACCTGTTACGAGTGAATCGTAATGTGTTCTCTTGGAAACGATCCATGTGCCCTTTGCTGCAGGGTTGTTTGTATTCTTAATGTTAAGAGGGATGCCTCTTGCGAATACAGGGTAGATTGCTTCTTCGTGAAGTACCGTAAAACCTGCATAAGAAAGCTCTCTCATCTCGTCGTATGTGATCTCCGTGATAGGGAAGGGGTTCTTAACGAGATTGGGGTTAACAGCGAAAACGTTGTCTACGTCAGTCCAGTTCTCATAAACGTCAGCACCGACGGATGCTGCGAGGATGGAACCAGTGATATCTGAACCGCCTCTGGAGAATGTAATGATCTTGCCGCTCTTGGATACACCGTAGAATCCGGGGAAGACAAGGAGCTTGTCTGTCTCGTCCTTGAGCTTTGCAAGGTTGTCGTATGACTCGGGAAGGATAACGGCCTTGCCTGCTTCGTCGTGCTCCAAGTAGAGGCCGCACTCTTCGGGATTGCAGTATTTAGCGGGATGTCCTGTTGATGTGAGGTAGAAAGCCACGAGTCTTGCGCAGCAGTCTTCACCCATTGCTTTGACGGAATCAAGGTAAGCGATATCTTCTGTGTAATCAGCCTTAACGATCTCAAGGAGCCTGCCTTCGATGTCGGGGAGGATCTCCTTTACGTTGAGCTCGTCAGCGATCTCCTCATAACGTGCGAGAACTGCTGCGACTTCCTTGTCATATGATTCACCGGCGATCCTTGCCTTGGCAACAGCAATAAGAAGGTCTGTTACCTTAGTATCATCCTTGGTGCGCTTTCCGGGCGCGGATACGACCATGATCTTACGGTCTTCGTCTGCCAAAAGGATGTTGCAGACTTTCTGAATCTGGAATGCGTTGGCAAGAGATGATCCGCCGAATTTTGTAACTTTCATAGCTTTTGTGCTCCTTGACTTGTCATTTAGCCTTAATATAATATCACAAGCGCGAAAATATATATTTATAATTATTTTGTCGCCAAATATTAGTCTGTATGTAACAGTTGCACAGTGCCTGACAGGAGAACTATCTTGAACATCTTCAAAGCGATGAAGCCTGAAAGAGTATATAAAGACCTTACCGGAATGCCCTGGAAGGAGCTTTACGATGAAGGCATCAGGACGGCGCTCCTTGATTTCGATAACACTTTGGGACCTGATCATGCGACTGAGCCTGAAGAATTCAGTTATAAGTGCGTTAAGATGATAGAGGATACAGGCATCAGGTGCTGCCTCGTATCAAACGCTAAGTCGGGAAGGTCTGCCAAGATCGCCGAAATGCTCGGCATTCCCGTTGTGACATACGCAAACAAGCCCGGAACATCCGGCGTTCTTAAGGCGATCAAGCTGATGGACTCTTCTGCAGACAAGTCTCTTATGGTCGGAGACCAGGTCTTTACCGATGTAATAGCCGGCAACAGATCGGGCGTACGTACATTTATGGTTGAGAAGCTCCATAAACAGGAGATTTGGTATGTTTTGCTCAAGAGACCGTTCGAAAAACTTGTTAGACTTGTAGGAAAATTCTGATTCTATTTGTAACACTTGCATAGAAACACTCTTTCAAGTAAAATTAGTCAGTTAAACGCTTATTTATTAAAAAAAGGAGACATAGTTATGATCAGCGCAGGAGATTTCAGAAACGGTTTATGTTTTGAGATGGACGACCAGGTATATCAGGTCGTTGAATTCCAGCACGTTAAGCCCGGCAAGGGAGCAGCATTCGTAAGAACCAAGTATAAGAACGTTAAGACAGGATCCGTTGTTGAAAGATCCTTCAACCCTAACGAGAAGTTTGAGCAGGCTCAGCTTACAAGACAGGATATGCAGTTCATCTATTCTGACGGCGATCTCTACTACTTCATGGATCAGGATACATATGAGCAGACACCTATTCACCAGGATAAGATCGGTGACGGCATCAAGTTCCTTAAGGAAGAGATGGTATGCAAGGTTGTTTCTTATAAGGGCGATATCTTCCAGGTTGAGCTTCCTATCACTGTTGTTCTTGAGATCACAGAGTGCGAGCCCGGCGTAAAGGGTGATACGGCTAACAACGCTTCCAAGTACGCTACACTTGAGACAGGTGCTGTAGTTAAGGTACCTCTCTTCGTTAACCAGGGCGAGAAGATCAAGGTTGACACAAGAACAGGCGAATACTTAGAAAGAGCTTAATTTTTGTTATCTTCTGCCGCAAGCGGGGTAATATCCGCTTACGGCAGTTTTTATCCGCACCTTTAAAGTTTAGATCATCCAAGGAACCGATATGGAAGACAATACTAACATCGAATCCATAAAAGGCGATCGTTCAATGACACAGGGCTTTGTAGCCCAGTACGCATCTGAAGCTGCGCTCCAGATCAACGGTGTTTTGTCATTGGTTCCTTCTTTTGCGGTCGCACTTAAGGAAAAAGCGGGTGTAGTCCATGAGGGCAAAGGGGTAAGAGTAGTTTTCGGCGACGCTGCCGAAGGTACAGTATCCATTACCGTATATCCTATCGTTAAATACGGAATGATCATCCCTGAGATTGCCTGGATGATTCAGGAAAAGGTTAAAAAAGACGTCGAGCGCTTTACCGGACTTACGGTAGAGAGTGTCGACGTTTATGTTTGCGGGGTCGAGGAGGTGTCATGAATTCCTTTATTAGAGCATTGATGTTCATTTATTCCGTTGTAATAGCCGTCATCTCAGTCGTGCTGTTATATGCGCTTGTCGATGACGGTATCTTTGCTGATATCCTGTCACCGTTGTCATCTATCGTTACAGGCCCTGTAAGCAGATACATCTATCTGGGCATCCTGATGCTTTTGTTCATCACGTCCATCGTTTCAATTACCAACATCATCACATCGGGAAGACTTAACCGTACGAGATTAAGAAAGAACGATATCGGTACTGTAGATATCGGACCTGATGCGATCGAGAGTATTGCCCTCAATGCAGCAAAGTCTGCACAGGTAGGCATCAAGAGTGCAAGATGTCACGTTGCTCCGGCAAAGAACCAGTCTTTGAAGGTAACGGTATCTTGCGAGCTTTATTCCAATGTTGAGATCCCTGCATCTATGGCTAAGGTTCAGGAGAAGGTAAAGAAGGATATCGAGCGCTTTACCGGAATCGCAGTCGAGCAGGTTATCGTAAGAGTCGCCAAGGTTGAGCAGGCTCAGACCAGGGTAGAGAGCAGATAAGGATGGAAAGGTTTTTATCCAAGCTTTTCGAGAAACTTCGTAACACCAGGGCAGGTGTTATCTTTGCTGTCCTGTTTTTTATCATCGGTCTTTTACTTTGTATATTCGGGTTCTTTAAGACCCTATTTATCATATTAATGACGGCGGTTGGCTTCTTTGTAGGTTCGTTCCTCTTTTCCGATACGAGCAGGTTCAAGAAATTTCTTGACAGGATCTTGCCACCGGGGAGGTTCAGATGAGCAGAATCGAGACAAGAGAGCATGCAATGGAATTTTTGTTCCAGACGGGATTTCGAAATGATCCTGTCAGTGAACAGATAGATCTTTTCAGGGAAGCATATCCTGAGATAACAGAAGACGACGCTTATTTCCTTGATATCGTTTACGGCGTTATCAACAGCAGGGATGAGCTTGATGAGAAGTTCGTTCCGTTCCTTAAGAGATGGAAGTTAGAGCGTCTTCCTCAGACTGACCGCATCATTCTTGAGATCGCCGTATATGAGATCCTCACTGTAGAGGATATCCCTACTTCTGTCTCGATCAATGAGGCTGTCAAGCTTGCAAAGAAGTATGGCACAGACAGCTCATCTTCTTATATCAACGGCGTATTGAGCAACTTCGTTAAGAGCCTCTGAACTCATGTTCGATTTTGATAGCGTAAGCCATCTTAATGGCTACATAAAGCAATCCCTGCAGGATAATCCGTATCTTGCCGAGTTCACCGTTACCGGTGAGATCTCACAATATACTGTTTCTGCCAGAGATCATGCCTATTTTTCCATTAAGGACGACCAGTCGGTCATAAACTGCGTTATCTTCTCGAGGAACCGTTCGATGCTTAAGATAGAGCCTTCGGTCGGCATGAAGGTCAAGGTTACGGGCGGGCTCGATTTTTATTCTGCAGGCGGTAAGCTTCAGGTCATAGCCACGAACATTGAAGACAAGGGCGCCGGAGACCTTCACGAGCAGTTCAATAAGCTCTTTAAAAAGCTCCAGGATGAAGGACTTTTCGATCCCTCACATAAGAAGGCGATTCCGGTGCTGCCAAGAAGGATCGGTATCGTAACTTCTTCATCGGGCAAGGTCATTTCCGATATCGTTAATACGGTCAGGAAAAGAAATCCCCACCACGATATCCTGCTTTATCCCGCAAGCGTCCAGGGCGATATGTGTCCTCCTGAAGTAATTGCAGGTATCAAGTATTTCAATGAAGAGAACAATGTTGATGTCATCATTGTCGCAAGGGGCGGCGGATCTTATGAAGAGCTCTTCTGCTTTAACGACGAAGGCATTGCAAGAGCCGTATTTGCAAGCCGGATACCCGTGATCTCTGCTATAGGACACGAGCCTGATTATACGATCATCGATTATGTTGCCGATGTAAGGGCTGCAACTCCGACAGCTGCAGGTGAGATGGTAATCGCATCCTACGATGATCTTCAGAAGGAAATTGATAATCTTGCTCTTAATCTGGATATTGCCATCAACCAGTTCGTTGATTCCAGACGTAAGGCTTTAGACGTATATAAGAACCACAAAGCGCTTCATTCACCGGCATTCTATGCAAGAGAACAGCTTGCAGTCGTAAGCGAACTCAAGACGAGGCTCGACGCCCTTTCAGACAGGTTCGTTAAGAAGACCTCTTCGGAGATCAATGAAGTGAAGGTCAGGCTTGATGCTCTTAATCCGAATAATGTCCTTACAAGAGGTTATTCTTATGTATGCGATAAGAGCGGCAGGGCGGTAGAGTCTGCAAGATCAGTAAAGAAGGGCGATAACGTCAGCATAATACTTTCTGACGGTTCGCTTTTAAGTGAGATAAAAGATATTTCGATAAATACGGATGGAGGATCGGACGATGCCTAAGTCTAAGGAAAATGAGATGACATATGAAGCAGCCATGTCAGAACTTCGCCAGACGGTTGCCAAGCTCTCTGAAGGCAAGGCGACACTCGACGAGTCATTGAAGCTCTATGAAAGAGGTATCGAACTCGTCGGAATCTGCGAGAACAGACTTAATGAAGTAACAGCAAGGATCGAAGCCGTTAACAAGGCTAACGGAACAACTGATCCTCTTAACATAAGCGAGACCGGAGTCTGATGATGGAAAGAGACAGTATTAATGCTCTGATGGAAAAGACAGAGCAGTGGATATTACCTGAACTGGAAAATGTCTTTACCCTTGAAGAGGCTGAAGACATTACCGTTAAGGCTGCGCTTTACAGTCTTTATGCCGGAGGCAAGAGATTAAGACCCCTCATGATGTACCTTTCCTCCGACATGTTAAAACTCGATTTTGATATCGATGCGGATGTTAAGTATTTTGCAGCAACATTGGAGATGCTCCATACATATTCTCTTATACATGATGATCTTCCTGCGTTGGATAACGACGATTTAAGAAGGGGAAAACCCACATGTCATAAGGCTTTTGGTGAGGGAATAGCTGTTCTTGCCGGAGACTTACTGCTGAACAAGGCCATGGAGAGATTATTCCTGATGTGCGAAAAGCATCCAGGCTATATTTATGCAGCTTCTGCAATGGCTGAAAATTCCGGTATCAGCGGAATGCTCGGAGGCCAGAGCATAGATATTGCATCTGAAGACAAAGAGATCTCATTAGAGCTCCTCACTGAGCTCCAGAGGAAGAAGACCGGTGCTTTTATCGAAGCCGCGGTAGTTACTCCTTATTATCTTTCGAAGCTCATGAAAAGAAGTGACAGCGCAAAGGATGAGACTGCGTCTGATTTAAGAAAACTTGCCGAGCATATCGGGCTCGCATTCCAGATCAAAGATGATATCCTTGATGTTACATCGGACAGTACCGTTTTAGGCAAGAGTACCGGCAAGGATGCAAGAGATTCCAAAGCAACGTTCGTTACTCTGTTAGGCCTCGATGGTGCAAAGAAGAGACTTGAAGACGAATCCGACTGTATCAGGGTTATACTTGATAAATTTGATAATAACGGGTTCGATACGACAGATTACAGGACTTTAACGGATTTTCTTGTTAACAGGGACAGATAATGGATTATAAGTTTCTAGGAAAGGATACGACACCTGAATTCCTCAAGTCTTTAAAGCCTGAGGAACGCAAACAGCTGTGTGAGGAATTAAGGGACAAGATCCTTAATACCGTATCTTCCAACGGCGGACACCTGGCAAGCAACCTGGGCGCCATAGAACTTACAGTCGCACTGCTTTCGGTTTTTGACTATAAGCAGGATAAGATCGTTTTCGACGTCGGACACCAGGCTTATTCATATAAGCTCCTTACGGGAAGGTTCGACAGATTCAATACATTAAGGCAGAAGAACGGCATCTCGGGATTCCCGAGGATCACGGAGTCTCCTTATGATGCGTTCGATACGGGCCACAGCTCTACTTCTATATCCGCTGCTATGGGTATCGCCAGGGCAAGAGATCTTGAAGGCAAGAACTTCAATGTCGTATCGATCATCGGTGACGGCGCGCTTACGGGCGGCCTTGCTTACGAAGCCATCAATGACCTGGGACACAGCAAGACCAGGATGATAATAATCCTCAACGACAATGAGATGAGCATCGATAAGAACGTCGGAGGTCTCTCAAAGCACTTATCAAAGCTCAGAATCTCATCAGGATACATCTCCGCAAAGCAGACGACGGAATCGTTCCTTCAAAAGCTCGGCTTTGTAGGACGCGGCCTCATCAAGATGATCCTTGCAATAAAGGACTTCTTCAGGTTCCTTCTTTACCGCAAGACTCCTTCCATGTTCGATGACTTAGGTCTCAATTACTACGGCCCTGTCGACGGACACAACATGGAAGATCTCATTAAGGCTTTCGACGGTGCAAAGGAGATCAGGGGACCTGTACTTATCCATGTCATTACCAAGAAGGGCAAGGGCTATGCTCCCGCGGAGACTAATCCTTCCGATTATCACGGCGTCGGACCTTTTGACTTGGAGACAGGCGTCGGTCCTTCCAAGACGAGCTATACAACCGTCTTTGCCAATACAATGACGGAACTTGCCGCAAAGAACCCCAAGATCGTTGCAATCTCTGCTGCCATGACGCTCGGCACGGGCCTTGATAACTTCCAGATGAAGTATCCGGCAAGGTTCTTCGACTGCGGCATTGCCGAAGAACACAGCGTTACGATGGCAGGCGGACTTGCCGTATCAGGATTCATTCCGGTTGTTGCGATATATTCCTCGTTCCTGCAAAGAGCCTATGATGAGATGATCACGGACTGCTGCTTCATGAACAGTCATGTGGTCTTTGCGATAGACAGAGCGGGATTTGTCGGTAACGACGGACATACCCATCACGGACTTCTCGATATCTCTTATCTGAACTCCATGGTCAACATGACCGTTTTGTCGCCCAGGGATTATACGGATCTTAAGAGATGTCTTGCTTATGCTGTTGAATCGGTCAAGGGTCCTGTCGCAGTAAGATATCCGAGAGGAGCTTCGCCTTTTGAAGCCAAGGTACCTTTGTACAGTGAGATTGAAGACCTTACGATGCCTCATGTCGTATGCGATTACGGCAATGATTTCGCGCTTGTATCCACGGGCAAGATCTGTGAGGAAGCAGATATCGCGATGGAGATATTAAAAGAGCAGGGCATAATGGGCAAGCATATCAATCTCACCTTGATAAAGCCTCTTCCCGCAAAGGAGATATGGGATCTTCTGGTTGGCATAAAGTATGTGTTCAGCCTTGAAGAAGGCATAATCAGCGGCGGCTTCGGTGAATCTTTGGAGCGCGAGCTTCAGATACTGGGCTTTGAGAAGGACGTCACCGTATTCGGTGTAAGGAATCCGATAGTCAGGGCAATGTCACAGAAAGAGCAGCTTAAATACTGCGGTCTTGACGGCATAACTGTGGCATCTTCAATTAAATCTGCTTTAATACGTTAAGCTGATTTGCCTGATGTATTTTTATTCATTATAATGATTAAATATCTATAGCTTCTTTATGGGAGGTTTGTCTTCATGAATTACGGAATCTGTTCCAATGGTTCTAGAGATAACGGCTATGAGACTGCGAAAAAGACAGCTGAGATCCTCAGCCGCCTTGGTGCAACACCTGTCTTTGAGATCGGTATGGATGATGTATGCCCGAAGCTCAAGGAAGTGCCGGGTGCGCTTTTCGAAGACTTCACCGAGATAGATTTGAAGACCATCATCTCTATCGGCGGAGACGGTACATTCCTCTCAAAGGTAGCGAAATACAGGGACATCGATACTGAATTTATCGGCGTCAACATGGGCTCCATCGGTTTCCTTAACGAGATCCTGAATGAAGACCTTGAGAAGGACCTGGAACAGCTCGTTTCCGGCAACTACAAGACCATAGACAGAACGCAGCTTAAGTGCGAAGTCTATAACAAGAACGGAAAGCTTAAAGGATCTGCTGTCTGCCTTAATGACATCATCATCGTCAGAGGCGCAAAGCCCCATATCACGACGCTCGTTTTATCAATAGACGGACAGATCATCGAAAGATTCAGAGGCGACGGACTTGTTGTTTCCACGGCAACCGGTTCTTCTGCATATTCGCTTTCGGCAGGCGGTCCTATCCTCATGCCGGGCATGAAGGATATCATCGTTACGCCTATCTGCTCACATACGCTCAACGGCTATACATATGTAGCTACTCCGGAAAGCGAGATCAAGATCACATTAGAGTCTATCGAATCAGCACCTTTGATCTGCCCGGACGGAAGGGATTTCGTTGAGCTCGAGAGCTATGATTCCATTGAGATCAAAAGATATGACAAGGTCCTTAAGACTGTCTGCCTGAGGCCGGACAGCTTCTTTGCAAATGTAAGAAAGAAGATCGTACAGAGAGGTTACTTCTATGAAAACCGCTAAGAATTCAAGACAGGAAAAGATCCTATCTCTCATCAGGGATAATGATATCTCAACACAGGAAGACCTGACTGCCAGAGTCAATCAGGAAGGGTTCGAAGCAACCCAGGCAACTATCTCCAGAGATATCAAGGAATTAGGCATCATCAAGATAACGCTTCCTAACAGGGCGACAAAATACTGCGTTCTCGACAGAACGGGCGATACTGCTCCCGGAAGGCTTCTTGCGGTATTCTCAAACAGCATCATATCGGTAAACCAGGCGATGAACATCATCGTCATCAAGACCTTGCCCGGTATGGCCAGCGCTGCCGCATCGGCTCTTGATTCCATGCATCTTGAAGACTGCTCGGGAACCATCGCGGGCGATGATACGATCTTTGCGGCATGCCCCGGCATCGAAGAAGCAAAGGCGCTCCTTACAACTATCTCAGACATGACGGATAAAGGCTGATATAAATGCTTGTAAGACTTGAGATCAGGGATTTTGCGGTCATAAGCAATATTGTTTTCGAGCCCGGAAAAGGACTCAATGTAATAAGCGGTGAGACCGGAGCGGGAAAGAGCCTTATCGTTGATGCGATAGGCCTTATCATGGGCGCAAAGGCGTCCAGGAACCTTATAAGGACAGGAAGCCCTTCGGCATTTGCCGAAGCCGTTTTTGACTGCTCTGATCTTAATGATGACGAGTTCAGGAAGATCCTTTCTGACAACGGAATAGAAGATGACGACGGAATGCTCATCGTCAGCCGGACCGTCTATGACAGCGGCAAGTCTGTTGCAAGGGTCAACGGAACAGGCGTTACTAATGCCGTGCTCAAGGATATTTCCGCAATGCTCGTTGATATCCACGGACAGCACGATACTCAGGCGATCTTCGACGAATCAACTCATGTAAAACTCCTTGACCGTTTTGCGGGAGAGAAGTGCGTAAAGCTCCATAAAGAATATGTTAAGAGCCTTCAGGAATTTAAGGATCTTGTTATCCGCATCAAGGAGATATCCTCATCTCCGGATTACCTGGAGCGCCGCAGGGATTATCTTGAGTTTGCCGTAAACGAGATCGAATCTGCAGGCTTTAAGGTCGGTGAAGAGGAGGAACTTCACGACACGAAGAAGAAACTGTCGCAGAATGAGGTCCTTTTCGAGAGCCTTAAGAATGCGGGAGACCTTCTTAATACAGAAACTAATTATCAGAGCCCTGTGCAGTCTGTAAACCAGGCGAGCCGTGAACTTTTGAAGGCGTCCCAGAACGATGAGAGCTTAAAGGAGATCGCCGAAAGGGCGCAGGCACTTGCTTTAGACCTTGACGCACTGGCAGCCGACGTTGATAAGGTCCTGTCTGACCACAATTACGATGAAGGCCTCAAGGAACGTACCGAACAGCGAATCGGACTGCTTTACGAGCTTAAGGCCAAGTACGGCGCGACCATTGCCGACATCAATAAGTTCGCAACAGAATCCAAGGCTGAACTTGATGCGATCGAGAAGAATAAGGACATCCTTCAGGAATTGAAGAAGCAGCGCACGGTTAAGGAAAAGGAACTCTTAGATCTTGCAGAGAAGCTCTCTTCCGAGCGTAAGGTTTGTGCAAAGAAGCTCGAAAAGGCCATCATCAAAGAACTTTCCGACCTTGAGATGCCTGACGCTATTTTTGAAGTCAGCTTCGTAAGAAGAGAAAAGGCAAAATTCTTCTCAATGTCAGGCATTGACGACATATCATTCCGCTTCAGCGCGAACCCCGGCCAGCAGGTAAGACCTTTGTCCGCGATCGTTTCAGGCGGTGAGGCTTCAAGGATCATGCTCGCAATAAAGAACGTCTTAAGCAGGGTAGACCTCATACCGACACTTATCTTCGATGAGATCGACACTGGCGTGTCAGGCAAAGCTTCGCTCGCGATCGCCAATAAGCTTAAGGCTATAGCTTCAGACCATCAGGTTCTCTGTGTTACACATACGGCTCAGATCGCCGCTGCATCAGACAGAGGATTCGTGCTTACCAAGAAAGTCGCCGGCGGCAACACCGAGACTGTCTGCACGGTTCTTGAAGGTGCAGGCAAGACAGGCGAAGTATCGAGACTCCTTTCAGGCAGCGATTCCGAGTCTTCGCTAAGACTTGCCGAAGACCTTATTAAATCGTTTAACTGAGAAAAGTTGAAAATACCGGAAAGGGGAGCAGAATGAAAAAAATGAAGAAAGCAGTTGCTCTGTTGCTGGGCAGTGTCATGCTGACATCATTAGTATTATGCGCCTGTAATAAAGTGGCAGATTTCGGAGGAAACTATACTAGCGGTCATTCTGAAACAGAGGAGATGTTTACTGCTCCCTCAAAACTTAATCCGGACAATCTTGCGAAAGCCCAGGAGTATTGTTCTTCTGTAGATCCAAAGGCAGAAGTCGGGGTTCCTGTATATGTTGACGGAATAAGAGGTGCAGGAGCGACTATAGTCGAAGACCTCCGCATCCATTTTTCCTACAAATCATACACTGGTGATAATTTCAGCATCAATATAGACAGAAATAACGGTGATGTATCCATTTCTATATTCATGACATATGGAAAAACATTTTATACGGCGAAGATCAATTCTTCACTTGAAGAAATTGAGAATACCTTTGATAAGATCTGCGAAGATCCTAAGGGTATTGGTCCTAATGATGATTCAGCGCTGGGTTCTTATTCAGAGGATATTAAGAAGGATCTCCCGATATTTTTTGCAAGAATGGCAGCTCTTTCAGATTCGGCATTCACTGAGATCGGGATCGGTCTTAAGGATCTGGGAGTAAATCTTGGTGATAAGTACAGGAATATCGATCCCAAGCTGTTGACCAGCAAAGAAGTTGAAATAACTAACGAGCATAAATTTGAGAATGGTATCTGCACTGATTGCGGAATTGCTTGGACAAAATACTATTTAGAGGTTGTCGAAAAGTTTTCTAAACATACTCTGGAATACGGTACTCCTTCGACTACAGGCCAGGAATCTGCATCGATGATATCTCCTGCAGATGAGGTGAAGTATACAGCACACAGTGACGCA